>Ga0210077_1000586_pt1 | contig 12753 bp, 9 predicted proteins | sample RushMan_CattailN_5_FD_185556 | JGI IMG/M metagenome (GOLD analysis project Ga0210077, IMG submission 185556) | Wetland microbial communities from San Francisco Bay, California, USA, that impact long-term carbon sequestration -... | ecosystem: Environmental > Aquatic > Marine > Wetlands ... | reverse complement strand
GCGAAGCCAGTTCGCCGCGCTCGACATCCTTCACCTCGCCGAGCGCGACGCCGAGATCCGGGAGGGCAAGGGCCATTCCGGGATGTCGGCGCTGGTCGAGCTGGTGGCGCGCCGGCCGGCTTGATCGCGCGCTTGATCTGCGCTGCGCGTCGTCTCGACCGCTTACGGCCGGATCATTTTGACTCGGCCCGGATTCGGTCCGCCAAGTGCTCGAATACCTCCCGATAGCTGTTGCTGACCACGTACCGATAAAAGAATCCGGGAATCGGAATGGGCGGCTTGATGACGCTGAAATAGCGCAACACGACCCCGCCGCCGGCGGCCGGAGCAACACGCCAGTAGCCGTGATTCACCTTCGGCGCTCTGCGGAACTCCTCGATGACCGCTGGATCGTGCGCCTGCAGCTGCCACCAGCATTGCCGATATCCGGCAGGCGATTGCAGAATCTCCACCCGGTTGGTAAAGCTCGATTCGAAGAATGAGAAATCGGCTTGGAAGCGAATCGCCGTATAGATTGCGCCATCCGGGTTGCGCACGACGCGTATGCGACTGTAGCCGGGCATGAATTGCGCGTAGCGCTCGAGCCCGCTCAGCACCTTCGCCGCGCGTGTGAAAGTCAAGGACAGGCGCTTCGTGGCGCGAATATAGTAGGCGCCGTCGCGGTTGCGAATGTAGTAGTCGTCGAAATAGTCGCTCTTCACCCGATCGGCGAGAGTAAAGGCGTCGTCCGCCTCGACTCTCTGGCACACCCCGGAAATGGCTGCCGCCGAACACGGCGTGGCACAAAGTGCCGCCAGGAGCAGCGACTCAATCTGTCGTGCCGCCGATTTCCTGTTCATAGGCGTCGATGAAGTAGTCAGTGACCAAATAGAGGGTAATCCCTACTATGACGGCCGCCATCAACAAATAGATCAATCCTGATTGACGGATTACCTCCAGAGCGCTTTGCAGGAACGACGGATTGAAGTAACCCAGAGCGGCGAGCCCCGCGCTCAAGACCGCCGCGGCGGCCGAACCATATTTCTCGAAGTTGTTTCTTGCAGTCCTGATGAACACGACAATGAGCACGCCCAACACAAGCAGCACCAGTCCAAAGATGAAGACGGACGGTGTTACGACGGCGCTGGAATCGATGCTAGCGCTCCAGACCGAATAATTCTTGGCCGGAAACCAGATCGATATGAGGATGAGCATCCACATGATGAGGTTTCTCGTGGCCGGTTTTACGTAGTTCTTTACGATAATAAGCAAGAACAACTCGGCAACAAAGAAGCCGACTGCCACCGCCGCAAAGAGACTCAACAGCGACTCGAAGCGCGACAGCCCGGACGATGCATTCCACCATTGAGCGAAGCTTGGGAAGCCGGTCGCCGTAGCGCCGACGAGGCCGGCATTTCGGAGCAGGGACACATACTTCTTCTCGCAGGATTCTGCCTTGGAGCTGGCGTCGGGTCCCCATTGCTTCGCGCAAGCATAGGTTTCGGTCACGTTCTTCGCCAGATCATCGCTGGCAAAATGGAATTCGTAGGGAGGCAGTGTATGGTTCTTCTCTCTTACATCCTGGACGACCACCATGGCACCGAACAGCAGGGCCAGGACCGGCAGGACCTTCCTCCAACGCAGCACCTTTTTGCGCTCGATACTGTTCAGCTCCTCGCTCAGGTCCCCGAAAAATCGGATGTAGTGATTCTCCAAGCCGAGGTAGAAAACGCCCGCGACAAAAAAGGGCAGAATGGCGGTGTAGAAGAAGTAATAATTCGGAATACCGATCAGGAAGAAGGAACCCCACGTCATTCCGTCGCGCTGGCCGGCCCGATACACCAGGATGCAGTAGACCAGAGCAAGCACGGAGAGCGAGAGCGACAGCAAGTAGTAGAGCGCGCGTCCTTTATGCATGGTGCCCTCCCCGCCACCGATCCGAAATCCGACCGATTTGGACCCTTTCAAGCGCCTGAAAATTGTACGCCGCCTCGACCAGCCAGTGCGAAGTTCCGGTTTCTGATCGCCGAAACCGGCATCAGAAAGGACAAGAAGATCAGAAAGCACAAAAGGGCTGGTCGGCCGCCTGTCGCGCGCGATCCGGACACCCGAGGGCCGGTCGTCCATGCCGCCTCGGGCACTGCCGCGACCGCCGCGCGGTTCGCGCTGCGGCCGGTCCGGACCGGACCGGCAGAGGCCTAGCGTGATTGAACCGCGGCACCCGCCTCCTGTCGAAGCGTCAGTGCAGCCCTCATCCCTCTCGCGCCGCGGATTCATCCAGCTCGCCGCGGCAGGCGGCATCTCCCTTCCGTTCAGGCGCTGGTGGGACGAGTTCCGCGCCATCGGCCTGACGCCGCATGCAAGGCGGGTGACGCCCTTCCTCACCCCCGACAAGGATTTCTATCTGGTCGCGGTCGAGCCGTCGTTCCGGCCCGGCTTCGGGCCCGCGACCGTCGGCTCGGCCTGGGCGCTCGAAATCGAGGGTCTCGACGGCCGGGTGCGCAAGATCGGCTACGACGCGCTGCGCGCGCGCGCGACGCGCAAGATCGTCTACACCTTCGAGTGCATCGGCAATCCGGTCGGCGGGCAGCTGATCGGCAACGCCGAATGGAGCGTGATTCCGCTCAAGGAGCTCCTCGGCAAGGCGGCCGGCGTGGGATCGGTGAAGTTCAACGGGCTCGACCAGTTCTTTTCCAGCGTGTCGGCCGCGCGCGCCTTCGACGATCACGCCTTCGTCGCGCTCGAGATGAACGGCAAGCCGCTGCCCGGGGCGCACGGCTTTCCCGCGCGCGTGATCCTGCCCGACCTGTACGGCATGAAGCAGCCGCGCTGGCTCCAGCGCATCTCGCTCAAGGAAACCGCCCAGACCGACTCGTACTGGGAACGGCAAGGCTGGGCGGGCGAAGTCCCGGTCAAGACGATGTCGCGCCTCGACCCGCGCGGCACCCTCCCCGCCGGCCAGGCCGCGGATCTCACCGGCATCGCCTTCGCCGGCGCGCGCGGCATCTCCAGGGTCGAGGTCTCCCTCGACGGCGGCAAGTCCTGGCTCGAGTGCGAGCTGACCACGCCCGGGCACGCGGGCGTCTGGTCGCTGTGGCGCTACCGCTGGGCGCGTCCAGGCGCCGGCAGCTACTCGCTTCAGGTGCGCGCGACCGACGGCCGCGGCAAGCTGCAGATCGCCACGCGCCAGGACTCCTATCCCGACGGCGCGAGCGGCTACGACACGCAAGCGCTGAGCGTCTCTTCATTCAGTTGACTAGCACGGTCCGCCAGCGCTCGAACGGCACTCCGCCGCGCTCGGACACAACAGCAGGAGCCTACCGATGATCGACCTGTATCACATCCACCCCATGCTGGTTCACTTCCCGATCGTGCTGTTCCTGCTCGGGGCCGCGATTCAGTTCATCGCGCTGGCGCGCCGGACGGATCTCTCCGGCCGGAGCTGCCTTGCGAATGCCACGCTCGCGGTATTCGTGCTCGCCGCGGTCGCGGCGGCCGTCACCGCGTTCTTCGGCGACGTCGCGTTCGACCACGCCGTTTCGCTCGGCTTCCCCACGGCGCCGCTCGATCGCCACGCGATCTTCGGCTACGTCACGATGTGGTCTTTCATCGTCTACGCGGCGATCTACCTGTACGCCTGGTGGCGCCGCGTCCGGCTCGCCGGCGGGCGCGGCTGGCTGTGGTTCGTCGTGAGCCTGATCGGCGTGGCGCTGGTGCTGGTCACGGCCTATTTCGGCGGCGACCTGGTGTACCGAATCGGCGTCAATGTGGCACCGGTCACACCCTGAGGCTCGCGAGCGCGCGAAGGGATGAGACAATCGGCGCCTTAACACGGCGCCGCCATGCCCAACTCTTCGCCCAATCTGCACAACCGCAGGCTCGTCGACGTCGCCGTCGCGGCAGTCGTAGCGATCGTGGTGTGGTACGTGGCCCGGCCGTGGCTGCCGCAGGTCTGGAGCGCGCCGGGCAGCCCCGAGCTCTACCTGGCGGGCTTCGCCGGCGCGCTGCTGCTGCTGGTGCCTTCCGCGTTCGCGCTCGACAAGCGCACCGGCGGCCGCGACCCGCGCAGCTCGTTCAACGCTCACGTCTACTGCGCGCTCGCCGGCGCGGTGCTGATCGCGATTCATTCGGCCGGCCATCTGGAGCGCCCGCCGGCGCTGCTGCTCGCGGCCGTGGTCGCGCTCGCCGCGCTCGGCATCTGGGCCAGGCTGCGCGGCGCGCGCCGGCTGGCGGCCGTCTTCGGCTCGAAGACGCACGTTTTCCCCGAGCCTGACGCCGCCGCGCGCGCACGCTTGAGGCAATTGATCGTGCTCAAGCAGGCCTTGCTGAAGGACCTCGACCCGGGCGCCAGCGAGGGAAGCTTTTCGGTCACGCTCGGCCACCTGCTGCGGCACCCGCGCGGGGCGCTCGCCTACCGGCGCCTCGCGCGCGAAGAGTCGCGCCTGCTCGGCACCCGCGCCGCGGTCGGGACCGCGCAGGCCTGGTGGCGGCCGCTTCATATCGCGCTGGCGTGGCTGTTCGCGCTCGGCGTCGCGATCCACGTGCTGACGGTGACCTTCTTCGCCGGCTACGTCGCCGGCGGCAGATCCATCAGCTGGTGGCACCTCGCCTCGTGGGGGGCCGGCTGGTGAGCGATCGCCTCGTCCTGATGATCGACCTCGAGCGCTGCACCGGCTGCAAGAGCTGCGAGGCGGCCTGCAAGCAGGAGCACCGCCTCGGGCCGGGCGAATACCGCAACAAGGTCATCTGGAGCGGCAGCGTGGAGGAGCCGGCGCTGTCCTTTCTCACCCTCACCTGCCAGCAGTGCGAGCGCCCCGCCTGCCTGCGCGCCTGCCCGGTGAACCCGAAGGCGATCGCGAAGGACGCGGCCACCGGCGTGGTGAGCGTGATCGAGGACCGCTGTACCGGCTGCGGCGAGTGCGTCATCGCCTGCCCCTACGGCGCGATGGGATACGACCCGCGCGGCCACCACGCGCTGAAGTGCGACCTCTGCTCCGAGCGCCGGGCGGAAGGCTTGACCACCGCCTGCGCGAGCGCATGCCCGACGCGCGCGATCTCCCTCGGCCACCGCGACGTGCTGCTCACCCGCGCCGACGCCGAAGGCCGCCACGTGCGCGCCAAGGACCCCTTCCTGCTCGGCCCCGGGACGATCTACCTCGAGCAGACGGCGCGCAAGGAATCGCCGCTGCGACCGGCCGCGGCCGCAGGGGCGCAGCTGGACGAGGTGGCGCAATATCCCTACGGCAGCGCGCGCGCGGACGCCGAGCCCGACCGCGTCGAAGCGGGCGGCTGCAACATCTGCTTCAACTGCTGCAGCACGAAGTTCCACTTTCGCGGCGACGAGCTGGTGAAGATCACCGGCAACGACGAGGACCGGCTCCTGCGGGGCCGCGTCTGCCCGAAGTCCCAGCTCACGCTGCAGCTTCATCGCAGCCCGCACCGGCTGCGCTACCCGCAAAAGCGCGTCGGCGCGCGCGGCGAAGGCCGCTTCAAGCGCATTTCGTGGGAGCAGGCGCTCGACGAGATCGCCGACAAGCTCAAGGCAATCAGGCAGAGCCACGGCGCGGAGGCGCTCGCGATGTTCATCGGCACCCGCACCGGCATGCTCGACACCCTCGGCTACACGCGCCTGTTCGCGCAGCTATGGGGCACGCCGAACCACGAGGGCACCGACCCTTTCTGCGCCAGCGGCAAGAACATCGCCTACGAGCTGACGCAGGGACGCGTCGGCTCGGGCAACAGCTACACGCCCGAGGACCTCGGCTCCGCGCAGCTCTACCTCTACCTCGGCGACAACCAGGCCGAGACCCGCCCGGTGTACTTCAGCATGATCAACGACTGGCGCCTGCGCAACAGGGCGAAGATGGTGGTGGTGGACCCGCGCCTGACGGTGACCGCGAGCAAGGCCGACCGCTGGCTGGCGATCCGCCCCGGCACCGACATGGCGCTCGCGCTGGCGATGTCCCATCACATCCTGGACAAGGGCCTGTACAACGCGCGCTTCTGCGCCGAGTGGATGCTCGGCTTCGACGAGTGGCGCGATTTTCTGTTCGCGCGCGGCTACACGCCCGAGTGGGCCGAGCCGGTCACGGGCATCGATGCCGCCGAGATCCGGCGCCTCGCCGAGGAAGTCGCCGCGGCCGACGGCTGCGTCGTCTTCGCCAGCCGCGGCGTCAACCAGCACACGAACGGCACCCAGACCAACCGCGCGCTGATGTTTCTCGCCGCGATCACCGGCAACTGGGGCCGCCACGGCGGCGCGTTCTTCAACATGAGCCACGGCACGCCGATCGCTCCCGACGCGCCGCCCGAGCGCAGGCCGAAAATCTCGCGCCCGCGCGTGCGCCGCAGCCCGACCGGCTGGACCGAGGCCATGACGCGCGGCAGGCCCTATCCGATCAAGGCGCTGATCGCCTGCAACAACCCGCTCGCGCAGTGGCCGGGGCAGGACGCCGCGCGCGCGGCGTTCTCCGCGCTCGAGCTGCTGGTGCATATCGAGCTGTTTCCCAACGAGACCTCCGCCTTCGCGGATTACGTCCTGCCGGCCGCGACCGGGATCGAGAAAGGCGAGATCGGGCGCGGCAACGACGACCGGCGCATCGTCTGGATCGACAAGATGATCGAGCCTCCGGGCGAGGCGAAGGCCGACGGCTGGATCTGGATCGAGCTCGGCAAGCGCCTCGGCATGAGCGACGTGCTGAAGGAGGCCTGGAAGGACCCGCGCGTGTTCTGGGACGAGGCCTGCATCGACAACGACCTGCTGCGCGGCGTGACGCAGAAGCGCCTGCACTCGGTGCCCTGGCGCTGGGTGCGCCAGCCCGTGGCGAGCGAGTCGGAGCCCGAGGTCGACACGCTGTACCTCGAGGGCACCGAGGCCGCGGGCGCGCCGCCGGGGCACCGCTTCCCCACGCCGAGCGGCAAGCTCGAGTTCTGGACCGAGGCGATGGAGGCGAAATTCTCCGCGCTCGGCCTGTCCGCGCTGCCCGAGTTCTACGCCGAGCGCGAGAGCCTCGCCGACCTGCCCTGGGTCGAGCTGCTCGATTCCGACGCCGACGAGGGCGTGACCTCGCCTTTCTCGCGGGTCGAGACCGCGGCATCGCGCGGGCGCATCGTCGCGGCGTCGCCCGACTCGCCCGGCGCGCGCCTGCGCGCGCAAGGCTTCGACACCGAGCTGATCACCGGGCGCCCGCCGGCGGCGCACTTCCACAGCCTGACGCACTACTTCTGGCAGGCGCAGGAGATGTGGCCCGACCTGTACTGCCAGATCCATCCCGACAAGGCCGCGCGCCTGGGCATCGCCGACGGCGCGCGGATGCGCATCGAGACCGCGCACGGCGCGATCGAGGCCGTGGCCTGGCTGCACGCGGGGATCCGCCCCGAGGCGGTGTTCATTCCGATCGGCTGGGGCGAGCGCCAGCCCTACCACCCCTGGCGCTCGGTCAACTTCCTCACCGACAAGACCCAGCGCGACCCGGTATCCGATCAGACCAACCTGAAGGCGCTGCTGTGCCGGGTCAGTGTACCGCCGCGTACATGATCTTTTCCTGGGTCGCTTCCTCGGGGTTGAACTCGGCGACGATCTGCCCGCCGCGGGCCACCAGGATGCGGTCGGAGATCTTGAGGATCTCGGGCAGGTAGGACGAAATGACGACGACGGCCTTGCCCTCGCGCGCGAGGCCGCGAATGATCTCGTGGATTTCCTCGACCGAGCCCACGTCGACGCCGCGCGTCGGCTCGTCGAGGATGATCAGCTTGGGTTCCTGCACCAGGGTCTTGGCGACCACGACCTTCTGCTGGTTGCCTCCCGACAGCTCGATCACGCGGCTATGGCGGTTGATCGCGGTGATGCGCGTCCTGGCGACCCATTCCGCGGCGACTTCGTCGCGGTGCCCGCGAGAGTAGCCCAGGCGCTTGCGCCCGTCCGGCGTACACAACCAGCCCAGGTAGATGTTGTCGTCGACCGTCATCGTCTCGAAGAAGCCGCTGATCTTGCGATCCTCGGTGACGTAGGCGATGCCGTCCTTCACGGCCTGCGCCGGCACGCGGTAGCGTACCGGGCGGCCCTCGAGGTAGATCATCCCGCCGTGGATCAGGTTGCGCTTGCGCGCGCCGCAGATGACCTGCGCGATCTCCGAGCGCCCGGAACCCACCAGCCCGGCGATCCCGAGCACTTCGCCCGCGAACACCGAGAACGACATGTTCTTCACCATGGTGCCGGAAATCACGTTCTGCACGCGCAGCACCCGCCGGCCGCGCTCGCCGCGCCGCCGCGCGCCGCTGCCCGCGCCGGCCCCGGTCTCCGCCAGCTCGCGCCCGACCATGTTCCTGACCAGCTTGCGCCGGTCGAACTCGCTCGCCGGCCCGGTGATCACGCGCCTGGAATCGCGCAGCACCGTGATGCGGTCGGCAAGGCTCAGCGCCTCCTCGAGCGCGTGCGAAATGAATACGATCGCGATGCCGCGCCGGCGAAGGTCCTCGATCAGCAGGAATAGATGCTGCATTTCCTCCGGCGTCAGGCTCGCGGTGGGCTCGTCGAAGATGATCACCTCGGCCTGGTAGTAGACCGCGCGCGCGATCTCCACCATCTGGCGCTTCGCGGTGCCGAGGTTGGCGACGACGTCGGTCGGCTCCACGTTGAAGTTCATCGACTGCAGCAGCTGCTGGGCGCCGATGTTGATGGTTCGATAACGGGACAGGAATCTCTCGCGCCCGAGCTGCACGTTCTGCGCGACCGTCATCGTCGGAACCAGGCTGTCCTCCTGGTAGACCATCGCGATGCCCCGCTTGAGCGCGTCGGCGGGCGATTTGAATTCGCACGGCCTGCCGTCGAGCAGGATCTCGCCCGAGCTGAGCTGCACCGCGCCGGCGATCGCCTTGCACAGCGTGGACTTGCCGGCCCCGTTCTCGCCCACCAGCGCGTGCACCTCGCCGGAATAGAGGTCGAAGTCGACCCCTTCGATCGCCGCAGTCCCCTCGTAGAGCTTGGTCGCCTGGCGCACCTGCAGCTTGGGCCGGGATCGCTCATCCATGGTCGGCCTCCTGCGCCTGCGGCTCGCGTACGAGGATGCGGTCGTTGCCTTTCGAGACGACGAACAGCCGCCCGTCGAATTCGCGCGCCGCGGTCACGCCGTGGTTCTTTCCGTCGACGCGGCTGTGCAGCGAATAGAGCGGCTCGCAGTGCCGGTCCAGGCGCACGACCAGGCCGTAGGAGCGCGGCGGCGCCCACGGCTTGCGGATGCCGAGCTTCTTGATGCCGCCGCCCTGCAGGGGCTCGAGGTGCGAGCCGGTGGTCCTCAGCGCGGGCCGGATCCACAACGCCGGGTGGACGCTGGCCATCATCTCGCGCGCGAAGGCGCGCTCCTTCAGCACCAGCTCGACGAGCTGGGTCCGCATCGCGAACATCGCCAGCCAGTGCCCGCCTCCGCTCGCGGCGGCGATGCGCGCGGGATAGCCCGGCATGTTGCCGATGACCGGCTCGAAATCGCGGTGCGCGCCGCCGGTCAGCCGGTAGCGCGCCAGGCTGTGGCTCCAGCTCTGGGTGAACAACAGGCTTTCGCCGCCGTCCTCGACCTCGACGCCGTTCGGATAGGCGAGCGCCTCGAGCAGCGGCTCCGCGCCGCCCGTGCCGAGCGTCCAGTAGCCCAGCGAGCCCGAACGGTTGCGCTCCATCAGGTCCCACACCCAGTCCTCGGCGTCGTGCCGGCTGCTGCCGACCGTGAAATAGACGCCCCCGCGCTGGGGGTCTTCCGCGATCGCGGTCACGCACCTCAGCGGGACCCCGTTCAGGCGCTCGACGCCGGACAGCGCTTCGCCGCCGGCGGACACGTGGCGCAGCCCGGCGCCGTTCAGCCCGACCACGAAACTGCCGTCGGCGAGGCGCGCGAGCGCGCTGAGCGGCTGCTCGAACTCGGCGACGAGCCGGGTCTCGCCCGCCCCGGCGCCCGCCAGCCGCAGCAGGCGCCGGCCGCTCGCGGCGAACAACGCGCCCCTGCCGTCCGCCGCGACGTCCTCCGGCGCGTCCAGCGCCGCGGCCGGCCGCAATTCCTCGAGATCGTTGTTGGGGGAGTACGCGCCGTCGAGCGCCGGAATGGCGTGCTGCTCCCGGTTCGGGAACAGCAGGGACCCCAGCATGTCGAGCGTGGCCGACATCAGCCGTTCGCCCGGGCCGCCGTGCCGCGCTTGCCCCAGTAGTTTTCGCAGCTGGTCCACTCCGGATCGGCGTCAGGCAGCCTGATGCGCCCGATACGGTTGTTTTCGAGCCCGCCGAGATACAGGTAGCCCCGGTCTTCGCGCATCGAGGTGAGCGTCGGATGCGACTCGCCGCCCGGATCCCAGTACGACTCGACCGGCCGCGCCTCGGCGTCGAGCTTCACGATGCAGCCGTTGTTGATGCCGGGAAACAGCCATTCGTCGAACGGCAGCTCCTTGATCATGCGCATGCGGAATCCCGGCATGCGCATCGCGACGTCGTAGACCGGCGCACGCATCGCCACCAGCGCGAGCCAGTAGCCCCCGTCCGAGGCGCGGTTGATGTTGTCGGGGCATCCGGGCAGGCTGTCGATCGCCACCTCGACCTTGCCCCGCTTCGGCCCTTCGATCCAGTAGCGCATCAGGCGCAGGCCGAAGGTTTCGCAGAACAGGACCGACCTGGCGTCGTGCGAGAGGCAGACGCCGTTGCAGAAGCGCACGTCGTGCACGACCGTGCGCGTCCTGCGGGTGGCCGGGTCGTAGCAGACCAGGCGCCCGCTGCCGCGGCCCTCCAGCCCGTCCACCGGCCAGGTGGTCATGTCGTAGCGGGTCGTGCCCTCGCTGAAATAGATCTTCCCGTCCGGCGCGATGTCGAGGTCGTCGGTCAGCTTGAGGCGCGAGTCGTCGACCAGCTTCCACCAGGTGCGATTGGTCTCGTCGGTCAGCTTGAACACGGTGCCATCGGGCCTCACGCCGTAGAGCCCCATTCCCGCGGCGCAGACGATCAGGTTGTCGTCGCGATCGAAGGCGAGCCCGAGCGGACGCCCGCCGATTCGCGCGAACACCTCGCGCCGCTCGAAGCGCTCTCCCGAAAAGCGCAGGATCCAGCCCTGGCGCGTGCCCGTGTAGAGGCGGCCCTCCCGGTCGAGAATGATGTCCTCCGGCCCCTCGACCTGATCGAGCCCGATGGGCTCGGAGCCGCGCAGCCTGTCGTTCATCGCGTACGGGCTCCCGCTGCCGGGCTGCGTGTCCGGCAAGGCGCCGTAGTCGAGGTAGGTCGGGTTGACGTAGCTCTTCTGGATCGCCTTGGCGCGGTTCTTCGACCACTTGACGTCGACGCCTATCGCCGTCAGAAGGATGAAGCCGTTCACCGCCGTCGTCACCTGGCCGGGAAAGCCCAGCTGAACCAGCCCGTTCACCAGGACATAGATGATGCCGGCCCCGATCAGGGCCCGGCCGATCGAGCCCTTGCCCCCGGCGATGCTGATGCCCCCGATCATCACCGCGGCGAGGGCCTCGAACGCGAAGCCCTGCCCGGTCTGCGAGCCGGAGCTGCTGAGCCGCGCCGCGAAGAACACCGCGCCCAGGGCGCACAGCATGCCCGATACGACGTAGGTCCAGAACAGCACGCCGCGAATGCTGATTCCGGCGTGGCGGGCCGAGCGCCGGCTGGCGCCCACGGCAACCAGATGCCGCCCGAGGCGCGAGCGGCTGAGCAGGATGTGGCCGATTGCGGCGACGATCGCCAGCCCCCACACGTCGGCCGGCAGCCCCAGCGCGGTGCCTCCCGCCAGCGCGTCCCACGCGTCGCTGGACACGGTGGACATCGCGAGCTGCCCCGACCATCCGAGGGTGAGCAGGTCGAACACCCCGCGATAGACGATCAGCGTGACCAGGGTGGAGAGGAATGCCCGCGTTCGAAGAAACCCGATGAACAAGCCGTTCACCGCGCCCAGCAGGCCGCCCGCGACGACCGTGACCAGCACGACCAGCGGCACCGGCAGACCCCACAGGTTGAACGCCACCAGCGCGACGAAATCGGTCAATGCGAAGATCGAGCCGACGCTCAGGTCGATGCCTCCCGAGATGAGCGACAGGCCCATGGCGATCGCGACAAAGCCGAATTCCGCGAACGAGCGCCCGAGCGACTGCGCGTTGCCCAGGGTCGCGTAGTAGGGAACGGTCGCCGCGAACACCAGCACCAGCGCGACCAGAACGGAAAACGGGATCGCGGGCTCCATCCACGTCTTGGAGAACAGATCCGCGAAGGTCTGCCGCGGCGACCACTTGTAGCGCACGCGCTTGAACGCTGCCGACAGGCTAGCCGTGTTCATCGAGCTTCCTCCACCCGCGCGGCGCGCAGCCGGAGCGTGGTCCGGCCCCGCGCCGGCGGGCGGCTATTTCTTCGAGATCGCGGTACAGGAATCCGGCCGCACGGTTTCCTTCGTCAGCGCCACGACCGGTGAATAGATCGCGGTGCGGAAGCTGCCGGGCTTCATGTGGCTCTGCAGCAGGAATTTCACGATCGCCATCATCTGGTGGGCCTGGAGCGAGGCCTGGTAGCTGAAGTCCTCGTAGAACAGACCCTGCCGCAGGTAATCGCAGGCGGGGTCCTCTCCGCCGCCGGTGGTGAACACCTTGACCTTGCCCTGCAGACCGGCCTGCTTGACCGCCTGCGCGACGCCGACGTCCTGGCCCGACCACCACCCCATGTACGCGCACAGGTCGGGATGCGCCTGCAGAACCGTCGCCGCCTTGTCGTGCGCGGTTTTCGAATCCCAGTTCGCCGCCTGGTTGCTGACGATC
>Ga0210077_1000584_pt1 | contig 12818 bp, 9 predicted proteins | sample RushMan_CattailN_5_FD_185556 | JGI IMG/M metagenome (GOLD analysis project Ga0210077, IMG submission 185556) | Wetland microbial communities from San Francisco Bay, California, USA, that impact long-term carbon sequestration -... | ecosystem: Environmental > Aquatic > Marine > Wetlands ... | reverse complement strand
ATGCCTCTTAAAATAAGTCAAACAATCATTCCAAACTCTTGGACTCTGGGTGGAGTAGACTCAATGAGAAGATATCTTTATGCGGCGATACTAGTGGTGGCCGGGATCATTATTGCCTTTCCATTGTTCAGTATGACGTATTACACGATGGTAAGGACATCGACGCCGCACTTTTGCGCCAGCTGCCACGAGATTCAACCCGCCTACAATGACTGGAAAGTCTCTACGCATACCAACAATACCCGAGGGGTAGTCGCTGATTGCATGGACTGTCATTTGCCTGCGCCGCACGATACTTTCAACTTCTTTTTTGCCAAAACCTGGCACGGAGCCAAGGACGTTTTTGCTCATTTTACGGAAGGTCCGGAGGGCTATAACCGGACGAGGAACAGGGCGGAGGCCTACAAAAACATCAGAAATGCCCAGTGCCAGAAGTGCCATCGAAATATTCTCTATATTCCGGACAAGCGAGGCGCCATGCTGGCGCATCGTACCGTCCTGTATCCAAGGCCGGGCTACGAAAAGCAATGCACGGATTGCCACCGCAATTTGGTGCACGTGAAAAGACCGTATTACAGCTATCTGCAGTGTTCCCAATAATCGAGATTTTCCACAACAGGAGGTGCTGAATGAGAAACTTTTTTGGTCAATGTCTGGCGGCGGGGGCATTGTTCGTTGCCCTTTTTGTGGGCTTTGCGGCTCTGGCCCAGGACGAGAAAAAAGCGGAGTCGCAAGGGAGGGTGGAAAGCAACTTCGCAAAGACTAAAGAATTTCGAATCGAGCGGGGCATGAGCCCGCAGGCGCAGGCCTGCATCGAATGCCATAAAGTCGAATCGCCGGGGATTTTTACCGACTGGGCAATGAGCCGTCACGCTTCGGCCAACATTACCTGCCTGGACTGTCACAAGGCAGAGGACTTCGATCCGGATGTGAGCAAGAAGCATTACAAACAATATGAACGCTCGGACAACAAATGGGGCACGGCGGAGTATCGTGTTCCGGTGGCCGGCGTGGTTACTCCTAAAGACTGTTCTCGCTGTCATCCGGACGAAGTGAAGCAGTTCAGCAAGAGCAAGCATGCCAACACCATTCAAATCATTTGGACCATCGATCCCTGGTTGAATCAGGGACTGAACAATGGCATCGAGCGCACCACGGGTTGCTTCAAATGCCATGGCACGGTTCTCAAAATGAACGATCAGGGTGAATTTGACCCGTCCGTCTGGCCTAATGTCGGAATTGGCCGCGTCAACCTGGACGGCAGTCTGGGAAGCTGCACCAGTTGTCACACCAGGCATCGTTTTTCCATCATGGACGCACGCAAACCCGAAGCCTGCGGTCAGTGCCACCTTGGACCCGACCACCCGCAAATTGAAATCTATAAAGAATCAAAACACGGAGACATCTACGATGCCTTTGGCGATCAGTACAATTGGAATGTGGCTCCTGGTCTTTGGACGCCCGGAGTTGATTATCGCGGCCCTACCTGCGCTTCCTGCCACATGTCCGGCGCCGGCGCCGTGCTGGGCAGCCACGATGTGACCGAACGACTATCCTGGGAGACTCAAGCTCCGCTGACCGTGCATCCACAGGACTTTAAGCCCTTTCCGGCCGACACCAATTGGGAGGTAGAGCGCAAGAAGATGCAGGCGATCTGCAACCAGTGCCACAGCGAGACCTGGACAACGGACCACTATGCAAACCTGGATGCGGCGGTCAAAAATTACAACGACGTCTACTTCAAACCCGCCAAGGAGACCCTGGATGAACTCTACGAAAAGAAGCTGCTTGCTCCCAAACCTTTCTTCGATGAGAAGCTGGAGTGGGAATTCTATGAACTGTGGCACCATGAAGGCCGCAGGGCGCGCATGGGTGTCGCCATGATGGCTCCGGATTATGCCTGGTGGCACGGCTTCTTTGAGTGCAAAAAGCGTTTCGTCGAATACATGGAAGGGGCTCATCAATTGCTGGAAACGAACAAGCCTGCCTATAAGTACCCGAACTTTCCGGGAACCGGCGGCGATACGACAAAGCCCGAACAAATATTCGGCAAGCCCAAGGAGTAAAGGGGTAGCAGTAAAGTAAACTAAAGGCAGGATTACGGTATAGTTGGGGCGGCGCCGCTGGATTCCGGATAAACAATGCGTTCAGCCACAGTGGAATTCTGCCTGTCGGGCATCCGGAATTTGGCTTTCAGCATAGGCCACAAACCGACAAGGATTTTTGTTGCCACTTATTCGTGGGTGATGCCCTTGGCTTGTATTCTGCGGTTATTTATCCACGGCGTTTGCGACCGCCGGCACAAGTCATGCCCGGGCCTGGGTAGCCTTTGCATATCCAGGGGCGCACGGGGTAGATCTTGCACGCCGCGTTTCCGTTATCATAAGTCAGGAAAGGACAGGGCGTTACGCCGTATTCCGGATGTTCGATTTCTCCAGAGTAGACGTTCACAACAAAGCCATGAGCTTGGAGGAAGTCCTCAAGTCCTACCCCCAAGTGCTCTGCGGCTAAGACCGGGTCCAATTCGGACCACGGAATTCCAATTTGCTTGCAGCAACGCCCGCACCTTTCACAGTTGAAAAAGTCCATTAGAATGACCCGTTACTAATCTAGTTCTCATCCGGAAACTCTGTAGCGCAGGGCTTTAGCCCTGCTCGAATGGCAGCCCTAAAGGGCTGCGCTACAAGAGAACAGGAGTTTCCGGATGGAAACTAATCTAACAGCTCGCCAGGCGCTGTTTGAGCAGCCTTACATGCTGCCGCTCTTCGGAAAGGATTTTGTTCACGTGCTCGAGGGTTTCCGGATCATCGATGAAAGAAAGCAGAATTTCATAAAATTGAATGCTGTCTTCTTCCAATCCGAGTCCTATTTGAATTAATTCTTGCTCATCGTGGATTGAACTGAATTGGACTTCTTCCAGGGAAAATCCCCGGTCTTTGACCAAACCCTGCAGAATGTCTTCCCCCATCTGTGCCGATAAATGATAATCGTGTGCCTCACTTAAGGAAGACTTGATATTAAGAAAAATGTTTTTGTGCCGCGCCTCTTCCTCAGCCAACCATTGCCAAAGCTCCCTCAACTCCAACCTGGGAGCATTTTCCGATGCTTGCCGATAGAATCGCTGACCATTTTCTTCAATCTGCACAGCCATTCCAAGTATTTCACCCGCAGTAAACATAGATTATGCCCTTCCTTCTGTCTTTTGCGCAACTCATCATAGTCATGTGGTATGAACTATTTTTTGTCCGAAGCACTGACCAGCAGAGCGACGGGAAAATTTTTCAGGGCTTCACCCAGTGGAATTAGACGGTGAGGAGCCACGAGGTCACAGGAGGTTATCGCTTCCTTCCAGTTCACGGGAAATTCCTCAGGTAAAACGACGTGGGTCTCTTTCCAGATTCCATTGCCGATCGGGTACTCGCCTCTTTCTACCAGATAGGTGAAAAAACGAGGAGCTACGGTCAGTGCCCAGGAGGAACCTTCATTGCGGGCAAAAGCAATGACATGTTCTTTGAACTCTCCTTCAACTTGCAAAGGAATGTAGGTGCCTTTTTCAAAGATCGAGGAGAGTTGCCCGCGCAACTTTAAGGCTTTGTAGGTCAGGAACATCTTAATTCTCCCATCCTGCGGGGTGTCTTTGATCTTTTTGATGTAGTGCTGGTCTGCTTCATTCCGCCGTATTTGTTCAAGTAGGGTTTTGCGCTTTTTGAAATCAACCGGCAGGCGATTGTCGGGATCGACAAGGGTCAGTGACCATAATTCAGTTCCCTGGTAAAAGTCGGGAATACCGGGCATAGTGATTTTCAAAAGGGTCTGCGACAGCGAATTGAGCATTCCGTAGTGGGCCACTTTTTGCTGAAAGGGCAGGAAGTCCGTCAAGAAATCATTTTTTTTGGCGGGTCCCAGCACTCTATCGATGAAGCTCAAGTAGGCATGTTCGTAATCCGTGTCGGGTTTCAGCCAACCCGTGTGGACTTTGGCTTCGCGGATGGCCTTTATGGTGTAATCCTTGATTCTTTGCACAAATGCTGAATGGTCTTGCGAATCAAAGGGATAGGCCCCGATCAGAGTCTGATAAAAGAAGTACTCGTCGTTGCTGTCAGGCACAGCACGCCTTTTGATTCTTTTCTTTTTACCCCTATTCATCGAACGCCAGGTTTTGAGCCGAGCTTCCCACTCCTTGGGGATTTCAGAGAGCACGTTGATGCGCGCTCTGACGTCTTCGCTCCTTTTCGTGTCGTGTGTCGAGGTGGCGGTCATAGTGTGAGGCCAGTATTCCATTCGTCGCAGATTGAACTGGTGAAACCGATCGAGGGGAATTCCAAAATCAAACGGTTCACCACCAACTTCATTCAGCGAAACGAGGCGGTTATAGACATACAAGGTTGTGTCCTCAAATCCTTTCGCCATCAGCGGGCCGGTGAATTGTTGAAAACGCATTACGAAGTGCAGCCTGTCTTTTTGTTGCTCAGGATCTAGATAATCTTGAAATTGCAGCAGCAAGAACTTCTGAAGATAGTCCAGTTCAATGACCAGGTCGGGATTCTTAAGCTTAGCACGGGCCACCGCTTCGATGATGTACTGGCGGTCTGCTTCGGTGAAAGAGTCGGGACTGACGTATGTTCGGTAAACAGGAAAATGGGCGAGTACTTCTCTAATGGCGCGTTTCAGTCCGTACAAGGTAATGTCCCACCCTTCGCGGTCTCTGCTGGAAATCCGTTTCATAAGATGGGCCAGATTATCTACATCACCCGTCATGTAGCGTTCGATAATGAGTTGTTTTTTGTTGTATAGCAGGTCCTCGTATTCGATTTTGGCTCCAGTGAAAGCAGCGTAAATCTTCTCCAAATCCCTTTGGTGCTGTGTCGCGCAAAAGACCCCATTAATATAATTGAGCGAATCGTAGCCGGATGTACCTTCTGCCTGCCAGTTTAAGGGCAGTTCTTCATCGAGAGCCAAAATCTTTTCGACCGTGACATAAGTGCCATCTGTTTTTTCCTGGAGGCGCTGCAAATACTGCATGGGGTCGTAGAGTCCGTCAATGTGGTCAATGCGCAGTCCGGTAAAAATGCCGTCTTTAACGAATCGCAAAATCAGTTTATGGCATTCGTGAAATACCTTCTCGTCTTCAACCCGAACGGATATGAGTTCATTAATGTTGAAAAACCGACGGTAATTGACCTCTTCGCTGGCTACTTTCCAAAAGGAAAGCCGAAAGAACTGATCGAACAGCAATTCGTCCAACAGGTTCGGTGTCTTTGATTCTCTTTTGCCGTTTAATTCATCCAGATTTCTGTCAATGAATCGCTTGATTTCTCGATCCCCCTCATAGAGTTCCCACAACATTCGCTTGGCAAATTTTCTCTGGTCGTAGCGCTCGCTTGGCAGTTCCTGTCCAGGAAAGGCGCGGAGTACGTAAAGCATTCCCATAAATTTGATGTAGTCTGGGTGGTTGCTGCCGAGCCTTTTTTTGAGCAGATCGAGGTTGAGGGAGAATATTTTGGCGTAAGACTCCATCCTGAGGGGGAATTTCCATCCATAATAGTGAACGATAAAACCGGCGTCGCTGTATCTTACCTTGATTTCCCGATCCCGAATGCTTTCTCCGTAAGATTTTCCAAGAAAGGGAGCGAGCAATCTTCCTTGCATGGTTTCATACGTATGTTCCCAGTCGATATCGAAAAAGGTGCAGTACGTCGAGGCTTCCCCGATTTCCAGCACGTCCATGAGCATCCCGTTGTCATGGTCAAAGGCCATGTGATTGGGGATGACGTCCTGCAACCAACCCATTTTGTTCTTTTTCACTTCCTGTGCCAAAGCGAAAAAATCCGCTTCGCTCCCGAGCTCCGGGTTCAGCCTGGTTGGATCGACAACGTCATAACCATGCATGCTCCCCCGGCGCGCCTTAAAGATCGGAGAAGCATAAACGTCGGAGATTCCAAGCTCGGATAAATACTTGATTATCCCTTGAGCGTCTCGAAACCGAAATTTTGGATTGAACTGGAGTCGATAGGTGGAGCAGGGAATTCTCATTTTTCAGGGCCTCGAATTAGAGTAATTTTGTATTGTTTTGATGGTGGATCTTGGATATTAGATTTTGGATATAGCAATAAAAGATTGACCGTTTTCTTCTTCGTGACGTTCGTGTTCTTCGTGGTTCAAAGAAATCAACTGGCTAAGATAAAAACATGAACCAATGAGCTACTCCTGTTTGCCGTATATCGCAGCGCTTTGTGCCCTCAGGGTTATCGTATCGTCTGAGCTGAATCGATCCGGAAGTAAAGTTCCCGGTCCGTGCCAAAATTCTTCAGAGGAATCGAGCATTTTCCGCCAGATACCCGAAGGCAGTTCATGGGGTCTGAGTCGAATCTCTTGGGGTGCGAAATTGAAAAGGCAAATCATGTCGCTTTCTCCCCACCACCGCCGCATGAAAAAGACCTCCTTATTTTCTACAACGCGCACTTCCATATGACTTCTCTCGGTGGCGGTAAAAGCGGGCAGTTCCTTGCGCATCTGCAGCAACACCTTATGAAAGTCGAGTAAGACTTTGTGCTTTCCCTCAGTTCGCTTGTGCCAACTCAGTTTTGATTTGAGAAAGGTTTTTTCGTCCGCGGGGTCGGGCGGTTCGGCACCCCAACCAAAGGCCTTGAATTCTTCCTTGCGGCCCTGCCTCACAGCTTCGATAAGATTGGGGTCTTGGTGGCTGACAAAATAAAGAAAAGGAGCCTCTTCGCCGTATTCCTGGCCCATGAACAACAAAGGAACATAGGGTGAAAGAAGAAGGGCTGCTGCAGCAAGTTTTTGTGCTTCAAAAGAAACCAAAGCCGAAAGGCGTTCACCCAACATTCGGTTGCCAACCTGGTCATGATTTTGGGATGAAACCACAAACTGTTCTGTGGGAACATCCAGTGATCGATTGCCATGACACCTCTTCCGGTGGGGTGAAAACTGACCGGAATATACGTATCCTTCGACAAGAGCTTTCACCAGATGTCGCAGTTTGCCGAAGTCTTCATAATAGCCGTCGTTTTCCCCTGTAAGCAGAGTATGCAGAGAGTGATGAAAATCGTCGCACCACTGAGCATCCAGGCCGTAACCAAAGACTTCGCGAGGGCGGATCAGTCGGCTGTCGTTCAAATCGCTTTCGGCAATAAGGTACCGCTGCCAGCTGTCGTTTGTCCAAAATCCTTCTACTGTCTCAGCCAGTTCTCGCAAAAAGGGCACTGCACTTTGGTCATAAATGGCGTGGACAGCGTCGAGGCGCAAAGCGTCGATATGGTATTTTTCAAACCAGTAGATTGCATTCTGAATGAAATAGTTCCGGACTTCATCGCTGTATTCACCATCGAAATTTAGAGCTTCACCCCATGGAGTTTGGTATTTGGCAGTGAAATAGGGTCCAAAGTCTCTAAGGTAATTTCCCTCCGGTCCAAAATGATTGTAAACCACATCGAGAACTACCGCGATGCCTTGCTTGTGGCATTCATTTATCAGCCGCTTGAAGGCTTCCGGCCCCCCGTACGAATTTTGCACGGCGAAGGGGTGGACACCGTCGTAACCCCAATTTCGGTTGCCTGGGAACTGTGCAACCGGCATGATTTCGATGGCGTTGATGCCGCTCTCTTTGAGTTCTGTAAGTCGGGGGATTACGGTATCAAAGGTTCCCTCCGGCGTGAAAGTTCCGACGTGCAGTTCGTAGATCACATAGTCGCAAAGGGGAATGCCGGACCAATGCTCATCCTCCCAAGGAAAACCGTGGTCGACAACGGCAGATGCCTTATGAACCCCTGCCGGTTGGAAGTAAGAAGCCGGATCGGGCCGTTCCTTTTCTCCATCGAGGCGGTAGAGGTAAGTGCTGCCGGGCGAAATGCCTTCCACAACAGCTGAATGATAACCAAAATCTTCTTTATAGAGTGGTATCCGCCTTGCCTCGCTTGTTCCAGGAGAAAAGATTTCTACCTCAACGCTTTGAGCATATGGTGCCCACAGCCGAAACCGACACTGTTCTTTTTCCGAATAAATGGCTCCAAGATCGATCTTGGGGTTCATCATTATCCTTTCCTACGCAAGTTGCACAGTAGCTTTTGGTTCAAGACCATCTAGTACTGCTCGACGGAAATAGCTACCCGATTTGAGAAAATACTGGATGCTGGATGCCAGATGCCCAATAGAGAATCCGTTGCCCTGAGCTGTGGTGGCAGTATCATTATCCGGCATCGTTTACAAACAGGCAGGAACTTTCGCCGCTATGTAGCAGCCCTCCGCCCCCTAGTCTTCCTCCTCTTCCTCGGCGTGCCTGAACCGGAAAAGCACGATAGAGCGTGACACTAATTCGTATTTCTCATCGATCGAAAGGATATGGTACTTCCTTTTGCCTGTTGAGGAACGTGTATCCAACACCAATTCCCATTGACCTTCGTTGCCAAAATAGGCAGGTAAAGTGAACGTGACAGATTCATAATAGGCATTCAGCAGCAAGAGCAAGGTATCGTCGGAAATTTTGTTACCCCGCTCGTCCACCTCATCTATGGATTCCGCATCCCCAGCCAGTAGCATCGCCAAACAGCGCGCATTTGGGTTGTTCCAATCCTCTTCGGTCATTTCAGTTCCGTCCGGCCTCAGCCAGCGCACGTCTTTAAGTTTTCCGCCACGTATGAGGCGCCCGCGAAAAAAATTTCGGCGGCGCAGCACTGGATGCTCTCGGCGCAATTGAATCACAAATTTAGTGAACTCGAGAAGTTTTCTGCGCGATGGATCGAGATCCCAATTCAGCCAGGAAAGTTCGTTATCCTGACAGTACGTGTTGTTGTTCCCCTCTTTTGTGTGTCCGAACTCGTCTCCGGAATGCAGCATGGGAACACCTTGAGAAAAGAAGAGAGTGGCGAGGAAGTTCCGCTGCTGACGTGCTCGCAGTGTCAGCACTTTAGGGTCGTCCGTAGGCCCTTCAACACCGCAGTTCCAGGTTAGATTGTTGTCCGAACCGTCCCGGTTTTCCTCCTGGTTGGCCTCGTTGTGCTTTTCGTTGTAGCTTACCAGATCCTTTAACGTGAACCCATCGTGGCAGGTGACGAAGTTTATGCTTGCATAGGGGCGCCGGCCGTTGCGTTCATAAAGATCGCTGCTTCCGGTAAGCCGATGTGCCACATTTCCTATTTGCCCATCGTCTCCCTTCCAGTAGGATCTCATGGTATCGCGGTACTCGCCATTCCACTCAGTCCAAAGAACCGGGAAATTGCCTACCTGATATCCGCCTTCCCCAAGGTCCCAGGGTTCAGCAATCAACTTTACCTGCGAGAGCAGCGGATCCTGATGGATAATATCAAAAAAAGCGCCCAGCCGGTCCACTTCATGAAGCTCGCGTGCCAATGTGGCAGCCAGATCGAAGCGGAACCCGTCCACGTGCATTTCCGAAACCCAGTAGCGAAGACTGTCCATAATGAGCTGAAGAACGCGCGGATGAGTCATGTCCAGGGTGTTGCCGGTGCCGGTATAGTCCATGTAATGGTGGAGGTCGCCCTCTAGGAGTCGATAGTAGGCGGCGTTGTCAATTCCACGAAAGCAAAGTGTGGGGCCCAGGTGGTTGCCTTCACCGGTATGGTTATAGACGACATCAAGGATAACCTCGATCCCTTCGCGGTGAAGGGTCCTAACCATGATCTTGAATTCATCCAATTGCTCGCCCCGGTCTCCGGTGCTGGAATACTCGCCATGCGGGGCGAAAAATCCTATTGAATTGTAGCCCCAAAAGTTCCGGAGTCCTTTTTCTAAAAGATGTCGATCGTGAATAAAGTGGTGAACCGGCATCAGTTCCACGGCGGTAATACCCAGTGACAGAAGGTATTCGATCACTTCCGGACTGGCCAGGCCGGAATAAGTTCCCCGAAGTTCGTTTGGAATTAGAGTGTGAAGTTTGGTGAACCCTTTTACGTGCAGCTCGTAAATTATGGTACGGTCCCATGGAATTTTAGGGGGAGTATCCACTGCCCAACTAAAAGCAGGATCGACCACAACGCATTTGGGAGCGTATTTAGCACTGTCACGGTCGTCTTTGGATAGGTCCCCATCGGGATGGCCGATGGTGTATCCAAAAAGAGCGTCGTGCCATTTGGGCATTCCGCTGATTGCTTTGGCATAGGGATCACGCAAAAGTTTTGCGGGGTTGAAACGATGTCCCTCTCGCGGTGCGTACGGCCCATAGACTCTGTACCCATACAGTTGGCCGGGACGAGCTTCCGGTAAGTAGACATGCCAGACCATGTCGGTCTGGTCTTTCAGGGCAATGCGGGTCTCCCTTGTTTCATCCGGGCCGTCGAAAAGGCATAACTCCACACCTGTTGCATTTTCTGAGAACAGAGCGAAATTCACCCCCGAACCATCCCATGTGGCTCCAAGTGGGTAAGGCTCACCCGGCCATATTTTCATGTTTAGCTCCTCTCATTCAAGCGCTTGCTTTCATTACCAAGCTTTAATATTCTGTCACCCGTACGGGTATGTCAACTGCTCGCTGCAAAACTCGACTCGCCTTCCGAACAGCCGGCAAATTTTTTGGGGACTTTAAAAGCGGGGGAACTCACCTACAGCAGGTTTTAGGATGCCCGATTCTCACATCACTGTAGCCAGTTACAACGTACATAGATGCATCGGCACCGACGGCCGTCTCGACCTCCATCGAGTCGCCGCCGTGATCAAAAGCCTTGATGCGGATGTCATCGGAATTCAAGAAGTGAATTCAAGTAATCTTGGTGATAGGGAAACAGATCAGCTGGAATATTTGTCGAAGATGAGCGGTCTCGAGTCCATTATGGGGCCTACCATCCATGAAGGCCGTTCTCAATACGGAAATGCAATACTGACCAATCTCAAGCTCGTCGCCGTGCGCCGTATCGATCTGAGCGTCCGCGACAGAGAGCCACGCGGGGCCCTTGATGTTGATCTGCAAGTTGATGGAAGAACAGTAAGGATTATCGTCACTCATTTGGGCCTGAGTGCTGTCGAGCGTAAACAGCAATTCCGAAAATTGCGAAGCTTGCTTGATACTGATGGAAGTGAGGTGCAGATTGTAATGGGTGACTTCAATGATTGGTATCCGTTTAGTCGTCCCATCGCCTGGTTAAACAGGCATTTTGGCAGGTCGCCTGCCAAGCTTACCTTTCCTTCTACTTTTCCATTACTTCCGTTGGATCGAATTTGGGTAAAGCCGAGCGAGACTATGTTGCGGATGAAGGTCCATGCCACTCCCTTAAGCCGTATGGCCTCGGATCATCTGCCGATTATAGCCACGCTGGCACTGACGGACCGTTAATCTCGCTCACTTGGGCACTTTCGGCAGGTACCCGCGGTGATTCGCGACTTTCCTTGCAGGCAGGTTTATGGCCAGATTGCCAAGATAATCCAGAGAAAGCAGCGAGCGTAACAGCCGGCTCCCACATCGTCCAGCACCACCCAAATTCCACCGGGGGTTTCTTTGTTGAGTCGATTGACCGGCCAGGGTTTGAAAATATCGAATAGACGGAATAAAAGCAGGCCAATTAACAGAGACTTCCAGCCCAACGGAAAGCCGGCCACCGTGACCAGATAGCCAAGCAGTTCATCGATCACGATTTCTTGGGGATCGATGCGATCGACCTGCCGTTCGGTTATCTCGGACACGTAACAAGCTGTGAGGAAGAGACAGAACAATATGACGACAACCCAAATCAGAGGCGCAAAGGACAAAAGATAGGCGGCTGGGATACCGGCAAGCATAGTCGCTGCAGTGCCTGGTGCAAAAGGACTTTTGCCAATGCCGCCCAACTCCGCCAGCCAAATGGAAAATGTTATGCGAGACATGGAAAATCCCTCCAACTTGTGAAAAACATGATTATCATTCAATTGCTGACAAGTGTAAGCCGCTTATGCTGTGGCCTCTGCGCCGAACCAGACCGTGAACGGCCATAAACAGTACAGGGTTATCGAGGGAATCGCAAGACGTTCGCTATTGCCGTGATGCTAACTTCGAGTTTCTTGCCGGAACCGGGATAATTTGTTTTGGACATTTGACTGTTTGGATTCCGATGTTCGAATTTGGTTGCGGCCCAAGGGCCGCCCTGTGCTGGACACGATAAGTCATGAGGCCTGAAGTAAATGAAGAAGGTGAATCGGTATGAATGAGAATCGAAAAAACGTCGGCAGCGGAAGGCTGGGTAAGTTCCTCCACGCAATTCTGAGAATCCCATACGCCTATTTGGCAATGGGACAAGGGGGTTATTATTTCTTGAGTGGGTTATGGCCCTTGTTCAGCATCGCTTCTTTTCAGTCGGTAACAGGGCCAAAAACCGACCTGTGGCTGGTCAGGACCGTGGCTTTGTTGCTGATGGTCATAGGAACGGCACTGTTTACGGCAGGAATAAGATGGCGGGTAACGCTTGAAATATTCTTGCTCGGGACAGGGAGCGCCGTCGCCTTGGCCATGATTGAAATCGTCTATGTAATAAAAGGTCAAATCTCACCCGTATACCTTCTTGATTCGCTGTTGGAAATTGCGATTGTTGCCTGCTGGTTGTCCATCTATGCCCGTGGTTTCTCCAGTCCCGAGGTTTGCTCGTTGTTCGATCCAACTTTTCCCGGAGCAGCTGAGCACGGCGAGCAGGAGTAAGGCGAGGGACCGGACGCTGCACGCCGTCTTAAAGAACGCCGCGATAATATGCGAGCCTTCTCGCATACGGTTGAAAAATTTCTGTCAAGCTGCTTCTTTCCTGATCGCTCAACGGCTCGGAAACACGTCCTGCGGCTGCAAGAACTTGAACATGCTGCGGACTCGAGCATCCCACAATGGCGAC
>Ga0210077_1000583_pt1 | contig 12826 bp, 9 predicted proteins | sample RushMan_CattailN_5_FD_185556 | JGI IMG/M metagenome (GOLD analysis project Ga0210077, IMG submission 185556) | Wetland microbial communities from San Francisco Bay, California, USA, that impact long-term carbon sequestration -... | ecosystem: Environmental > Aquatic > Marine > Wetlands ... | reverse complement strand
CAAGATCAAGGAAGAAGGAATGGCCCACGGGGTCCACATCATGGCCATAGGTAAAGAGGCCGTCGTACCCGACATATTACAGGCGGCAAACCTTTAGATTCACCCTCGAACAAGTATCGGCAGCTTTACCCGCCAAGCTCTCCGCAAATTCACTGGATTCCTCGGAGAGCTTGGGGGCATGCCAATTTTCTTGGCATACTCCTTTTCGCCTTGGGAAAACATCAACCGGATAATCGTTCGGCACCTCAAAATTGCGATCCACAAATCTATCTTGCAAGGCCTGGCCGTGCCCTCCTGCGTATTTTATTCGTTAAGGTAGGCAAGTGTGGTTTTCTGCAACGTGTCATTGCGTAGGTTGCGTTGAGTGGAGCGAAACGCAACGCTGGTGACGATAGGAAATGAAACATCTGAACCTTAGCAAATATATCATATATATCGTCAGCGCGGACGATGTACGCAAAAACAGACTCAAAATCTCAGTCGCTGGTTTCAAATCCACGGCTTTTCGAGGATTAGCCTGACATACCCAATGGCCTCGCGTCTGAATTCATTCAGATCGGAGCCTTGAACCAACAATACGCCAATCCGCAACGATCCAAATGCGAGTGTCAGCAATTCTCATTTTGGATGCAGATTGTTTCCCGTAGGGTGGGTGGAGGCGCGCCTTTTTGCGCCGGAACCCACCAACAGCTTCATTGATGGGTTTCGCTTCGCTCCACCCATTCTACGACAAATGCGAGTTCTAAAATGAGAATTGCTGTGCGAGTGTTATTGTTGAGTTGCCAGGAGAAGCACGAACTTGCTAGGATGACCTTGAGCTTTGCTGCCGGCAGCATAGTAGCCGGTTGCACCAGGAGGTTGTCTGAGGACTGTCATTTCGAGCCGAAGGCGAGAAATCTTACTTCCACAAGTCGCTGATTTAACAGATTTCTCACTCCGCCACACTTCGTTTGAAATGACAAAAACGGCATTTTCAAAAGGGCAGTATAGCTCGGCGGAAATAATCATCTGGTTTGAGTTCCCCCCTTAGGAAAAGGGGGGTTAGGGGGGATTTGAAAAGTGCGCTTGGCAATGAAATCCCCCTAAATCCCCCTTTGAAAAGGGGGACTTTGAATTGCTCCATAACTGGATGAAGACTTCCGCCCGGCTGTACTAGTGTGGCATAGGTTCTCATCCATTACATGTGGAAATGTTCGGTCTCCATCCCGTAGCATAGCCCCTTGTGACCGTCTTAACGGGCACAAGGCCCTAGGCTACAGCACAATTGGACCATTCAAAACGGATGCAAACTTCCGCCGAGTGGTACTAGGCTCTATTATTCACTAACCTCGGAATCTGGGCGGAAGGTATCATAATAAGGCAAACAAATGCTCAATGAAGCTGGTATTTATCAATCGATTCCCTCCTATCAGACTTCGAGGAATGTGCCATGACTGTATCTGAAAGATATCGGGTAACTTCAGGGGTGAACCAGTTGGACCGTTTGCTCGGCGGGCTCTTCATTGGAGACAACGTTGTGTGGTTAGACGATTCCGGCAGCCTCGCCTACGCCTTTTGCCTAAACTTCATTCAAGCGTCTCAGGCTCAGAATAAGCCCCTTATCTACGTCAGTTTTGATCGATCGCTTAAAAACCTATTGGAAAAGCTTGGGCACCTTGCCGATAATCCATCATTGACTATCCTCGATTGCTTTACCTCCGGCAAGGGGAATAACTCCGCTGTTTTCCTGAAATCGTATGCTGAGTTGCAGGCCAACCGGCCCTGCAACATAATCAGGGTAGAGGAACCTCGAAAGAGCAACCTTGTAATGGACACCCTTTATGGCTTGCATGCCGAAATGGAGGGAGACGTTCGATTTATTTTCGAGAGCGTCACCGGCATGCAGGAACTCTGGGGAGGTGAAGAAGCTATCATCTCCTTCTACTCGCACTCTTGCCCCCGTCTTTATGAACTCAACACAATCGCCTATTGGATCATGGAAAAGAAGGCGCACTCGCCGCGGCTCAGAGCTCAGATCAGCCAGATTGCGCAAGTCGTAATAGATCTCTCCATCAAAAGGGGCACTACTTCCCTTACTGTTTATAAAGCTGAAAATCGGGACTTGGAAAACCTGCATAAACCCCACAGCTACTGGACTAAGGACCGAACTATAGGCTTTGACGAAGAGAAACGCACCACGGGCGGGATAGATCTTGGTTTGCGAATCAAAGAATTGCGCACCAAGAGAGGGCTTTCTCAAACAGAGCTCGCCAAACTAGTAGGAGTCACACCAAGCTCCATTTCACAGGTGGAAAGCAACCTCATCTACCCTTCTCTTCCCGGGCTTTTGAAGATGGCGGAGGTGCTGGCAGTCGATATCAGTTCTTTTTTCCAGGAAAAAACCGAGGTGAAAAAACGTGTCATTTTCCCCGCTAATGAAGCAATCGAGGTGAAAATTTCGGAGTTGCCGGAGGACAGCATCCAGGCAAGACTTTTGACACCGGTCGATTTTGATTCTAAAGCAGAACCTTATGTTATAGAAATCCCACCGAATAGCACTATTTCATCGCACTTTTTCGTGCACAAAGGAGAAGAGATCGGCTATCTGATTTCCGGAAAGCTGCAGGTTAAAATAAATAAGGGTTCTTACACTCTGCGCACCGGCGACACAGTCTACCTGACTTCGGAGATGCCTTCGCAGTGGAAGAACCCGGGACCTGGAATCGCCAGACTGCTGTGGATTAAAGTCAAATAGGCGAAAATAAGTGAAGCTAATAAAATAACAATTTGATTATTTTAGATTATAATTGTGGAAATTTTTTTCTTTGAATTTTGAAGGGTCCGAAGGATGCGGACCCTTTTCGATCATCTATCATTAATAGCGAAATACTGCAGCGGCCAACTGTTTATTGGCTATCTGTCCAGGTTCCACCACATAAACGGCCCCGCCGTTTGTGAAAGTCTGGATCGCGACCAAATCGAGCAAGTCCTGGTCACCCGGCTGAGCCTCTGCATGCAGGTCAATTTCACTTTTTTGTGGATCGAAGCTGCCCCAAATTGGTTTTCCAACGGGCAGAAATACCGACTCCACCCGCCCGAAATAAGCGGCCGGTACGATCTCTCTCAGATCGCCTGACGCCAACCCAGTCCCGGCAAGACGCGAATATTTCGCCATTGCCTCCTCTTGCTCCTGCTTAAAGTGGGGCTGTACGATCTCCCATGCCTTAGAATGCAATTCATCGGCGCTCAAAACGTCGGGATTGCCCGTAATGCAAGTCTCCAGGAGATGAGGATAGCCGTTTGCCTCCCTGTATATGGGGAGCAAGTAGTCAACCCCCGCCAAAACAAGCGGAGCATGTTCATCCCGCAAGAGTTTATGCAGACCGTCGTTAATCATCAGGCAATAACGCCAAATATTCGATTTATTGTCGTCAACCCCAACCCCCTGGCCATGAAACATGGCAGCGCGTTTACCGCCCCCACGGCCTTGAGTTCCTGTATGAAACTGCAACTGTCTTTGCGGATCGTCATATTTCAGAGCTTCATCTATACTTTTGGGTACGCTTTCAAGCTCAACGAGGCTCACCCCGAAACGAGTGCATTCAAACACACGCAACTCCTTTTGACTCAACGCCAACACCAAAAACCTGTCGTCTTCCGCTAGAACCCTGAGAAGAGGCTTAAGGTGGAATCGGTCGGTTACCACCGACAACTCATCAAAGTGAATTGGTAGACTGTATGTTCGGAATACGTCCGGGGCGATGAACACTGCCAGACCATCCGCCTGCTGCCGCCAAAAATATCCGTCTGCAAGCAGGCCCTGAGCCTTACTCAGCAATTCTCTGGCATCCGTTTGACGTGTACCTAGAGCAACCAGTTGTTGTTCCGATTCCCGAAGAAGATTTTTCAGCCGGATAGGATTTTGCTGGACCTCAGCGCCTGCCCGATGAGTGGGCATGAAGATAGATACGCAGGGTCCGCCTTGTTTTTGGACAAGTTCCTTTAATTCTTCTCTGAACTCTGGATTCATAGATGCTCTCCTTTCTCACCTGCCTGCTTTTCGTTCACATCAGACATTCACCAGTCATCAAAGACTCGAAGTGAACCAAGCTTACCACATTAATTGTACTAAGAATTTAAGCATTGTTTAAACAAAGAGACAGACGAAGATTTTAGGAGGGAATAGTCAACTCTAAATTGGAAGGCTCCACCGGAGCGACACCGGGGAGCCTTCAGATAAAAAAGAAACATCTTGGACTGGAAGTTAGTGTTGCATCAGTTCATTGACACTGCTCCTTTTAGGACTGGCCGCTGCTAACTATTCAAAATGGCTTCCGCTTCGTCATCATATGCATCCATAACATAAGGAATTCCTGTCACCGAGGCACATTCTTGAGTCAAAGACATCAACTCTTTTCGAGTGACGGATCGAACACTGAAGCATCTCGCACCGGCCATGAGCTGTTGCAGACCCACCTTGATTTTGTCTGCATAACTATAAATCCCGATTGCACCCAGAGGTATATTAGTTATATCGTCACCGCCTACCAGGTCTTTAATAGCTTCATAGTTAACGAATATCTCTTCCGGGCTCGTTCCATACTGGCTAACGGTTTTGGGGAGATCCGCTTTGCTCATCCATTCGCTGATATTCTTCCCGACCATTCCCGGAATCATCAACGCTCGTCCCATGCATACCGCCTTCACATAAGGAGAACCCAGAGCAAGGGCTTTAAATACTCCATCTTCGCTGGAGAAACCGCCGGCAAGAGCGATGTCCGGAACTCTTTCGCCCCTGGCAGCAAGCTTTTCACAATATTCATAAGCTTTTGAATGCAGATAAATGCTGGGAATGCCCCACTCCTGCATCATACGCCACGGGCTCATTCCGGTTCCGCCGGGCGCACCATCGATGGTGAGCAAATCGATTTTGGCCCTGGCGCCCCACTTGATCGCCATAGCCAGTTCCCTCAGACTGTACGCTCCGGTTTTCAGGGTTATTCTCTTGAAACCCAGTTTTCTCAAACGCTCGACTTCGGCCATGAAACCTTCTTCGCTCACAAAACCCAAGCGACTGTGACGTTCGAATTCTTTGATGGCACCATCCCTGTAAGCGGCTTCGATTGAACGTCTGGACGGATCGGGAGTAACGATATAACCGCGTCTTTGCAGTTCAAGCGCTCGTTCGATACTGTCCACTTTGATTTCGCCGCCGATGCATTTTGCGCCCTGCCCCCATTTAAGCTCAATAGTATCAAGGCCGTGTTTGTCCATGACGTACTCGGCCACTCCCAGCCGTGTGTCCTCTACGTTCATTTGCACCAGGATTTCGCCGTAACCGTTATGGTAGCGTTTATAGACTTCAAGACGGCGATCCAACTCAGGAGACTTCACGATCTTGCTGCCATTATTAAGTTCCAATCCAGGGTCTATGCCACACACGTTTTCGCCGCAAACCAGAGTCACTCCACTCAAAGCTGCACCCACTGCAAAATGTTCCCAGTTTTTGCGCGCAATTTCTGTCGAGCCCAGCGCTCCTGTGAAAATAGGAATACTTAACTTGGTTTTGCTATCCCAACCATATTCGGTTTCAGTATTGACGGCCGGGAAAACCGCCGTGTCCGGTCCTGCTTCCACACCTTCGGGAAGACCGTTGGCACCCAGCGCATAGCCTTGAATGTTGAGATGCGAATAATCTACAGGATAGTCTTTGTCGGCACCGGCAGTCACCTTTCCAAATGGACCCGGATAAATAACTTCACGCCCCCTGAAAGTGGATCTGAAAATTTCACAGTTACCCCGGCATCCGTCAATACAGCGCGAACAGATACCACTCATGGGCACAACACTCTTGGAACGGTTGAACGACAAGGTTGCGTCATTTGCATTGGGTTTACATAAGTTCATAAGCTTTACTCCTTCGTAAGTAGATTGATGGAATAAAAAAAGTCCACTGCCCTCATAGAGCGAGTGGACGCATTTGTCCTCAATGGGTACTTCTTTGTAACCCGGTTAACTGGCTTCAGTTCGAATAAAAGACAACAAAAAAAGGGCGCCACCATCCTTTATCGGATTAGGACACCCTTGTCCGTCTGCAGTCGTTGCGTGCCGTACACCGTTGTACGATTTATTACCATTGCTTACAAAGTAAAGACTCTATTAGAACTACTTATAAAATATGTCAAGTTTTTTTCACATTTCTTTTCTGTAAAATTTAGGCGGGCCCAATTGAATGAGAAGCTCGAAGACTTTACCTCATATCTAAGGCAGTGCAGACTAAATAACCAACACTCGAAAATGCGGCTGGAATTCTAAAGATCCGGACACCAGTTCTGCAGCAGGCTTCTGACCCTCCTCCGCAAGCGAAGCAAATCTTGCCATGAATCAACAGAACTGTCGCCTCGAGAGGGTGGCCAAAGGCCTATTGCCTTGAGAGATTCGAACTGGCCGGGTCTGAGGCGAGAGGCAGACATATTGCTAAAAAGGACTAGACGATGTTCGAGGGAGCGTAATGCTTCAAAAGCTTTGTGGACTTCACGTAAAGGCAAATCCTGCGTTGCGAGCCTGTCCAGCACTCGGTGCAGCGCTAAACGCACGGAACCCACCTTCAGCGACGGGTCTTTATATCCTTCAACCAGCAGGTAACCTTGCACCAGAAATTCCAGGTCGGCCAATCCGCCCATTCCAAGTTTGATGTCTATGCTACCGGCTTTTTCTTCCGTTCTTTCCCGCTCCATCCGCTGCCGCAGGTGACAAAGGCGCTGCCATACAGCGGACGGTTCCCGCTTTTGATAACAGATTTTCTCTGCCTCATCCTCGATCCAGGCTGCCAGTTCAGGGTTTCCCGCAACACAGCGCATTCTCAGCAGAGCTTGGATCTCCCAGAGATCGGCCTGTTCTCTGTAGTAGTCCTGCCAGGCTCGGCGCGTTACGATCAGCGGCCCGTAGTTGCCGGTCGGTCTTAGACGCGCATCGACCGCATATCCCGGGCCTTCATGCAGAGGTGTACTCAGCATCCGCATGAATCGCTGGATGAGACTGACAATCTCGCCAGGAATTTGATCTTCTGCTTGCCCGCTGTGAGGTTCATACACAAAGACCAAATCCAGGTCTGACAGATAGCCCATTTCACGGCTTCCAAGTTTACCCAGAGCAAGGATCGCAAGAGGTGTATCGTCGCCAAGGCCGCGACTTTCAGACACCTTTTCGTAGGTATTCCTGATGACAAAATCGGCCAGGAGGCTAAGTTGTTCTTCCAGTTCCCGGGGACTGATAAGGCCTTTCAGATCAGCCATCGCCAACTCCAAAAGCCGCTCATTTTTCAACCGCCTGATCCATTCCAGTGACTCTTCGTAATCCTTGTGCCTGCTTAATAAACGCAGGCTGGTATCCTGCCAGGATTCCGCATCAACATACTTTCCGGCAAGGGTGGCAATACCCTCAACCAAAGCCGGATGATGGGCCAGGAGGTCGGCCAGCAACTCGCTTTGCACCAGTCCACGGATGAAGTCTGCAAGCCACGCATCTGAAGCACGAAATACCTTTACAAGGCCGGGGCGTTTTTTTACCTGACCAAAGTAGCGATCTAACCTGATGAGCACTTTTTCCAGGATATCGGGATCTCCTGCTGAAACAAACTCCAGGAGCACTTCGGTGACAGTCTTATTCAAAAACTCCGGGAAGATTTTTATGTTGCGTTGAAAGCCGGCCAAAAGGTCTGGCGGGTATTTCTCCATCAGAGCCGATTTTGCATCGACTTTCGAACCGGCGCTCACTGCCTCGGAATCGCTGGTCTGAAACAGGGCCATAAAATGTTGATGCACTGTTCTGCAACATGCTTCAAGCTTGCCGATAAAAATACTCTCGCTTTCTTCAAAGCCGAGAGCGAATGTCAGGCGTGCACGAGCTTCGGGCGATTGGGGAATTTTCTGCGTCTGCCGATTCTGATCCAGCTGAACCCAATGTTCCACCCGCCTCAAAAAGGCATAGGCCTGTTTCAATTCCTGCGACGCCTCATCGGGCAACAATCCCAGACTGTGCAGTCGGTCAAGGCAATGCAGCGTGTTGGGTTCATCCAGCTGAGGATGTCTGCCGCCATAGATAAGTTGTAAAGATTGAACAAGAAATTCAATTTCCCTAATTCCTCCCACACCCAATTTCACATCGAAATGTTGCCAGCCGGGACCTGGATGAACGGCACTTGCCAGTATTTTGTCCCGCATGGCGCGGAGTTCGTCGAGAGCTTGAAAATCAAGAAACCGTCGAAACACAAAGGGACGAACCTCTTGTATGAAAGCGCTCCCTAAATGGCGATCTCCAGCTACCGGGCGAACCTTAAGAAGCATCTGGCGCTCCCATGGCTGCCCTCTATGGAGGTAGTGGTCAACGGCAGCTGCAACGGATGGCACCAGCGGCCCGTCTTTTCCAAGGGGCCGGAGTCGATGATCCACTTCAAAGACGCGGTCTCCATCAACTTTGTCGGCTAAAAGACGTGAAAGGCACTGGCAGAAGCGGTTCAATAATACGAGATAATCGGCCAAATCAGCGGCTCTGTCGTTTTTGGGGGAGCGCAGGAAGAGGACGTCTATATCCGATACGTAGTTGAGTTCCTGACCACCTAGTTTGCCCAAGCCCATGACTACCAAATCGTGACTCTCTCTTATTCGGCGCCAGGCATCCTTGCGGGCATCTCCAATGCACCATTCGGGGCGATTATTGAAGATATTGAGACCGACCTGCAACGCAACACTCGCAACATCACTCAGTTGAGAAGTGGTCTCACCAAGACTCGCCATTCCCAAAAGGTCTCGGCCGCCTATCCTTAAAAAATGACGCTGCTTAAAATCCCTGAAGCAGGTTTGTAGATTTGCAAAAGACTCCGCACCTTCAGCCGCGCGCTGCAGGTCCTGGTAGATTTCCGTCAGCGGATAGCGTCGATAAATATTCTTTGAGCTTATCAGCCAATCCAGATGGTCTGGACGACGCCGAAGAAGAGTGGCAAGGTACTGCGATGATGCGCATATTCGGTCGATTTCGTTCATTATTCACTTTTTCAATTAAACTGTGCTCTTGCATTATTGTGATAGCCGGTTGATTCTATTCGAAGCGCTCATTCCGACCGACTTGATGTCAAATACGATCATAACAGAAATGCCGGTGTATGCTAATTTTTTCGCATGTAACGCACCAGGCGCCGAGCCCTCTTAGCAACGCTCTTTTTAGCCTCTTCACGGATTACCGTGATATGGGTGCTTCGCTTAGCTTGATGCACATGTGGCAAAGCTCACCCTTCCTTGCAGAGCAGATCAAAATGAGAATTGCTGTGTAAAAAACCTGGACCTTGGAGGAATTCGTTCGTATATTGATAATGTAAAGCGGTCGAGCCTTATAGTTCTCAAGCAAAAAGCAGCACCCTCAACGGCGAGGGTAAAAATCCACCGGGAAAGCTTCAAAATAAACATCTTCTATTTCACTCGTTCAATGCATCTTTGCCAGCTAACGTGGTTGTTTGGGCAAAGTCGCCCATAATTGGGACACATGCGTAAAAATTTTGCCGGTCTGTCACTCGACCAGGCATGCTGTGCTCGTTCATAAAAATGAAGCCCGAGTCAATTTATACTAGTCAAGGTTGGGAAACACCGCTTTCTGCGTCGCACCTTCGCCAGGTGGTTGCATGGAATGGAGCGCAACGATGGATGATTCTGCGGCTATCCGCACCGATTAAGATCATTCATCGCCCGCGGACTCCTCGGAATGCAAGCGTGAAAGGAATCGCTAAGATCAGGTCTAAGGAAAATAATTATCGATTTTTGGACCTTCGGATAAGGAGGAATGAGCCATGTCGAGGGAATTTAGAGTTATCTCCGGAAGCAGGCAGCAGGAGACAGGGCACCGCATCATTTCGCAAGAAGAGAAAATGAGACATTTCCAGAACGTTACGGCAACCGTCTTGGACGATGCTCTGGATACCTGGAATGAAATGTGGAAAGAAATGAAGGGAACGGTGACCGATGCGTACTTAATCCTGCCAGAGGCAGAAAAAGGCTTTAAGCCCAACTGCGGATGGCCGGAATTTCTGGAGAAGATGTGGCTGCTCAAGCACTACATCGATTACGCTAAAAAGTTTTCCGAAGGCAAACTCTAGGCATGGATATACCTAAACAGCCAATACTGCGGAACCGATCCTCCCTCACAGCCGCGTCATCCGTATGCGGCCTTTTCAAGAAATTGTGGGTCAGCGCGAATTAGCGAGGCATGGTCGTCTACACAGCCCTTCGTTGGTTCAAGTCTCCGACTTGAACCAACATGCGCCCAGGTAATCCGCGATGAGCCAAAATGGTTCGGTGAATCTCGCCTTGTGAAACCACTTTCGTGGGTTTATCTGAACTCCTCCACGAGTCTTTTCCAGTAGCCCAACCCGGCGAAGCCAAAACCAAAATGCATTTCTCATCATGCCAAGGCGTGATTTGAAATGACAAAAACGCAATTCCCACACACACGCTCCCGGAGCAGCGACGAAGAAACGTGACACCAAGTTTCAATAATGCTATGGAAGCTTGGTTGGCCTAACTGCATCCACGATAAAAGGAGGCAATCATGTTCATGGACACGGACGAAATTAGAAAGTTGCGGGAGAAGTACTACTTACAGATGCAAAAGAGCGGCATTAAAACGTTTCGAGACATGGACAGAATTGAATCGGAAGCTCTCGAAGATGGTGCTCTTACGCAAAAGTACAAAGAACTTATTGCCTTGGGAATTAGCATCGCGGGCGCATGTTACGGCTGAATCGAATATCATGTCAGCAGTGCTGTTGGCTTAGGAGCAAGTCGTCAGGAAATATTGGAGGCTACCGCCGTCGCATTAGCTTTGTGCGGCTCTGTTGCGGATTGGCCTGCGAGGTATGTATTTAAAACTCTTGAGGACATAGAAAACGAAGAAAGAGAGTTGGAAGGATGAGAGTTGGTTTCATTCAATTCAAACCCTCCTTAGGGAATCTTTCCGGTACGGTTCAATCCCTCGATCGCTTGATCGATTCAGCATCTTCGGCCGATTTGGTTGTGCTGCCGGAACTATGCAATTCCGGCTACAACTTCCCCGATTTCACCATGGCATTTGAATCATCTGAAAGCATTGGCAAGAGTACCTTCGTTGAATTCTTAATTTCCAAGGCATCGCGCCAGGATCTTTACATTGTTTCAGGCTTCAACGAAAGGGATGGCAATGTTCTGTATAACTCGGCGATCCTTGTCGGTCCCAAAGGATACATCGGAAAATACAGAAAGCTGCACCTTTTCATGCACGAAAAAGATTTTTTTGAGCCCGGCAATGTGGGATTGCCCGTTTTCGATCTTGGTGTCTGCCGAATCGGCATGCTCGTATGCTTTGACTGGGTTTTCCCGGAAGTGTGGCGAATACTGGCCCTGCAAGGCGCCGACATTATCTGTCATCCCTCGAATCTCGTTCTGCCCGGACTAGCGCAGAGGGCTGTACCCATCCATGCTCTAATAAACCGCACCTGCGTGATTACGGCAAACCGAATAGGACAAGAGAGGAATCTCACCTTTACCGGCATGTCAACAGTAGCCGATCCGAGGGGTGAGATACTCCTTCAGGCATCTCAAAACGAGGAGGAAGTGGGGATTGTGCAGGTTGATGTGGAATTGGCCAGAGACAAAAACATCACGGCTAGAAATCATCTTTTCGACGATCGAAGACCTGAACAATATGCAATGCTCACAAAACCTAAAAACGGTTCTTAGTGAGGCTCAAATTTGGAGATTCTACCAGGTGAGTAGCTACTCATGCAGATGCCGTGTGTCATTCCGAGCGTTAGCGAGGAATCTTTTAGGTATCCGCTCCAGTTCAGATTCCTCGTCGCCGGCAGACTCCCCGGAATGACAGAGTGGAGGCAATCGCTGATTTTAGGTGGGAGGAAATTTCAGTAATGGAAGACGTCAGATTGGCGAAGCGCTCAAAACTGGGAATCATTTCCGGGTCGGGACCTGAAGCCGGGCTTGATCTATGGAAGAAAATTTTGGAAGAAAACCGCCTGGCGCTGGGCTCCGATTTTGGTGGAGATCTTGACGCCCCCCACGTCGTTATCCATTCGGTTCCGGGGTTGGGGCTTTCCATGGAGATGGCGCAATACGAAAAAAGAGTATGGAATATTCTTGAAGCAACCATCCACAAAATATCAAAAGAAGTGGATTTCTTTTGCATCGCTTGCAATACATTGAACTATTTTCGGGACAAAATAAATTCCCTGGATCTTTCCGCCAAGTTCGTTTCTTTCAGCGACGTGGTGAGCAGCTACTTGCGCTCTCCAGCGAATGAAGGCCAAACTACGGTTCTTTTAGGAGCTCGGCCGGTGGCGGCCTTGGGCAAATGGTCTCCTTACAGACACCTTGCCGAAGACATGAATTTCGAAAAAGTTGGCAATCTGGACGAATGGCATGCACTCATTGAAGACATCAAAAAATTTGGCGGCAACCATCCACCCCTGATCATGCGCTTTCAATCTCTTCTCAATTCCTTGACAGCAAACACCGTCCTGCTTGCCTGCACCGAACTTCCCCTTTTGCCCGTGCACATGCCGGATAAGAGCCTGGTTGACGTTACTCGGCTGGTAGCCAAAGAGATGGTAAGGAAATCTGAAAAAACAGCCGACTCCCCGCAGGCATAAAGCAGAGTGAGGAGCCATTTCATCTTCTGGATTCCGGCTCCTGGATTCTGGCTCCTGGATTCTGGCTCCTGGATTCTGGCTCCTGGATTCTGGCTCCTGGATTCTGGCTCCTGGATTCTGGCTCCTGGATTCTGGCTCCTGGATTCTGGCTCCTGGATTCTG
>Ga0210077_1000581_pt1 | contig 12859 bp, 15 predicted proteins | sample RushMan_CattailN_5_FD_185556 | JGI IMG/M metagenome (GOLD analysis project Ga0210077, IMG submission 185556) | Wetland microbial communities from San Francisco Bay, California, USA, that impact long-term carbon sequestration -... | ecosystem: Environmental > Aquatic > Marine > Wetlands ... | reverse complement strand
CGGAGGACGGATGACAGAGGGCGGAGGACGGATGACAGAGGGCGGAGGACGGATGACAGAGGGCGTAAAGGTCAGATGTCGGAGGTCGGAAGGCTGAAAGCAGGAATTAGAAAATAGGACTCCGGTTAAATGCGCTTCGCTGTTGCTATCGCAAATTTAACAGGGCAAGCAGAGGGCAGAAGCTGGAAAACCAGAAGTCTGATGTCGGAAGTCGGATAAAGCCGGGTTATGATTAGATTAGATCTTTAAGATCCAGATGACTATCTATGGATGACCAAGATTGATCAAATAGCTGCGTCTTGAAATGTGTCATCATCTGTAAAAATTTAAATTCGATCTTACATCTCAGAATTTTAGTTTATACCAAATCTGACCCTATTCGAATATGCATGAGTGATCTTCAGTTTGCGCCGTTTTCAGATATGTCTATGAGACAAAAGATATTTTCGCATGATTGGATTTCTGCTCTATGGCAGTAAGCACAGGTTTGAGGATGATCATTTCAAACTAAAAAATTATGGTATTTATTGCTATATGTGATATATAAGAAAGAAAGTTTTGAAACCACTTCTGCGAAAATTTGATCCTTCGACGTTGAGAAAACAACTTAAACAAAAGCGTTATTAAGACATTTGAAAGGGAATAGCCATGTCTGTTATCACCATATCCCGTCAATTTGGTGCCGGAGGCAAAACACTTGGCAGACGCATTGCCGATACCTTGGGATATTATTATGCGGATGAAGACATTATCGAAAGGGCTGCAGTGGAGATATACGTCTCTTCCGATGGAAGAAAAATATCTGAATCGGAACCGGTCGACAAATTCAAAAAATTTATCTCCAAACTGAATCCCTTTGGAACGAGCTTAATGGAACTCCCTTTATATGATAAAGAAAGATATATTGACGGATTTAAATATGTTGAACTGCTAAACTTAATCATACCCAAGATTGCCAAAGACGGAAATGCCGTTATCGTTGGCAGAGGGGGGAATTATATTTTACATAATTTTGAGGATACCTACCACTTACTACTTATCGCGAAAGAAGAGGATCGGATAAAATTCATTGAGGAACATTACCGTGCTTCAGGCACACGAGCCGTTCAGATGATAAAGAGGATGGACAAGAGACGGGCCAACCTTTTTAGTTACTTCCGCAGAAAAGACTATGATGATCCAACGCTGTATGATCTCGTTATAAACATGAGCTTATTGAGCATCGATAAGGCTCAAGAACTCGTAATCAAGCTGATAAACGGCTAACCGGAAAGATTCGATGCGGATATGATTAGCTCAGCCGCTTTTTCAATGGAAATTCGGCTCATGTTCAACGTCAAGTGAAACCAAACCGAGTCGTTAAATCTCATCCCGCAAATTGATCTGCGGAACCATTTCCGCTTTTCATCTTCTCTTTCGATAAACTCCTGGACGTGATCCGGGCTTATTTTATAGTTTACCAAAGCATATGTTTTTTTCCAATCCATTGGTGCAACCAATCGAATATGATAACAATTTTTCATGTCTTTTAGGAAAAAGTATGCTGCTCGCCCAATAATGACAACATTGTTTTCTATGGCTGTTCCCAAGAGAAAAGATCCCAGGCTTTTCTTATATTCCTCCTCACATACTGCGCTTTTATCATATCCCTCATACCTTCTTGTTTCTTCAAAAGATGCTAATGTTTTTTCCGAGACATTCAGATCTTCGGCAATATCTTGAAGAAGAGATTTGTCAACGTACCGGTAATCAAGTCTCCTTGCAAGTAACCGTCCCAGTTCCTTGCCGCCTGCAGCCATTTCTCTGCTGATCGTGATTATGGCCATCTATTTTCTCCTCTGTTATTAAACGATAGTCAACACTAATATAACTAATATAATATAACATTTTAATCAAGCGATATAAGTTCGACCTCAAAAGGTGATTTTTAAATTGTCAAGCAAAAGAGGGGACATCGTACAGAAAGTTCCCGGCAATCGAAATTGATATTGACCCAGCGGGACGATATCTCGATCTGCGAGCTCGTATTTAAAATTCCAAAACAATGTGAGGATCTCAACGTTTCCTTGCTCGGCTTTTCGCAGTTTGTTTTTCAGCACCAATTCCCCAATTGGTTAAAAACCGAAAGTAATTCCGCGCTGCTCAAGCGACATGTTGAGCCTTTTAGCTGTTTACATCGACTGCTTCTGCATGCAGTTTTAAACCGAGTGCACTTATAACTCTAAGGATTGTATCGAATTTTGGAGTTCGCTCGCCAGAGAGTGCCTTGTAGAGACTTTCGCGCGACAATCCGGCATCACGCGCCACTTGTGACATACCCTTGGCTCGTGCAATATCACCCAGAGCTTTTGCAATAAAGGCGGCATCACCATTTGCCTCTTCAAAACAGGCTTCCAGATAGGCTGCCATTTCTTCCGGGGTGCGAAGATGTTCAGCGACATCGTATCGGGTTGTGATTGTTTTTGCCATGATACACTCCTATAGATGCTGTGATAGACGAAGGGCGGGTTTGATGTCCTTGGCTTGGGTACCTCCTTTGCTTTGATCATATGGCGAAATACTTATTAAAAACCGAATCTCAGCAGACCTTCAACAATTTACGCAAGAGGCCCATTCGGTTCATTGCGGCGACATCACTGTCGCCTGCGACTGTTCACGCTACAATGAGACGTTCATGGAGAGTGTTCATAGCCAATGCACTCTTCGTATGCTGTATCCATTATACGGAATGGGTATCACATCATCACATGCACCTCGGAATTGAATATATCACAACAATTTGGTAAGTATAAAAAAGGACAACCCTTTGGTTGCCATTATCGTCGGTTATCTCCTTGTATTGATTTAAAAATAGATTGATTTCTGATTCCAGCGCTGCTGTCAGTAGCCGCCTTGCGCCTTGTCTTAAAATGTCTGTAATAGAGTCGTTAATAAACGGTTTCTGGATTTTTTAAATCGATTACGTTATTTTGGCTCATGGTGTGTGTATCCTTTCATGTTATTTTCTTTAACATGGAATGGGACAGGCCCGAATGATCTCGGCAATTTTTCTGTACACATCAGAAAACCGAATCAATCCCACAATCTCTTTGCCTTCCATGACAAACAGGGAATCATTTCTTCCCACCACAAAAAGATGAAAAGCCTTGTCCATGCTGTCGTTAAGGTGAAGAATTTGCTTGGGTGAAGGTTCTCTGATGCAGTTTTTGATCTTGACCTCAACAGCCTTGGCGCAAAGTTTGGAAAGGGGCTTCTGCCACAACCGGAACTTCTCTTTTATATCTTCAAAAACGCTTTGGGGGATGCGATAATAAGAGAGATCTTTGAGACTGTCGATTTTGTCATAGTTGGGTTCCAATCCATAGACTACGTCTAAGGGAGAAAGCTTTCCAACGATTTTTTGGGTGTCATCATAAACTAGGAGAATCCTTTGGGGCGCTTTTCCGGAAGCATAATCCTGCTGGGCTTTTTCAAGAGCATCCACGGCTTGAGCAAAATTTGCCTCACAGGAAATTTTGGGAAACTCAGAAACCGGTCGCATCAACTCACTGGCTTTCATTTTTTCCATAATTCCCTCCTTTTTTTAAAGAATTATAGATTTGTGTAAAATACACAACCATCTGAAATTATAGTTTAATATATCGAGTTTTTGCTTGATATTTCCTCCACTTGTGTATAGGATTTATTTGTAATCAATCCAGCAAGTTACCAAAATAATGAAGGAAATATCAATGCGAAATCATTTGCCGCTCTTTTTGGCCTACGATAAAGTTCGCGCCCTACCAATTGTTCGTAAATATGAAAAGATCTTCGGTGAATTAGATCTATCCCGTATTCCCGAATTCAATCGCGGTATCGGTGCCAATGGAAACAGTCAACATGCTCTTGTTCGCGCTTTTCTTATTCGATTAATTCCAGACCCTCTTTAGTCGTCTCTACCGAGAGGATGTGTCAGCCTTCAGTACCGAAGTACACGGTCAGGAAGTCCCTGATCCACTCATCGTCGTCAACGACTAATATTTTCTTGTCTTTAAGTTTGCTGAATAGGTCCATATGCACTCCCTCTATATATTAAAATTCGTTTTGTGGGAAAATTTCTGTGGCTTATTACAATTTTACGAATTGCATCAAATATGCCACCGAATCATAATTCAGGTAAATCCAATAAATTATGATAGTTATAGTGCTGCCATTCGCCCAGCATCTTATCATAGGGCCCTAATTTAGAAGAATTTCGAAACTTGTTTTAGAAAAACTTCGAAAAATACGAAAAAAAATGTACCAGGCCAAATGATATCATCTGATGCTGGTAATAACGTGGAATAGAATATTCGGGAGAAATTATATAAGAATTGTCAAATTAAAGGCATAGATTCGTTACAGATTGATCTGCACATTTTTCTGTGCAATATATGATCATCCATGATTTGTTAACTTAGAATATTGAGAGAGATGCAAACATTTTGTATTTATTGACATTAACCATTTCATCCTATATGTTTTTGATATATTTAATATTTTAAGAAGACATCAGGAGGGTTAAATGAATAAGCTGGATCTTATGGAGGCTCTGAAAGAGAAAACAGGGCTAAGTAAAATCGAAGCAAGGAAGATTGTCGATTTATTTTTTAACGAAATGGCCAGCGAACTTGCAGCCGGTGATCGTGTGGAAATCAGGGGATTGTTTTCTTTTTATGTCAAGCATTACAAGACATACACAGGGATGAATCCAAGGACAGGTGAACAAATTAAAACCAAGCCTAAGAAGCTTCCGGTTTTCAAGTGTGGGCAGGAATTAAAGGAACGGGTAGATAATTAAAGCTGACTAATGGATAAAAGACGATGGACTGTTTATTTGATCCGGTGTTCTGATGAATCTTTGTATTGCGGGATAACCAATAACCTGAAAAACCGGTTGGTAGCGCATAATTCAGGCAAAGGTGCAAAATATACTAGATCTCGGAGACCCGTTGAATTAGTTGCTGCCAGTCCTGAAATGACGAAAAGCGATGCGCTTAAGCTGGAATATCGGGTTAAACAAGTCCCTGCCGGTAAGAAATACTTAGCAATTACAAAGAAGGAGAATAAAATGACAAAAAAACTTAAAAAGGATCTGCAAGCCGTATCAAAAGCTCTCTATAGTTTAGCTCAAAAGATTGAAAAGATGCAGAAAGAATTTGATAAGCAGGTGCAGCCCATAAAAAAATCATATCAGGTGGCCAAACTGGTGCAGACCAAGCAGTCCTCGATGCTGCCATAAGATATAACTTTCCACATGGTGGTTGGATACTCAAAGGTCGAAAGACTGAAGATGTAAGGCTCCCAGACAGTTATAAATTAAAAATGCTTTTGGTCTATGGTCTGGAAATTAAGATCTGCTGGCAGATTGCAGATCCATATCAAAAGAGCCCATCAATAATGAAGACGAAGCCACAGTTGTTATTCTTGGGGTTCTATGGCAAAGGTTACAAGAGACTCACACATTGAGAACAGTGAAATGACAAAACCCTCTCAAGATACAATCGTTGATGAGATCATTTCTGAAATGCCTTTGGAAGAGAGGGTTTAAGAGAACCGGGATTGGCGATTTTTTCGGAGGAAAGGAGGATTAATGTTTATCAAACTGACAGGATTTAAGAAAGAAGAGCTTGTGGTCAATCTTGATTTGGTAACCACAATCGTAAAAGGTGAGCAGTCTGGTTCAAGGCTACATCATTGGCAGCCTCCTCACAGTTCATATACTGATGTGGAAGAAACATTGGAAGAAATCACTGCAAAGCTAAAGTATAAAGGATTGCTATAACGTGGATTTCAGGCAAGCTGCGCCTGGTTCTAAGGTGCGCCAGGCATTGAGCATAGCTGATTCACAAGGTGTAGGCTTGGGCCGAGCACATATCTTACCAGATCGTTGATGAGATTCTTTCTAAAATGCCTTTGGAAGAAAGGGTTTCCCTCGCAAATATGAAACAGAAAGATGTTGAGGTTCTCCAAGCTGTTTTTGATCTGTATATCCGAAGTAAGGTTGATCCTGAAGATGAAGACTATGAAAATATTATGCATGAACTGTGGGAAAGATTAAGAAAGACCCATCGTTTAAGGATAGTGAAATAAAATGAAAAAAGTTTATGTAGACTATACCAATCAGGTAAAAATTATCTGCCCCGAATGCGGATTAGAAAAAAGTATAAATGTATTCAAATTTAAGGATACTCATAAGCGGCTAAAGGCTAATTGTAAATGTGGCGAAGTTTTTCGGCTTACCTTGGATTTTCGAAAGTATTACCGTAAGAATGTCCGGTTTGTTGGTGAATACTTTGTCCGGGGGAAAGATGAAAAAGGAGAAATACTCATCGAAGAAATTTCAATGACTGGAATCAATTTTACAACTATCAAGCCACATAATTTTTTCAAAGATGATACAGTTGAATTGAAATTTGCTTTAGACGATCAAATGAGAATGGAAATCAACACACCCGTCAAAATAAAATGGATCATCGATCGCAAGGTTGGTGCACAGTTCAACAATCCAAAATCACTCGAAAAAGATTTGAAATTTTACCTGCAGACACAATTTGATGTTTATAAATAGATCCCTTAAAGTCATTTATTTTTTAGCCTTCTTTTCTATTATCCGAGGTTTTGATTTCTGCTATTTATCGCCGGTTTTAGATTGCCTTAAGAATATTGTGTTTTCGGATATCACAGGGACAAACTCACCTTGATGGTTTTGCTTTTTTTGCATTTTTGTAAGAAATACAATATCTGTATATAAAATTGGGATACTTGGACGTGCGTTTTTGGCAAGTAAACACAAGTTTTGACAATCTCGATTTTCATGTGGTTATCTCAATGTATCCCAGGTTGGCAATGAAATGGCTCACCACAACATCTTGTGTAAAAGCCAGTCTGAAATTTATTGCATAGTAGCATCGGTATTGTTAAAAATGACAAGGAAAATCATTTATACAGAAAGGAGACCGCGATGAGAACCGAACAGGAGGCACCTGAGACGAAAGGCGTTACGGTGAAGCAACTTGCAGCGGTTGACCTTGGCCCTGAAATCGAGGGCATGGCAGGGCGCCAACTTCGAATGCGTATGGTGACCATCGAACCTGGAGGCGTCTTCGGCCCGATTCACAACCATAAAGACAGGCCGGGCATGGTCTACATACTGCAAGGAACGATCACTGACCATCGAAATGGAGTGGCTAAGGAGTATGGGCCGGGAGTGGGCTGGCCCGAGGATAAGAACACCACGCACTGGCTTGAGAATAGAGGAACGACGCCGGCCGTGGAGATCTCGGTCGATATATTCAGGCAAGAGTAAGCTGATGCCCGACATTTAACCCGGTCGCCGCCTAACTTGATATCGTTCAACAATAATTATCCTATTCTTGAATCAGGACGAAAAGGGCACATTTCTAACTGTTGGCAGAGATATTAAAATTTAGCTCGATCTCAACCCTGCGGTTGCGGCTTCTTCCTTCCGGGGTTTTGTTTGATCCTATGGGATTTTTTTGTCCCATCCCAATGGCTTTAATTTTTGAAAAATTAATTCCTTGAGCCACAAAATAGTTCTTGATGGAACGAGCCCTTAATTCTGAAAGCTTTTTATTATATTCAGCATTGCCCTCAGCATCCGTGTAGCCTTTGATCATCATATCGGTTTTTGGGTGTTGAACCAATAATCCGGAAATTCGTTTCAGCGTTTGAAGGTTCTGACCTGAAAGATCGGATGAATCATAACTGAAATTGATGGTATATTTACGGGGTGCAGCGAACGCATGCCTTGAAACTTTATGGAATGTAGATGTTTTATCCGAAATTTTCTTTTGATTAACGTCGTCAACGGCAGAGCGCTTTATATTGGTGTATTCTTTTTGTGGTCCTGTAATCTTCTTTTTTTCTGCTATGGGCGGGGGGTAACTCTCGGCAGCCTGGCTTGTTGAATGAAACTGTGTATCGCCGTATTGATCCGACTTCTGAACTGCCGGGTTTTTCTTTTGATGGGATGCTGCATTTCGGGCAACTTCGGCGGATGCGGTTTGTTCTTGTATATTTTGAATGGGTTTAAAATAGCTTTTGATATTTTTGATGTGTCCGCCTAAATTGGTCGGATAATAAAAAAGCCCCAACGCAATCAATGCTATCGCTGCGCCGGCCAAGTATTGAAAGCGCTTTTGCGATAATTTTGAAGCGGGTTCTTTCACGAATTGATGAGGCATACTTTCCATGACTTTAGAATGATTTTGAAGATGCTCGAGCTCTTCTTCGGGCAGGTTGTATCTGTTGGTATAATCTATTGGCGTTATCGTGGGCTCTTCTTGAGTCGCAGGTCTTTTCCCGCGTGTGGTTTTTAGATCATTGTTTGAGCGGTCGTTATTTTCGCCTGCTGGAAACAGCGCGTTTGCACATTCTTTGATGATCGCTTCATCGATTGTTTTTACTTCTCTGACAAACCCGGTCAACAACGCATGATCACAAATAATATTTATTAGCCGCGGATACCCCTTTGAAAGAGACATAATTTCACGGATTGCATTGTCATTGAAAATATTCTCTTTTAAACCCGCGACGTTTAAACGATGCAGGATATACGCCTTTACTTCGGATTCGTTCAAGGATTCAAGATGGTAATTGATCGTGATTCTTTGCCTTAAAGCCCTGTTTTCTTGACTGGAAATAATATCAATAAATTCATTTTGACCGACGAAGAAAATATTGATCAGTTTGGTATCCGTCCTTTCAATATTTGAAAGAAGCCGTATCTGCTCAAGAAGGTCTTGACTCAATTTATGCGCTTCATCAACGACAAGGATGACTTTTTTCTTTTTTGCGTAACAATCGTTTAAAAAGCGGCCAAAATGAATTAAAAACTCGGATTTGCTGCTGAATTGTTTATTGATGTTAAATTCATTGGCCACAATATTGAAAAAATCCAGTTCCTCTAAAATAGGGTTGGTGATGTTGGCGGCAATAACATCATTGCCCAGTCGCGTTAATAATGCATTGATAAGGGTTGTTTTTCCCGTACCGACGTCGCCTGTGATAAGGAGAAATCCTTTATTGTCTATGACACCATATTCTAAAACGGCGAGGGCTTCCTGGTGATTCGCTCCGAACCAGATATATTTTGGGTCTGTGCTGATCTGAAAGGGTTTTTCTTTTAAATTATAGTGAGAAAGATACATGATATCTCCTTGAAGCTTTCTTCATCATCACCTGTTAATGATTGAAAGACAAAGCGCAGCAATTGCCATTAAACGGATGACTCACTGTGGTAAATTCGGCTGCTGTCCTTATGGCCTTGTTTAAACCGTGCAAAATCCGTGCAAAATCCGTGCAAAACCAATTAATTGTCATTAATTTATGAGATGCCGATGGATTATCATCCCATCGCTTAAGGGCCATGCCAAAGATCGAAAATGGATATGCCTTCAGAAATAGGAGGCTGATGTGTTTTGAAATGTGGTAAAAAAGATATGATTATAATAGGTTACGGTCGGTCATTTATAGATAGGGTGTGATAAAGAGAGACCTCTGAAGCAACAAACCCTGTTAATCCGGTGCAGCATAAGGGGTGAAAATAAAAATTATTTGTCAGCACTTCTCATGGCTATCCGCGCATACCCATATGGGATACTGCCAATTTTTTGTCGTTTTTGATTGAGGGAAAGGGTGAAGGAAAGAGGGCAGAAGCTGGAAAACCAGAAGTCGAAGGTCGGGTTGGCCGTCATCTGCCATCATTCGTCCCTCGTTTTAGCGAAGCGGTCTTCCCTCCGAGGCGTAGGCTCTCTTCCGTCGGTTTGCCTTATGCCTAAAGCGAAGCGCTCCTCTCTCCGAGCTTACTTCCAGCCCACAGGGCTTACAGGCCGGAGGGTAAGCTCATACGAGCTGGAAGCAACCTAACGCCGCTGAAAGCGATAGTGAGGAGGGGACTTTCGTGTGGAAAGTTCCTGGCAATCGATTGTTTATGTTGATCCAATGAATTCGGTCTGAATTATCAAGGCGGATGGTTTGGCGTATCTGATTGTCCAAGGAAGAAACAAGGAATCTATGCCTTGGAACTACCGCCGGCACACAAAGAGTTTGCTCTTCCCGCTGGGTGAATGAAGGAGCGAGACGTCGGAAAAGATTTGTTGAAAGGGTTTCAGCCCGCCTTTGACAAATTCTCTCGAATCCGCAGATCCCATGGTCAGCATCCTGAGATTGAAAAGGATTTTTACGACAGGATGACGGGGCACTTCATGTTCCATGATCAATACAACGCCGCCAGGGCGGATGACGCGCTTCATCTCATGCAAGGCCGCCTGTCGCGCCGGCTTTTTCAGTTCATACAGCGCATGGGAACAGGTGATCACATCAAAACTTTCATCGATAAACGGAAGGAGGGCCGCGTCTCCTTCTGTCAAGATGATGGTCCGGTCACCGGATTTCTCCCGGACTTTGAGCAGCATCCCCCGGGAAAAATCATAGCCCACGGCAACGCTATTGGGATATTGATTGGCGAAAGCGGTAATGACCGCGCCGGTTCCGCAGCAGATATCCAGGATATAAGGATGGGGCTTTTCCTCCAGGCAGGCCATTTTTGCCAAAAAGTTCCGCGTATCTCCGGCATCTTGGCGCGCATGAAGGTTTACAAACGCATCATACAGATGGGAGAACAGATTATAGTATGCTCGCCTTATGGTTCTTATGCGTGGCATCTTTTCAAGATTGCTGATTTTCTCTGTAGCTGGGGCAGCTGTATTTATCTTTTACAAATGGCTTTAAGTCCAGAATCGGCGTTTTGTCCAACATGTCGAGCCTTTGAACATAAATGACGTTATCCTCCACGTCAAGAACATCCAACACCGACATTCCCACAGGATTCGGCCGGTTGGGAGAACAAATGCTGAAAACCCCGCGTTTTTCATTGTGGTGCGGCGGCTGTTGAACCAGCAAATCGGGTGTAAAGTCCGGACTTTTGTGGAAATGGAAAATCACCACGATCTGCTGACCGGCTTTTACATCTTTAAGCCCTTTTTGATATTTTTTTTCAATGACCAGGGTTCCCTTATCCTATTGTGAGGCGATAGTACAACCCTAAATGAGTGTAAACAAAACCGATGATGATCATAATATATTAATTTTAATGATCAATCTGACAATTTGAACAATTTTTAATATCTCTACTAACAGCGCACGCACGCTCATACGGTTCTTTCTCCCACCCCTGCAGGTCCATTGTGGAGGCCGTTAAAAAAAAGTTGCACCGGTGTGATTGATCTGCTAGGATTGATACAGTTTGAAGGCGAGATAGGAACAGGAAGGTTTGGTTTTTAGGTTTGCCTGATAAAAACGATTTCTTATGACCTGATTGTTGTCAGGTTCGGCACCTCCTGTCGCGTGAGACGCATTGGTTTGCAATAGCGGGGAAATGGTGTCTGATAAAAAGAAATCGGCAGTCAACAAAAGGATGCCAAAACAATGGTTCCTTTCAGGTTGGAAAACGGAGAGAAAAAACTTGCGGTGTTGTTCGGCGGTACCGGCACCATCGGCGGTACCATCGTCAATTACTTCAAGGCCAAAAAGCCGGGACTTGTCGATATTCGTGCCCCCAGCAGTAAGAAAGTCTCGCTCCGCGAGTGCAACGATATCCGGGAATATCTGTTCACCGTCCGCCCCGATTTTATCATCAACGCCGCCATCGCCAACATTAATGCCGATTCCCAGCTGACCTACGAGGTCAACTATCTCGGTGCGATCAATGCTGCCCGTGTTGCAGCGGCTCTGAAGGTCCCGTATATTTTCTTCAGCTCGGCCGCGACCCTGCCGCCCGGAACCAACCTGAAAGAAACTGACCATCTGCCCCTTACCGCCGGACTGAGCAACTACGGTAAATCGAAATTAATGGCGGAGCATACGCTTCGCCACATGGCCGAACACTACGGCCTCGACTATACCGTTATTCGCCTGGCCACGGTTTACGGCGCCCACGATCATAAGATCCAGGGCTTTCATCGCATGATCTTTTGCATTGCCGACAAATCGATGCCCTTCATATTTACTAAAAAGGGCGTTATCCATTCATACTCTTCATCCCGGAAACTGCCCTACCTGATCCATCACATGCTGAACAACCGACAAGAATTCGGGGGCAACATCTATCATTTTGTCGACCGGGACCCGGTTGAATTCGCCCGGCTGATTCTGACCGTCAAATCACATCTAGGATTGAGTCGTCCCAAGGAGCTGTACATTCCCTATACCGTTGCCCGGACCGGCAAAAGGGGGGTTAACGTCATCCAGCGGATGCTTACCAGCATCGGGCTTAAGACCATCCTGCCGCCCGAACTCATGTTTCTCGGGGCCTTTTACCGCACCCAGACCCTTTCCGGCGAATGTCTCGCCGCTTCGAGTTTTATCGATCCCCTGCCGGAAGAGACTGTTTTTTCCCGGCTCCCGGAAATGATCACCTACTACCTGACCCGCTGGAGCCTTCAGAACCTGATCAGCAATTTTGACGAAAAACTCAGCGGCTTAGATGCCTCGATCAAGCATAGCTTCAAATACAATCCCCAGGCCCTGATGGACTCTATCCATCTGACCGCCGCCGAACCTTTCCAGGAAATGACTACTTGCCGTCTCGACAGACGCCCTTTTTCCGATTCCTGAACCGTCGACTCATTGAACGTCGTTGTCCCGGATTCTCTTTGAGATCGTGCGCATTTCCCGTGTCACAAGCTTTCACACGATTCGCGCGGCAGGATAACGTAATGCCAATCAATAATCGGCAGCGGATCCAGCAACGTCATTGTATTTGGATCGCCGATGTTTTCCCAATCCAGCCGGTCATATGAGATTGTTTTGGATGTCC
>Ga0210077_1000580_pt1 | contig 12863 bp, 16 predicted proteins | sample RushMan_CattailN_5_FD_185556 | JGI IMG/M metagenome (GOLD analysis project Ga0210077, IMG submission 185556) | Wetland microbial communities from San Francisco Bay, California, USA, that impact long-term carbon sequestration -... | ecosystem: Environmental > Aquatic > Marine > Wetlands ... | reverse complement strand
ATCTAATGCTATCAGACTTAATAACAAAATTCCCATTCACGTTTGAGGAGGGTGCGCTTTGGCCCGTGGGGTCACAGAAGATGATCTTGAAGGAAAGAATGCCAAATTTATAACCTTTGCGAACGTTCTGCACGAGCGTTCCCTATTACGTCAGGCGGTGTTAGGCCGTGCCATTCTTTCCCTGAGGCCCCGTCAAATTCCGGGATGAAAAAGGCACAACCGCACCATGCTAAACCTTCCTCTAACAAGAGGTGAAGGGCCCTTCTTTTGACACTGTCCCCCGGGACGAAAAGATCCTAAAAAAATCACCAAATGCAGATAGGCTTGGGAGACTCCACCCATCAAACGGGTTAATGCATGATGCCGAAATAGGTTTCCCTGATGGTGTCGTTCTCTTTGAGCTCATTGACACTGCCGGTAAAGGTCGTTTTGCCTTTATCCAGAATGTAAATTTTCTGAGCCAGATCCAAAAAGGCAACATTCTGTTCGGCAATAAGCATGGAGGGTCTTTCTTCCTCATGCAGCAATTTCAAGATTTCGATAACCTTTTTTACAAATTTGGGAGATAACCCACTGGATGGCTCGTCCATAACAAGGATTTTTGGATTCGACATAAGTGTCTTTGCGACACCCAGCATTTTTCTTTGGCCTCCGCTGAGTGATCCGGCCTTCCTGGTCCTGTATGCTTTCAGATCCGGGAAATATTCGTAAGTCTTGTCCGCCCTTCTACGGGTGTCGTCTCTATTCTTCAGATAGCCTCCCAACTTTAGGTTCTCTTCCACGGTAAGGTCCGGAACAACCGCCAATTCAGACATATAAGCGATCCCACGGGAAACCCTCACATTGGGTTTCAGACCGGTTATTTTTTCTCCATCAAAGACGATGTCCCCTTTCCTTGCCTGGACGAGGCCGATTATTGTCCTGAGCAACGTGGTCTTGCCTGCACCATTGACACCCAATAAAACAACACATTGATTTTCCTCTACGATTATGCTGGCTCCCCACAGCACCTGGATCAATCCATATCCAGCCTCCACTGACTCCACTTTGAGTAAATCCACCGTTACCTCCCTAGAAAGACCTCGATAACCTCCTCGTTCTGAGACGCATCCTCGATGCATCCTCTGAACAGATTGGAGCCCGCATTCATAACCACAACGTCCGACGTCAGTGAATCGATAAAACCCATGAGGTGCTCAACCACAATCATCGAAATGCCTCTTTTGTGGATATGGATAAGCATATCTGCAATCCATTGCAACTCCTGTGAACTCAAGCCTGCAGCGATCTCATCGACGAGCAGCATCTTGGGTTTTGTTGCCAGAGCCCTTGCAAGTCCCAGGAGTTTCTGTTGAGTAAAAGTCAGATTTGCAGCCAGAGTGTCTTTTGCATCTTCAAGACCGACAATCTCCAGAGCTTCTTTCACCGTTTCCGTCTTGTTTCCGGCTTGAGATCCATAGATGGCCGCAATGCTGATATTCTGCAGCACGGTCAGTCCGGCCAGCGGCTTTGGAACCTGAAATGTTCTATTGATGCCCCTGTGCACGATCTTGTGGGATGGGAGTCTGTATATGGATTCGCCGTCGAATTCAATAGAACCGCCATCCGGCTTATAGATACCGGATATAACGTTAATGACGGTTGTCTTGCCGGACCCGTTCGGACCCGCGAGTCCGACTATCTTGCCCTTTCCCACAGTAATGCTGAAACCGTCCAAGGCCTTGAGCTCACCGAATTTCTTAACCAGACCATCAACGCTGAGAAGCACGTCTTCACTATGGGACATCGATTCTCCAATTCTGCAAAATGGATACGATCCCATTCGGGAGGAACAGGACCAGGATCATAATAAGAAGTCCATAAAAAAGCTGAAAATATTCCGGCGTCGAAATGCCTATGAAATTATACATGCTATACAATATCAGCGTACCCAACAGCGGACCCACGATGGTGCCCATGCCTCCAAATAAAACAAAGACTATCGTGAACACACTCACATTGAGATTGAACACAGTGCTTGGGTAAAAGACCGCCGTAAACCACGCGAAAACGGCGCCACAAAGACCGGCCACAAATGCACTCAGCATCCATGCAATACTTCTTGTCTTGACTATGTTGATCCCTGCCAGTGAAGCCGTCACTCGATCTTCTTTAATCGCAAGCAGGGAAAGTCCGAAATCGGTCTTCCTCATGTACAATACCAGCAGCATGGAAAAAACCAATACACCCAGCATCAGATAGTAGCTGGCATTGGCATTGTACACGGAGGACAAATCAATACCATATGGGCCCTGGGTGACTTTTTGCAGATGGGGGTTTGCAACCAGATAATAGAGCGCCTGGGACGCAGCCAGATTGGCAATGGCAAAGTAGGCACCCGATAATCTCAATAGGGGGAAAAGGATGATGCCTATGATAACGGCGACGATGCCCCCCGCAAGTACGGCCAAAAATGGGGAGATCCGCAAGAACATGATGACTATAGATGCCCCGTATGCACCTGCTCCGAAAAACCCCACATACCCGAACGGAAGATAGCCGGTGAAGCCGTAGATAATATTCAGGCCTTCCGCCAGGGCCAGATACATCATCATATTGAACAGAAAAGATTGATTGTTATAAACAAACGGGAGTGTAACAAAGATGAGTATGATTACAAAAATAGCGCCTAAACTTGAATAGTATTTGCTAAGCACTGCGTGCCGCCTTTCCAAACAAACCTTCCGGCTTGAGAAGCATAATCGCGATCAGTAGAATATAAGGCAGAATATTTGCCCACGATGAAAAATAGGTCTGCATGAACATGATAGCGACCCCATAAAGCAAACCACCGATGATGGTTCCAAGGGGACTGCCCAGAGAGCCGAGGACTATGATGGCAAATGAGACGGTTGTGAGGTCCGGGCCCATTGAAGGATAAGCGGCGCCTATCATAAAGTAGCTGAAAATTCCAGCCACTGAGGCAAAAACCAAACCGAGGCAAAACGCGATGGCCGAGACTCTGTCAATATCGATCCCGCTAATTAAAGCTTCCTCCCTATTTGACATGATGGCCCGAGTTGCATATCCAAGCCGTGTGTGTCTGAAATACCAATAGATAATGATGAAGGCCGCAAAGGCAACGAGTATCGTTGCCAGCCACGCTTTCGGAAAGGATTGTCCCCATATGGAAAAAGGCGACGTGCCGAACACGGTTGACGGTATGGACCTCTGATTGTTCCCGAATGCAAGAATGATCACGGCCTCAATGACTTGGGACAGGCCAAAGAACAATATGAAAGACAGCATTTCCGGGTCACTGGATTTGGAAAGACGAGGCGCGAAGGCGTAGTAAAGAGGGAAACCGATAAGAAAGAAAACAGCGGTTGCAATAGGTATGACCAACAAAGGGTTGATTCCAAAGAGACGAAACAACCAAAAGGCCAGAAACGCCCCAAGCATGATGAAGTCGCCATGGGCCAGGTTGATCATCCTCATGACGCCGAAAATAATATTGAGTCCTACACCCACAAGCCCGAAAAATATGCCGTACATGATGCCGGCAATTATGGTATATGCCAAAAGATCCACTCTTTGGCCTCCTGGTGGTGGCTACAGGTGCGTTACGGATCCCGCCTGAGATCCCTCCCAACGATCGCCCCCTGTGCACGGGTTTTTCATCGATTGTCGGTGCCCGCTTTTGTACAGGGGAAGAGCGGGTGCACACACAAAACAACAGGGTGTGGCCTCATTCCACACCCTGTCTCAATACCTGATTCAGTCTCACGGGGCCGGGTAGATGGCGTTTGCGGTCTTCGTTTTGCTCGGATAGACTACATTGACCCCTATCTTGTTACCGCTTTCCGGCACGAACTGGGCGACCGGCAACATTTCTCCAATTTGCGCGCCACTTCTGCTGATTTTGAATGTACCATCCAGTGTGTTCACCTTGCCTGAAAAAGAAGCGATGGCGTTTCTGAACGCAGACTGGTTGAACCTTTTGGATGTCTCAAGAGTCTTCTGGATGATCAGGCCGGTGTTATAACCCGCAACCGTCAGGAAATTTACTTCCTTCCCGGTATCTTTTTTGTACGCCTTTTCGAAACGGTTGATGCCCATGCCCAGATTTACCTTGTTGTATCTCAAAAGGGGCGGTGTGGGATAGGTGTAGGTATAGTCGAGGGTTTTCTGACCGACATTACTCTCCAGCAGTGTCAGCAATTGCCCCGGGAAGACGGTGAAGGTCATCTTGAATTTCAAACCACTTGACTGCAACGCCTGCAAGAATGCGATGTCGTTGTTGGGATAGCCGAATTCGATGACCGCATCCGGGTTCGTCGCTTTGATGTCGTGAAGGAGAACCGAATAGTTGGTCGTACTTGATGGAACCGCTTGATAGTAGACAGGTTTAATTCCTGATTTGACCAGTCTCCTGTGAAGGGTCTCGGCTTGAGATTGATCGAAATCGTTTGAGGAGTAAATGATAGCCACCTTGTCTATCTTCTTGTGGGCTATGAAACTCGCCAGGGCATACGGCCATTTTCCTGAGGTCGGCAAACTGCAAAGCACTACATATCTGTTGGAGCGGGTAAAAAATTTGGCTGCCGTTCCAGTCTCATCAAAAAGCATAATTCTGTGTACCTTCGCCAAAGGGACCGCAACAGACGTCAAAACAGACCCGAAATCCGCCACAAGGACATTAACGTGGTTTTGCGTTATGAGCTGGTTGTAGAGTGTTGCCGCCGTAGAAGTCTCACTTTGATCATCGTAAGCAACCAGCTTTAAAGGTATTTTCTTGTGCAACGATTTGACGAAAAGACCTCCGTCCTTGTTGACTTGATCCACCCAAAACTTGAGGCCATTATACTCCGGCATGGATGAACTCGCAAAAGGCCCGCTCGATGCATACAGCGTCCCTACTTTGATGACGCTAGGTGTGCGTATGGCAAAAGCAGGCGCTACCATAAAGACAAACACGGTCGAGATTATCAGGGCCACTAAAAAATTAAATTTTCGCATTTCAGACTCCTTTATTTTTCTAAGCTGAGCTTAGTCTAGAATGATGACAAATCATTATTTATTTTCACTTCCTGCCACCGGAAGGCATGTCTACGATTGTTATGATCACGTATATGGTTGATTTAGGAAGACCTGACCCCTTGGATTCTCATTAACATTCCTCCCGTAGTATGAGCGAATAGCTCGGAGTTGCAATTTATCGAAGGGCAGGTAAATATTGGAAGGATTCACAGCGGCCTGTCTTGACTTATTTAAGCCAGGGTGATTTTTCAGCTGCACCGACAGGTTTCCCCCCGGGTTTCTCGCCGATCTTGGTCGCGAGACGGTGGAGAGTCCAGTGCATACCAGACGTGCCAACAAGAGGAGATGTCTACAGGCGTACTTCCAGTACGCCGAGGATATCTTTCCAGCGCAACGCAGTTTACACGGGGCTATTTGCCCTCAAAGCGATTATAGGCAAAAAATCCGGGCTTATCCTCAGGCAATATTGTCTGCCTCTTGGTTCTAAAATTGGTACCATTTCTGCCGTTGTCAAGCCTATTGATTGATAAGAATTCCCTCAAATATATTTTGTGTCCAATAGACATATCTGAAAAAGGGACAAAGTACGAATACCTAATGGATATCCAGATAGCGTCAGATTTGGTTTGAACTAAGATTCTGAGATGTAAGATCAAATTTCAATTTTTACACATAACATCTTTACGGCCTTCAGTTGTCAAAAAAAAAGTCCGTCTATAGATCGGAACTCTAAAACGAGTTTAAAGCCTATTTTCTCATCTGTTGTTATTATAGTTTGTTACCGTTGTCAGGCCCCAAAGCCTAACCGGGAACTTCCGCCCTCCGCCCTTCCCTCTTTCCTCTTTCCTAATTCCTATTTCCTGCCCTTTGCTCTCCGTCATCCGATCTCCGACCTCTGGTCCTTTCGCCCTCTTCCATCCTCCGTCATCTGCCATCCGTCGTCCAATATCGATCTTCTTACCTTCTCACGTTCTCACCTTCTAATCTTCCGCCTCCAACCTCCTCCCTCCAACAGCCGCAGGCTCTGCCTTCCGCCCTCTGACCTCCGACCGCTCTGGGTACTTGTGATCCCTAATATTCATCCGCTTTTCCATATTTTTTATTGATCTAATTTGATTTTCTGGTTTATTACAAACCGAATAGAAAAGTTTCGGCAATCACTGCCCGATGCTTCGATAATCGATCTTTTCCCGCTGCAATTATAAATATATGATATGCATGCATTCCCTGAAAGTTATACAGAAACCGACTGCTAACGTGTTGGCCATTATGAATAAAAATAAATCATGGACAGAGAGGTATCCTTGAATAAATGAAAATATCCGATGTTTCTCTGGCCATATTTGTAGCGTTTATTTGGGGATTCAATTTTGTGGTCATTGAGACCGGCTTGAATTCATTTCCACCCATATTATTCTCGGCATTAAGATTTTCTTGTGCTGCTTTTCCAGCGGTACTTTTTTGGGGCAGAGGCGACATCGCATGGCGATGGATTATCTCGATCGGGGTGACCCTGGGAACTATAATGTTCGCTTTTCTCTTTGTCGGGATGGATGTGGGGATGCCGGCGGGTTTATCTTCTCTTGTACTTCAAATTCAAGCGGTTTTTACAATATTGCTGTCCATCGTTATATTGCGGGATATGCCGACCATATGGCAGAAAATCGGTATTATCGTTGCATTTCTCGGTATTGGTCTTCTCGCTGTCGACAAATATGAAACGGCCAGCTTTTTAGGTTTTATTTTAGTCATCGCCGCCGGGTTTGCCTGGGCTGTGTCGAACATTTTGATCAAGCGCTGCGGGAACGTCGACATGTTCCGTCTGATCATCTGGATGAGTATCGTACCACCGATTCCGTTATTCCTGATTTCGTTAATATTCGAGACCGGTCAAATGCACGCTCTGTCGAATATGTCATGGACAGATGCAGGGGTAATCCTTTATACAGGGCTTATTTCGACGGTTTTAGCCTTTGCTATCTGGGGTAAATTGTTTCAAAAATACTCACCGAATGTCGTAGCACCATTTTCTCTATTAGTACCCATATTCGGAATTGTATCTTCATTTATTGTGCTGGATGAAAAATTCACTCATATCGAAGTCATGGCATCGTGTACGGTATTCGCGGGACTCTCGCTCATTGTTTTTGGATCGAAAATAGGTATATTTCTCAAAACCACTGCCTGTCACCTTTCAAAGAAATGACCTGCCCTGTTAAATTTGCGACAGCAAGGCGAATAGACGGATTTTCCCTATTCTCTTCCATGAATCCCAAATGATCAGTTATTGAACAAAATGTTAACATTTTAACAGAGACTCTCATGTGTATTGAAAGGTTTTTGACCTTAAGATTTTTGAAAAAAATTCGATAAGAAATGTGATGAAGAAATACAAAAATGCAGCGATATTAAATTATCTGTGGGCATGGCTGTTTTCGATGACAATCGTATTTTGGGGATGCGCGGAGAAAAGCTATATCGTCAATAGGGAACCAACACTTAAGCCACCCGACGCGATTGAGACACACAGACCCTCCAAAGTGTTGAAAGAGGGTTCCGGAGATAAGCACATCATTGAACGAATGCTTCGTGACGCTTATGAAGATTGGAAAGGTACACCCCACCATATGGGGGGATGTGATAAAAGCGGCGTGGATTGCTCCTGTTTTGTCCGGAGGATTTATGAAGATGTATTTCACTATGATATTAATATGTTGCCTCGTACCGTCAAGGGACTGTCCATCATGAAAAAAGGCAGAGAGGTTAAAAAAAATGATCTTCAACCCGGTGATTTGGTCATTTTTAAGCAGCCCCCGCCCTGGTATAAATACCATGTGGGAATATATCTTGGTGGAAACGAGTTTATGCATGCATCTAAAAGCAAAGGCGTCATAATCTCTCGTATAGATGATCCATACCACTGGGCAAAGTACTATTGCAAGGCACGTCGGCTCCTCACTGCGAAAGATAAACGAGAGATATTTTTCACGAAAGCAACACAAAACAGATAAAGGCATGGCTGTGTTTGTGCATACCATAGGCGGCTTGATGTACGAGGCGGCCATCGGCGGTCAAAAATTCAGCTTCAAGGCCAAGCCATAAAAAAAAGGGGGTAAACAATGCGAAAAACATTTCTCATAATCACTTTATTGTTTTTTTTCTCAGGATCTATTGCAATTGCCGGAAATATCGCGCCTGAAAAAAAGGCTGACATCGAAAAATTATTGAATATTACTGGAGCTCTTAAAATAGGGAAACAAATATCAAACGCCGTCGTTATTAATATGACACGTGCCCTTAAGACTTCGAGACCCGATATTCCGGACAGAATGTATAGAATTTTAGCAGAGGAAGTTAATAACATCATTGAAGAACAGATGTTTGCAAAAGGCGGTTACATGGAAATGGGGGTCCTGATATACGACAAATATTTTACTCATGACGACATAAAAGGACTTCTATCATTTTACCAGACGGACTTGGGTAAAAAAACAATCAAAGTCTTACCTCAGATTGTACAAAGTTCCTTGAAGGCCGGACAATTGTGGGGACAAGCCCTTGGTCCTCTGATTCAAAAAAGAGTAGCAAAGCGATTTAAAGAGGAAGGAATTGACCTGTCTATATAAAAGGCGGACTGGTGCAAAAGGGGGGACATTGAAGCACAGTTTAAAAGTATCTGACTTTCGGTCCCCCCGCTTTTACCCTGTTAAATTTGCGACAGGAACAGCGAAACACATTTACCGGGGTCCTCTTTCCTAATTCCTAATTCCTGCTTTCAACCCACTGCCTTCTATCGTCTGGCTCTTCCGTCCTCCGTCGTCCGTGATCCGTCGTCCAATATCGGTTTTCTCACCTTCTCATCTTCTTACCTTCTGAACTTCCGCCAGATATCGTCCCTCTTCCGAGCGCAGCGATCTTCCCTCGGCCTCCCACGACCTTTTTCAAGCAGCAATCATTCAACTCTTGACACCAGGCGCCTGGTGGCGTATGCTATTAACCAATTAGGAGGTGACAACATGGCCACTGCAACCGTACGTATTCCTGAAAAAAAAAGGGATATCCTTAAAATCATTGCAAGTATAGAAAAAAGGGAAATGAAAGAAATTCTCGGCGAACTTATCGACGAATATATAGAGCGTCACAAAGAGACGCTGGATATTCTCTCAAAGCCGGATTGGGTAAACATGATAGAGAAAGGCAAGGCGGAAATCGCACAAGGGGTTCAAGGAAAGTCTCTTGATGAATTGGAAGATTGAGGTCAAACCGACCGCGGAAAAGTATTACTTGAAACTCGACAAGAAAACCCGAATGAGGATGAAAGAGGCGATGCGGGAACTGGAAAATTGTGACGACCCTCTATCGCATCCTAATGTCAGAGCGCTGACCGGAAAGCTTCGAGGTGATTTTCGTCTTAGGGTAGGAAAATGGAGGATTCTTTTTACACCGCATATCAAAAAAAAGATGCTCTATGTTTTTGCCATAGTTCCTCGTGGAGATGCTTACTGACAATCCCCGCCCATTCGTCCCTCTTCCGAGCGCAGCGGTCTTCCCTCCGGGGCGGAGGCCCTCTTCCATCGGTTTGCCTTCCGACCTCCGACTCTTTATCCGCCGATCTTTGTGGCGGACTGACCTCTGACTTCTGACTTCTGGCCCTTTCGCCCTCTTCCATCCTCCGTCATCTGTCCTCCGTCGTCCAATATCGGTCTTCTTACCTTCTCACCTTCTTATCTTCTAATCTTCTGAACTTCAGCGCTCCGCGCGCACTGGGTACTCCATCTACTCATTTTATACACTTTCTCATATTTTTCTTGATTTCATTTATTTTTTTGCTTATTAAGGAAACCGAACAAAGATGATTTTATATTTCTTCACGATATTCTTAAAATAGCTCATATTCTGCTTCAACCATAACAATTTGATATGTAATCATTTATTGCATATCTTATTCATATCTCAAACAACATATGCACATTTTTTTGTGCACTCATGCCCATAAAATTGTGCCTTCCTGATAAATAGATTTAGTCATTCGGTTGCTAAAAGAATCATTATCAACACAAAGACAAAAAACTTGTTGAGCGGAAACAATATAAAAAAATCAATAATATCTAAAAGCCATCTCAAAATAAAGATTTTGGTTCAAAATCAAGGCGGAGCCGAATTTTAACCCGCAGGCATACTCAAGTATGTCGAGGACTTAAAACGAGGCTCCAACACAGAGCTTGGGCCAAAAGATCATTTTGAGATAGCTTTTACTTAGCTGGTTGATACTCTTACCCCATGACCGACGACGAAATCATTCAAATGACACGCGAACACTTTGAGGGACTTTTCCCTAAAGTCTGCCCGAAGTGCGGCCGCCGTTTTGCGACCCTGCGGGAATACATACTTGATACCAACCGCATCGGAACGACGACTTGCTATGATGCAGAAATGGGTGATTGGGAAACAACGAAGCCAATTGGCGCTGCGGCGCATTCAAACTGTTCTTGCGGCACCACGTTATCACTAACGAGTGAAGGTATGCCGATTTCACAAGTTCATTTGGTATTACAGTGGATCAAAGAAGAAACAAAACGGCGAGGATTGAGTCCATTGGAACTCATAGATTATATTCGCAATGAGATTCGCAAGCGAGTTCTGAATCAAATTTCTTGACCATATCATTTTCCACAAAAACGGCTAATCAAATTTCTTTGAAAATAATGATCTTAATGTAACGTGATTCCAATATGTTGCTTTAGAAGCAGGCTGTTGCTGTATTAGGTTTTAATATATTTTATTAACCTTTTACGTTAAAACAATTGACAAAGAATATCTGAATGGATATAGTCTTTAGAACAACCAAACTTCAAAAGGAATGTAACGATCACAAAGCACTCATCAGAGCATATGGTCCACTAAAAGCCAAACTCATCAGAAGAAGAATTGATGAATTAAGAGCCGCCGATTCTCTGAAAGATATGAGTTATCTTTCTCAGGCAAGATGTCATGAGCTAAAAGGCAATAAGGCCGGGCAACTATCCGTAGATCTCAATTATCCGTACCGTTTAATATTTCGACCAGCAAATAATCCCATACCACAAAAACCTGATGGCGGACTGGACTGGACCAAAGTGACAACTATTGAAATAATCGGTGTGGAGGACACACATGAGTAAATCGATAAGCAATCAATATGATCCTGATTATGTTTCGCCACCTGGTGAAACACTTCAGGAGACCCTTCAAACACTGGGAATGTCTCAGGCTTCCTTGGCGGATCGAACCGGGCGTTCATTAAAAATGATTAATGAAATCATTAAAGGCAAAGCTCCGATAACTCCAAAAATGGCTTTAGAGCTTGAACGTGTCGTGGCTGTGCCGGCAACTCTTTGGAATAACCGTGAGAAATTTTACAGGGAGTCTGTAGCAAGAATTGAGGAACAAAAACGGTTGGAGTCATTTATTTCCTGGCTCGATAAAATTCCGGTTCGCGCCATGGTCAAAAACGGATGGGTTGACTCTCATAATAATAAAGTCGAACAACTAAAGGAGATGCTGAAATTCTTCGGAATCGCCTCGCCTGATCAATGGCCGGCGGCAATGCAAGCGTATTTAGGAAATGTGGCCTTTAGGAGATCACAAGCGTATGATAGTGATTTTGAAGCGCTGGTATCATGGCTTCGCAAAGGTGAATTGGAGGCAAAAAGGATTCATTGTGAACCGTATGAACCAGCCAAATTTAGGTCAATACTGAGCCGCGTTCGATTACTGACCCTTGAACCACCGGAGGTTTTTCAATCAGAACTGGTTAAGTTGTGCGCGTTATGCGGTGTTGCTGTTGCATTTATACCTGAATTACCTAAAACACGAGTCAGCGGTGCTACCAGATGGCTAACTCCCAAAAAGGCTCTAATCCAGCTCAGTCTTAGATACAAAACAGATGATCATTTGTGGTTTTCCTTTTTTCATGAAGTAGGACATATTATAACACATGGAAAAAGAGAAGTTTTTATAGAAGGAACACAACTTGCCATGGATGAAACCAAAGAAGAAGAGGCGAATATTTTTGCAGCAAACATCCTAATGCCTAAAAAAGAGTATTTGAATTTTACAAGCAGATATACGTTCAACAAGGCAAACATAAGAGAATTTGCTTCTCAAATGCACATATCTCCCGGCATTGTTGTCGGTCGCCTTCAACACGACAACCTTTTGCCGATGACCCACTGCAACGATTTAAAAGTTCGTTTCGAGTGGGCCTGAAATTGTTAACAATGCCCGAATTTTGCGCGAATCGAAGGGATTCAGATAAAAGGGCACGTTTGTTCTGAACGCTCGGGAACTTAACCATTTTTAATCTATATTTTGATTCAAGTTCATATTCCGGTTGATGGTTGCGTCGATGATGCCTTTGTTTATCTAAAAGTCATAGAAGTGGTTTCAAAATCTACAATCGGGCTTAAGGTCAAAGCGGACTGAGGCGGTTGACCGCCTCGATTAAATAAATCGGGACAAGCATCCATACATTGAATATTTCGAGGATTGAGCCCGAGGGGAGGTTTTGAAACCACTTCTAAAGAAATTGCAGGAAATATATGGCATAGGAAAGCTGGCAAGATTGTGGGATTGTGACGAAGAACTGGATGATGTCCTGGACTACAGTTATAAAAAAAGCCTAGAAATTCTGAAGAAACAAAATCTCGTGAAACAAGTGTAGGAATATTCAGGATTTGAGTAAGACGTTGAATCATTCTATGGATAGCTTTTCATTCTTCACAATGTATAGAAAAACTGTCAAGAAAATAGACCTGACTTCCGTTGTTTTTTCATAGAGAGGCGAGGTTTCGCTTTTGGTTGAT
>Ga0210077_1000578_pt1 | contig 12945 bp, 24 predicted proteins | sample RushMan_CattailN_5_FD_185556 | JGI IMG/M metagenome (GOLD analysis project Ga0210077, IMG submission 185556) | Wetland microbial communities from San Francisco Bay, California, USA, that impact long-term carbon sequestration -... | ecosystem: Environmental > Aquatic > Marine > Wetlands ... | reverse complement strand
CATGGAAGTGGAATTGATCGTGCCTGTGGCGCTCGAGCAGGGTTCAAACTTCGCAATCCGTGAAGGCGGCCTCACCGTTGGCGCGGGTGTGATCACACAAATATTGGAATAGGTAGAAGATAATGGCCAGACAACGTATTCGTATTCGTCTAAAAGCCTATGATCACCGTGTTTTGGATCAGTCGGCTAAAAGAATTGTGGAAACAGCCGAGCGAAGTGGGGCGCGAGTTGTCGGTCCGGTACCATTGCCGACCAAAATAGAGCGCTTCACTGTACGGCGTTCCACGTTCATTGATAAAGACTCTCACGAGCACTTTGAAATTCGCACCCACAATCGTTTAATTGATGTGCTGGAACCAGACTCAAAAACGATCGACATGCTGATGCGCTTGAATTTGCCTGCGGGCGTCGATATCGAAATTAAGATATAATTATTATTTGCTTTCAAGTCGGTCACAACAGCTTCATTTCTGTGGCCCTTGCGTGAAAATTTAGAATATAGTATACTGTTTCGGTTTTGGGACCTGACCAGAACACAATGCAGTGTAAGAGTGGTTTGTAGGCGCACGAACCAGATAAGGGTGTGCCGCCGCAAGCTGCTGACTACACCGCTTGAGAGATGATGCAGCCCAGCCCAGGCTGACAGTCTCGGTTAAATATAAATGATCAAAGGAGAAAATTGAGATGTTGAAAGGGCTGATTGGAAAGAAAATCGGCATGACCCAGATTTTCGACGATAGCGGAGCGGCTGTTCCGGTAACTCTGATCGAAGCTGGGCCATGTTACGTTACACAGGTACGACTGCCGGAAAAGGACGGCTATTCTGCTGTCCAGTTAGGCTTTGAGGAAGTGAAACAAAGACGGCTAACGGGTGGTCAATTAGGACATCTCAGACGGAATAACTTACCCCCGCTGCGTTTCATGCGTGAATTTCGCGCAAAAGACCCGCAAATAAAAGAGGGCGATTCGATCAAGGTGGATGTCTTCAGCGTTGGCGATCATGTGGATGTCGTCGGCAACTCAAAGGGGCGTGGTTTTGCAGGCACCGTGAAGCGACACGGCTTCCATGGCGGCCCGAAGACACATGGCCAATCTGATCGCTTGCGCGCTCCGGGTTCGGTTGGCGCAACCACTACACCAGGTCGCGTTTATAAAGGCAAGCGTATGGCCGGGCATATGGGCAATGCCAGTGTCACCGCGCAAAATCTTCGTGTGGACCTGGTGGATGTTGAGCGAAACCTGATTGGGGTACGCGGCTCAGTGCCTGGATCTCGCGGTGGCCTTGTATTGATAAAGGAAGGTCGAAAGCAGTAGCAGGGAAACCTGAGCTGGTTCCGGATTAAAGGGAGCGACTATGAAGGTAGATATTTTGAATATGCAAGCAGAGAAAGTGGGCTCTTTGGATTTACCCCCTGAGATCTTTGAAGCACCTGTATCGGTTGATTTGATGCACCAGGCTTATGTACGCCAGATGGCAAATGCACGCCTTGGTACGCATGAAACCAAGGTCCGATCTGAGGTTTCGGGTGGTGGAAGGAAGCCCTGGCGCCAAAAAGGCACCGGCAGAGCACGGCAGGGATCGATCCGTGCTGCCCAATGGAAAGGCGGCGGTCGTATCCATACACCGCATATGCGCGATTATGAAAAATCCATGCCTCAAAAAATGCGCCGTGCAGCACTCCGTTCGGCATTGTCAGTGAAAGCTTCGGAATCCGATATTGTTGTCCTGGACCGAGTCCAATTACCCGATATCAAAACCCGATTAATGATTGAAGCCCTGGATGTATTGGTAGGCGATGAAACTGCTTTGATACTGATCCCAGAGAAGACTCCTGAATATGAGCAGGTAGTGCTTTCAACAAACAACATCCCTGACGCGAAAACGCTCCTGGCAGCTTATTTGAACATTCGCGACTTATTCAAATATAAGAAACTGATTATGCCTGTAGAAGCGTTGGATCGAATTAAAGCGTACCTGGGCTAGGAGGAATGTGATGGATAGGAAATATGATGTGCTCCGCCGTCCACTGGTGACAGAAAAGTCGAATTACCAGTTGAATGAGCTTCACCAGTATGTGTTCGAAGTGGCTGATTATGCCACCCGTTCAATGGTAAAACAGGCAGTGGAACAGATTTTTAACGTTGAAGTGTTGAGAGTAAATATAGTGAATGTGCCTCCTAAACGCTCACGAAGAGCCAGGAGCCGAAGATTGCTGGTACGCCGATCTGGATATAAAAAGGCGATTATTACCCTGTCTCCTGATGATCGCATTCCGTTCTTTGAAGGTGTGGAATAATGGCTGTCAAGATTTATAAACCTGTTACACCCGGTCGACGTGGTATGACCGGATATACATTCGAAGAAATCACAAAAGATAAGCCGGAAAAATCGCTGATTGTCGTTCGCAAGAAACGAGCAGGGCGCAATGCCTATGGTCGTATCACGGTTCGGCATCAGGGTGGCGGTAACAAGCGCTTCATCCGCCTGGTGGATTTCAAACGCATTAAGCGTGATATACCGGCCAATGTCGATGCCATCGAATATGATCCTAACCGGACGGCAAGGCTAGCACTGCTTGTTTATGCCGATGGAGAAAAAAGCTACATTCTTGCGCCGGTTGGCTTGAAGGTTGGGGATATGGTAATGGCTGGACCAAAAGCCGATATCCGGCCTGGCAACAGTCTGCCGATTGCGAATATCCCTGTGGGTACCATGCTGCATAACATTGAAATGAAAGAGGGCCGTGGGGGGCAGCTTGTCCGTTCAGCGGGGACTGCAGCGCAGCTGCTGGCAAAAGAAGGCGATTATGCTCAAGTCCGCCTGCCTTCAGGCGAAGTACGGCTTATCCGCCAACGCTGCTATGCCTCCATTGGACAGGTCGGCAACCTTGAGCACGGCACGATCAAGCTGGGGAAAGCCGGTAGAAAACGCCACATGGGCATTCGTCCGGCAGTGCGTGGTTCGGCGATGTCGCCACGCGACCATCCGCATGGTGGCGGCGAGGGACGACAGCCGATTGGTCTGCCCGGACCAAAGAGCCCATGGGGTAAACCAACTCGCGGGTACAAGACCCGCCGCAACAAGAAGACGGATCAATATATCATTCGCCGTCGCAGTTCTGGTGGACGCTAGAAGTAGAGAGGGACGTTATTATGTCACGATCGCTGAAAAAAGGGCCATATATTGACCCGAAACTGCTTAAGAAAATTGAAGATATGAACGCACGTGGTGAGAAGAAAGTCGTTCGCACCTGGAGCCGGGCAAGTGTAATTTTCCCACAGATGGTGGGGCATACCATTGCCATCCACAATGGGCGACGTCACGTACCTATCTATATCACTGAGAATATGGTTGGGCATCGCCTGGGTGAATTCGCCCCTACGCGCCATTTCCGTGGTCACCTTGCAGAAAGGTCCTCGAGGAGATAACACAATGGCTACTGATATTCGCGCTGAGTTACGCTACTGTGGTGTTTCCGCTCAGAAAATGCGCCTGGTGATCGATCAGGTGCGCGGTAAGCCAGCAGTTGAATCGCTGGACACACTCAAATTCATGCCGAAAGTCGCTGCCCGCCACGTGCACCAGCTGCTTTTTTCGGCAATATCGAACGCTGAGGAGAATTTTGGCATCAGTCGTGAGGAATTGTTCATCCATCAAATCACGGCTGACGAAGCGCCAACCCGCAAATGGCGTCGTTTTGGTGCGCGGGGACGCTTCAAACCGATTTTACGCCGATCTTCTCATGTCAAGATTGTCCTGAGGGAAAGAGAATAATTGGAGTGTTTGAGATCGCGGGATTAACCTGCGGTCTGATTAGAAAGAGTAATCAGGAGAAAATATGGGTCGCAAAGTACATCCGATTGGATTTCGACTGAGCATCAACAAGCCCTGGGTTGGGCGATGGTATGCTGATGGTGAGCAGTACAGGGAACAGCTTCACCAGGATATCAAAATTCGCGAGGCAATTCGCAAGGAAGATGGCCACGCTGGTGTGTCCACCATTGAGGTGGAACGTTTTCCTGGGAAAATACGAATTGTCCTGCATACCGCCAAACCAGGTATTTTAATCGGGCGCAAAGGCGAAAATGTAAAACGACTTCGCCGCCAGCTGGAAGAAATGACAGGTAAGAAGATCGATCTGGAAATCAAAGAGATCAAATCGCCGGATCTGGATGCGTACCTGGTCGCGCAAAACGTCGGCGGGCAGATTGAACGGCGTGTGAGCTACCGGCGTGCGATGAAGCGTTCGATCCAGCAAGCCATGCGCCAGGGCGCTCAGGGCGTCAAAATCGAAGTTGCGGGCCGTCTCAGCGGCGCTGAAATGGCGCGCAGCGTCTGGCTGCGAGATGGCCAGGTACCCCTGCAAACTCTCAGGGCAGACATCGATTTCGCGCGTACAAATGCACTTACCACGTACGGGATTATTGGTATCAAAGTATGGATTTATAAAGGTGAAGTTCTGCCTGAGATGGAAGAAAAGGTAGAAACGACCGAAGGTGTTTACGTTAGTGAGTAAAAATCCTCCCGGAGAGGCAACCGGGTTGAGAGAGTGAGGTATAAGCGATGTTAATGCCGAAACGTGTTAAATACCGCAAGCAGCAGCGTGGTCGCATGAGAGGAAAAGCACTGCGCGGTGCCAAAATTGATTTTGGCGACGTTGGCTTGCAGGCATTGGAACCCGGTTGGGTCTCAGCTCGCCAGATAGAAGCTGCCCGACGTGTGATGGTGCGTGTTATGCGCCGTCGTGGCAAATTGTGGATTCGCATATTCCCGGATAAGCCCTATACCAAGCGTGCGCAGGAAACCCGCATGGGTAAGGGGAAGGGAAATGTGGAATATTGGGTCGCCGTTGTTCGCCCTGGCCGCATCATGTTCGAGATTGGCGGACTCCCTACCCAGGTAGCAGTTGAAGCACTGCACCAGGCTGCTTACAAATTCTCCATCAAGACAAAGGTCGTCACACGTGAGCAAATCACAGGAGAGCAGCAATGAAAATGTCGGAAGTAAGAATTTTATCGACACAAGAAATATACACACGGCTCATGGATACTCGCAACGAGTATATGAACCTGCGCTTTCAGATCGTAACCGGTCAGCTGACTGATACAAGCCGCTTGCGTACCATGCGCCGTGATATTGCCCGCCTGGAAACGATCCTGCGCGAGCGAGAACTGTCACAGGAAGGTGAAGAATGAGCAAGCGACGCACTTTGGTTGGTGTTGTCACCAGCAATAAAATGATGAAAACCGCGGTGGTTGAGATCACACGAACATATCGCCATCCGATTTACGGAAAGGTGATTCACGCAAAAAAGAGCGTGAAGGCTCATGATGAGTTGGGGTGTCTGGTGGGGGACCAGGTCCGTATCCTTGAAAGCCGCCCGATGTCGCGCGATAAACGTTGGGTCATCGAATCGATTTTACGGCGAGAAGAAGCTGTCGAATCTGAACAGGGAGAGTAAGCGATGATTCAGAAAGAAACTCGCCTTAAAATCGCCGATAACACAGGTGCTCGCGAATTGCTCGTCATCCAGGTAATGGGTGGTTCTGTGCGTCGTTATGGTAGTGTGGGTGATGTGGTTGTCGGGACTGTAAAGTCAGCCACACCACAAAGCTCGGTCAAGAAGAGTGAGATTGTCAAGGCTGTCGTTGTTCGGTGTACCAAAGAATGGCGTAGAGAGGATGGCTCATCCATACGCTTTGATGACAATGCAGCTGTGATCCTGGATGCGGATGGTACCAATCCAAGGGGAACGCGTATCTTTGGACCGGTTGCACGTGAATTGCGTGAAAGAGGTTTTATGAAGATCGTGTCTCTTGCACCCGAGGTCATCTAAGTACGAAGAGTTAAGGATTAATAATATGAAAGCAAAAATTCGCAAAGGTGATCAGGTAATTGTGATCAGTGGAAGTACTGAAGACAAGGGTAAACGCGGTGAGGTCATCAAGGTTTTGCCTGATAAGAACCAGATCGTGGTGCAGGGGATTAATGTTCACACCAAGCATCAGAATCAGGTCCAGGCACAAGGCCGCACGGTTACACCCGGTAAAGTCAGGTTCGAAGCGCCTTTCGATATATCCAATGTCATGCTGGTTTGTCCTAAATGTAACAAGCCCACACGCGTTGGCATATCCAGAGAAGGCAAGGATGCGAAACGAGTCTGCAAAAAATGCGAATCGGTCATTGATGATTAGGTCACCCGGGAGCTAAGGAATGAACAGGTTGAAAGAAAAGTATCAAAATGAAATTGTGCCCGCCTTGATGAAATCTTTGGACATGAAAAACGTCATGGAAGTGCCGAATGTAGAAAAAGTGATCGTCAACATCGGGTTGGGAGAGGCGCTGGATAACCCAAAAGCCTTGGAAGCTGCGGTTGCCGACCTCACCCAGATAACCGGTCAGCACCCGGTGGTCACCAAGGCTCGTAAAAGCATTGCCAATTTCAAGCTGCGAGAGGGTCGTGTAATTGGCACAAAGGTGACGCTGCGTGGTGAAAAAATGTGGGCATTGTTGGACCGTTTGATCAATATCGCCCTCCCACGTGTGCGTGACTTCAGAGGTGTATCTGCCAATGCATTCGATGGTCGTGGTAATTACACCCTGGGTGTACGGGAGCAATTAATCTTCCCTGAAATTGAATACGATAAGATCGACAAAATTCGTGGGATGGAAATCACCATTGTCACTACAGCAAAGAGTGACGATCAGGCTGCAGAGCTGCTCAGGCTGCTCGGAATGCCATTTAGAAAGGGATAATATGGCAAAAAAATCGATGATTATTCGAGAAACTCGCAGGAAATACCATAACCAGGTACGCAACCGCTGCAAAGTATGCGGTCGTCCAAGAGGTTATATTCGTCGCTTTGGTCTGTGCCGCATTTGTTTCCGCGAATATGCATTAAGAGGACTGATCCCAGGGGTCAGAAAATCATCCTGGTAAAGTCTGGAGGGATTGAATATGAGTGTTAACGATCCGATTGCTGACATGCTGACACGTATCCGTAACTCTGTTATTACGGGGCATACTACGGTAGCAATGCCTGCTTCTAAATTGAAAGCTGAACTGGCTCGAATCTTGAAAGAAGAAGGCTACATCGAGGGGTATGAAGTTGTCGAGGGTACCAAGCCATCTCACCGTGTCTTGCGTCTGTGGTTGAAATATATTGGTGACCGCCGCCAGCGGAGCTGTGTGATAACCGGCCTGGAAAGAGTGAGCCGTCCTGGTCGCAGGGTATACACCCAGAAACAGGATATTCCCTGGGTACTATCTGGCATGGGCATCACCATAATGTCAACGCCAAAAGGTGTGATGACTGGCCAGCGCGCCCGCCAGTTGGGTGTGGGTGGCGAGATCATCTGTAAGATCTGGTAGCCCTGGGATTTAGGAGGTTTATAGTGTCTCGAATTGGTCGCTTACCGGTGGTTGTACCATCGGGTGTAGAAGTGAAAATCAAGGGAAATGAAGTCCATGTTAAGGGTCCGAAAGGTGAATTACAGAGAGCTTTCTCTCCTGATATCTCGGTAAAACAGGAAGGGAACCAGATCTTAATTAACCGCAGTTCGAACGAACCCAAATTCCGGGCTCTGCATGGGACAACGCGTGCTTTGATCAACAACATGGTCACTGGCGTCAGCACCGGCTTTCAAAAAGTACTCGAAGTTGAAGGCGTTGGCTATCGTGTGGAGCAGGATGGAGTGAATGCCGCCATTTATGTGGGATACTCGCATCCTGTCATTTTCGAACCGCCCAAAGGAATTTCTTTCGAAATCGACACGAGGGCGCGCCAGTTGAAGGTTATGGGGTATGATAAAGAGGTTGTCGGTCAGGTTGCAGCCGATATTCGTAAAATTCGCCCACCTGAGCCCTATAAGGGCAAAGGTATTCGATATCAGGGTGAAAGAGTACGCCGCAAAGCTGGCAAGACAGCAAAAGGTTAATGAGGTGATGTAGTATGACAAAAATGACCCGCAGTGAAGCGCGAGATCGACGCCACCGCCGCGTGCGGAAAAAGATCCAAGGTACACCTGAAAGGCCACGCCTGAATGTTTATCGAAGCATGCAGGAGATTTATGTTCAGGTCATTGACGACGAATCCATGCAAACCATGGCTTCTGCTTCCAGTATCGATCATGAGATCCGACCGGAAGTCAACAATCTTAATAAGACTGAACAAGCCAGGATAGTTGGTCTCTGGATTGCAAGGCGTGCCCAGGCGAAGGGGATCACCAACGTTGTTTTCGATCGCGGTGGTTACCGCTACATCGGTAGAGTGAAAGCATTGGCCGAGGCAGCCCGTGAGGGCGGCCTGGAATTCTAAGGAAGAAGAGGGCTTGATTTATGGATTATCAACCTTTGGAAATGCAATTTGACGAACGTGTGATCGATATTGCACGCGTAGCTAAAGTCGTATCGGGTGGGCGTCGATTTTCGTTCAGAGTAACAGTCGTTGTCGGTGACAATAATGGTAAAGTCGGGCTGGGAATTGGTAAAGCCAATGCCGTACCCGACGCCATTCGAAAGGCCGCTGAAAGAGCCCATAAGGACATGCATAAGGTCGTAATGTATGGGACGACCATACCCCACGAGGTAATTGGAAAGACAGGCGGCGCCAGGGTGTTGCTGAAACCGGCATCGCGAGGTACCGGTGTGATCGCTGCAGGTGGTGTGCGTGCCGTTCTGGAGGCCGCAGGTGTTCACGACATCCTCACCAAATCGCTGGGGAGCGGAAATGTGCTGAATGTGGTGCGTGCGACCTTCGATGCCCTGGAGCAGTTGAAATCTCCGGAAGAAGAAGCCCATCGGCGCGGTAAGTCGGTGAAGGATATGACCCCGTTCTGGGAACGGAGGAAGAATGACTAAAAAGAAAGTCGAAAAGACGCTGCGGATAACGCTCGTGAAAAGCCCAATCGGTAATTCGAAAAGGCACAAAGAGACAATTCGCGCTCTCGGACTACGGCGCATTAACCAGACCGTGGAACAAGTTGATACGCCGGTTCTTCAAGGAATGTTAGCCAAAGTACGACATTTAGTATTAATTGAAGAGCAGGTTGGAAAATGAAGTTAAATGAACTTATACCCAATGAAGGTGCAACGAAGAGACGTAAACGGGTAGGTCGCGGTATCGCTGCAGGACAGGGAAAGACTGCTGGTCGCGGCACAAAAGGACAAAAATCACGCCAGGGTGCCGGTGGACATCTGTACCGTCAGGGCGGAAATTTGCCTTTCTATCGCCGCCTGCCATTTATGCGTGGTGAGGGTTTTACCCCACCCAACCGTGTTGAATATAACGAGGTAAACCTCTACCAATTGGCACGGTTTCCCGCCAATACAGAGGTTACTCATGAAGTGCTGGCAGAAGCCAGCCTGCTGAGCAAGGTAAAAAACCCGGTAGTTGTTTTGGGACATGGTGAAATCAGTATCCCCTTGACCGTTCGGGTAGACCGCATCAGCAAAACTGCTCGTGAAAAAATCGAAGCTGCTGGAGGCAGCGTAGAAATTATCACAGCGACTGTTGAATAAAAATTTGAGGAGAGCTAGAAATGAAACAGTCTGCTTGGCGTTTTTTATGGAAATCTGAAGATATTCGCAAGAAGCTATTAATTACGCTTCTCTTGCTGGTATTGTATCGTCTGGCTGCGAATATCCCAGTACCGGGTGTCAATCGCAGTGTTCTAGCATCTCTGGCTAATGCTACCGGCGCTGGGGGAAATCTATTCAATTTGTTGGATTTGCTTTCCGGTGGTACGGTATCTACATTCTCTATTCTTGCAATGGGCGTTTACCCATACATTACTGCCCAGATTATCCTGCAATTGCTCACACCAATCATCCCGTCGCTGGAACAAAGATTGAAAGATAATCCGCGTGAAGGAAAAAAATGGCAGGAGAAGTGGACCGTTATCCTTACGATCCCGATGGCTGCATTGTCTGCTATTGGACAAATCAACATTTTTAACGCCCTGGCAACTCAGGCTGGACAAGGACTGCTGCTGAAATTCAGCTTTGTGGGAGCGTATTTCTTGCCCACGACGTCCACCTTGTTGGCCATGATGGCTGGAACGATGTTTGGTATCTGGTTAGGAGAATTGATATCTGAATATGGTATCCCCAACCAGGGGTTATCATTGATTATTTTTGCCGGAATTGTGGCGAGGATGCCGCGCAGCCTGGTGTCGCTCTTAAGCGATAGGCAGAATGGCTGGTGGATGCTGCTGCTGGTCCTGGCGATTCTTGGTATCACTATTTTTGCCATCGTCTATGTGCAGCAGGGACGGCGAAACGTCCCGGTGCTGTTCCCTGGACGGCGGGTAGGCAATCGCATGTCGATGCCCGTGCGCAGCAATTTGCCGTTGATGGTCAACATGGCAGGCATGATCCCGCTGATTTTTGCCCAGGCGATCCTGTCGTTCCCGGCCATTGTAGCCAGTTATTTTGTCAATTCGCAAACGGCCTGGGTGGCTAACCTGGCGACACAGGTTTCCAATACGTTTGGCGGAGGCAATTTCTGGTATTCCATTTTGTACTTCTTCATGATTGTGGTGTTTACCTTTTTCTATACAGACGTGCTGTTCACGCAGCAAAATTACGGTGACAACCTGAAGAAGCAGGGAGCCCAGATTCCGGGTGTCGTGCGCGGCGCGCCAACACAAAAGTACCTGACCAAAGTGCAGCGGCGCATTACGCTGCCCGGTGCACTGTTCCTGGGAGTCGTGGCAGTGATGCCATTCCTGGTTGGATTGGCGCTGCCGGTAGGAAATAACCTGTTCCTGGTCTCATCCGCAGGTTTGCTGATCGTCGTGGGTGTTGTCCGTGACACATTCACCATTATCGAGACCGAACTGAAAGTCCATGGCTATGAGGAGAGCCTGATCAAAGGTTAATCATGCCTGAATATATTGTGTTGCTTGGACCTCCAGGTGCCGGAAAAGGGACGCAGGCTGAAAGACTGGCCGATCAACTCGGCCTGGTTCACGTATCTTCAGGTGATATCTTCAGAGAAAACTTGAAGAACGAGACAGACCTGGGTAAATTAGCCCAGGGCTATATGAACCGGGGAGAACTGGTCCCTGATGATGTGACTATCGCCATGATCCACGAGCGGTTAAGCCGTGAAGATTGCGAAGCAGGCGCACTGCTGGATGGTTTTCCAAGAACACCTGCCCAGGCAGAAGCACTGGATGAAATAGTTGCCGATCTGGGCGGCAAAGTAATCGCCGTACCCTATATAGCGGTACCCCAAGAAGTGCTGGTGAAGCGTTTGAGTGGGAGACGAACCTGCCCAAAGTGTGGCCGGGTTTATCACATCGAATATAACCCACCCAGGCAAGAAGGTATTTGTGACGATGATAGTGCGGAACTCTATCAACGTGAGGATGACAAGCCAGAAACGGTCAGAAAACGCATTCAGGTATACATGGAACAGACCGCGCCATTGATATCCTATTATCGTGACAGGCAGCTGCTGGTCGAAGTCGATGGTACCCAGCCGATCGAAGACATCACGGCCCAATTAATCGCAGTCATCAAGGAGAAAAAAAGTGGCGTGGTATCGTAATATCTCTATCAAGACACCCGAAGAGATTGAAATCATGCGTATTGCCGGCCGCATCAATGCAGAGGCGCTACAGGCTGCTTATTCGATCATACAGCCGGGTGTGACTACAGCTGAGATAAATGCAGCTGCTGAAGAGGTCCTCAAGAAGTATGGTGTATATTCGCCATTCAAGAACTACCCAGGACCGTATCCATACCCTGCCAGCACAACTGTCAGCATCAACGAGCAGTTGGTACACGGTATACCGAGTAAACGGAAACTGCGCAGCGGAGATATCGTTTCCATCGATTGTGGTACTGTCTACGAAGGGTTTGTGGGTGATTCAACGCTTTCCGCTGCCGTCGGAGAAGTCTCAGAGGAAGCGCATAACTTGTTGAAAGTCACTGAACAATCGCTGTACGTCGGCATTGAAAAAATCAGGAACGGAAATCGCGTAGGAGACGTATCTGCTGCAGTGCAGGAGTACGTGGAAAGTAGGGGACTGTTTGTCACCCGTGAGTATACCGGACACGGCGTGGGCCGTGCAATGCATGAAGGCCCCCAGGTTCCCAACTACGGGAGACCCGGCAGGGGTGTAGAGCTGTCAGTGGGTATGGTGATAGCCCTGGAACCGATGGTGCTGGTGGGCACACCCATGACGCGCGTGATGCCAGATGAGTGGACCGTGGTATCCGCCGACGGGTCAATGACCTGTCATTGGGAGCACACCATTGCGATCACTGAAGAAGGTCCGCGTATACTTACGCTGTTGGACGATGGCTCCAGCCCAGGCCAGATTGCTGGACGCTTGCTGGAGTAAATGATATAATCAACGCTTTGGCTTTAATTGGAAAAGATGGAAGGAGCTTTTAGATGAAGGTAAGTGCATCGATACGAAAACGCTGCGCGAAATGTAAAATTGTCAAGCGAAAAGGCGTCTTGTACGTTATTTGTGAGAATCCAAAACATAAGCAACGACAGGGATGATGAAATATGGCTAGAATTGAAGGTATAGACCTGCCGCGTGATAAACGCATTGAAATAGGACTCAGATATATCTACGGAATTGGCCCCACTCGATCGAGAGATATTTTACGCTCGACAGGTGTGAGTCCTGATATTCGCGTAAAAGACCTGACAGAATCAGATGTGAGCTTATTGCGCGATTATATTTCGAGAAGCTACAAAGTTGAGGGTGATTTACGGCGCGAAGTACAGATGAATATCAAGCGGCTGATCGAGATCGGCTGCTATCGTGGACTGCGTCACCGTCGTAATTTGCCCCTTCGCGGTCAGCGCACACGCACTAATGCACGTACTCGCAAAGGCCCCAAGAAGACAGTGGCTGGTCGCGGTCGCAGGCGTGGAGCAGCTAAGAAATAAAGTTTTCTGTAGGTACCAGGGTGAGAG
>Ga0210077_1000577_pt1 | contig 12946 bp, 13 predicted proteins | sample RushMan_CattailN_5_FD_185556 | JGI IMG/M metagenome (GOLD analysis project Ga0210077, IMG submission 185556) | Wetland microbial communities from San Francisco Bay, California, USA, that impact long-term carbon sequestration -... | ecosystem: Environmental > Aquatic > Marine > Wetlands ... | reverse complement strand
TTGGCAGCCTGGGAGCAGCGTGACGACATAAACATGCATATTACGGTTGACGGAACCGACGATCCGAACTGGAAATACAACATCGGGTTTGTTCCTGCCATAACCAAGCAAAAAGCTCCAAGTTCCGAAAATGCTTATGCTATTGTCTGCGGTCCGCCGATTATGATTAAATTCACATTACCTGTCCTGACCGAGTTGGGATTTCCTTCGGAGCGAATCATCACCAGTCTGGAAATGCGGATGAAATGCGGGATCGGCATTTGCGGAAGATGCAACATCGGAACGGAGTATGTTTGTAAGGATGGTCCGGTTTTTACTCTTGAGCAGCTCTCCGGACTACCGAACGAGTACTAAGGAGTTTACCTCGGAAAACCGCAGCGCAGGGCTGGAGCCCTGCGCTGCTGGGTGGCATAAGCCGTTATGACTTTGAGAAAAAAAGCTTTAAACCAGTCACCTTCTATGTTATAGGAAGAGCGCTGCTTACAATCATGAAACGTTAGGGGAGAGAATTATGGAGCCATTGTTATTGACTAAGCGTGAAAAACGCAAACTGGCGAGCCAGTATGCCGACTTGTGCCTCACTTGCGGCACATGTGCAGGCGGCTGCCCGGTCACCGGGGTAGACGGGCTGGATGTCCGAAAGTGCGTGCGCTTGGCCCTGTTGGGGATGGATCAGGAAGTGATCGATTCCAAGTTCCCATGGGTCTGTACGCTGTGCGGGCGTTGCGAACACGCCTGCCCCATGAACATTGATTTATTGGCATTGCTGAGATCCGCCCGTGGAAAAAGGGCCAGAGACAAGGTGCCGGGCGTGCTGCACAAGGGCGTGGAACAGTGCCTGAAGAGCGGCAACAACGTCGGTATCCCCAAAGAAGACTTTTTGTTTTTGCTGGAAGACCTGAGTGCCGAACTGGCGGAGGAGCTTCCCGGTTTTGAAGTTCCGGTCGACAAAAAGGGTGCCAAATACCTTTTTACCATCAACTCCAAGGAACCCTTTGGAGAGCCGGAAGACATGATGTTCTGGTGGCGAATCCTTTACGCCGCCAACGAGTCCTGGACGACTACCTCGGAGAATTGGGAGGGCGTAAACTGGGGTCTTTTCACCGGTGACGACGAATCGATGAAAGAGGTGGTCGGCCGCATCGTCAAGAACTACAAAGAGTTCGAGTGCGAGTATCTCGTCTTGCCCGAATGAGGGCACGCTTACTATGCGACCAGGCTTGGTCTGCAAAAATGGTATGCGAATGAAGGCGTCAAGTTTGTCAGCGTTCACGATCTGCTCAAGCAATATTTAGAAGAGGGACGCATCAAAGTAGATAAATCGATTCATCACGAACTGACTACCTATCACGATCCGTGCAACTATGCCCGCAAGAGTGAACGGACATTCGGTCACGGGTATTACGAAGAACCACGATGGGTTACACAACAGTGCTGTGAGAATTTTGTCGACATGTATCCCAATCGCGCCAACAATTTTTGCTGCGGCGCGGGTGGTGGTGCATGGGCTGCGCCGTACGTCGAAGAGAGAATTTTCTACGGCAGGACCAAGGCAAAGCAAATCAAGGATACGGGTGCCAAGCTGTTAATTGCTCCTTGTCACAACTGCCGAGACCAAATCATGAAGAGTCTGCGCAAAGAATACGACTTCATGGATGTGGAGATTAAATATCTTTGGGAGCTGGTGGCAGATTCGTTGATCATCGAACCGCGGGAAGAAGAATCAGAATAAAACTTCTGCATCCCTTATAAAGTCAGCCCCAGAACCACGCCCAAGCGTGGCCTATGGGGCTTTTTTGTTTACTGGCGGCAGTATGATAAGATGAACACAAAACAAGATTCCAAAAAGAACAAGAAGGTAGAGATCGGTCTCGATCCCGAGGAACACCATGAAGTGCAGATGATTTTGGACCGGCTGAGGGTTCAGGATCCTCGGGGAGAAAGCCTGCAGAGTTATCTGCAGTCATTGCGCAAGGCCTTGCTTGGACGGGAAAACCTGACTGCCGCATTGATCGGCAGGCTGAGCAGAGATCCATCGCCGGCCGGGTTTAAGGCATTTCTAGCGCTTCGGGACATCATAAGGAAAAAAGAATACAAGCGAACGGTGAAAAAGGCGGCTTATCGCTTCGGCCAAAAAGGCTACGCGGAAGATGCGGACAGTTCTGTCGAGTCCAAGATAGTTTTGATCCCCAAGGAGACCAGGCAGGCTGTCGCTCACATGATCCCCGCACCGGATGTTGATTGGTTTGTTGCCGCCTTCTTTCCTGCGGAATCCAGCAGCGAGCCGGTAGCCATATCTGTTTATACCGAGAATCGTTTTACTGCCCTGAGCGTGCGAGTGGTCGAGAGCTCACAAAAACTTTACAAAGAGTTTATTCAAAAACTCACCAGACATTTGCCCGACAACCATCCTTTCGAGATACCCGCATGGCATGCGGCCCGTATTTTTTTTGAAATGATTCAATTTAATGGTGAAAAGGGTGTCCCCACTGAAGCTGAACGGGCAAAAAGGTTCTTCCGACCATTCTATGATCCTGACAAGCCGCCATGGGCGTATCAGTTTTTTGCCGCTGTCGAACATCCATTAGAGCGATTGGGAGAAATTGACGTTGAGGCCGTATTGGGAGGTATGCCGTTCCTGTCTCTGCTTCTTCCCGAGAAAGATCTGAGCCCATACTTTCATAAATTACAGGATTTGGAGCGCTCGGTATTGGTGGTGCGACCGGAGATCCAGCAGGAACGGTCGATGGATCTGTTGAAAAAAGCGGCCGACGAACTGTTCGTCGAAAAAACCAGGTATTATTATCAAAGACTGTTTGAGGAGCATGCTCTAGCCTTGGGAGAATTGAAAAAGGTTGAGACTGCCCAGCAGGCCTGGATTGTTGCTCAGCATCTCGCGAGTTCGGCCAGGGTGAGTGAAAATCCCGTCATGACTCAAATCGTTCTATTGTCTATGCAGTCACATTGGCCCGATGAGTTTTCAGATGAAGAAGGGAGCGAAGAGCCCTATCGGGAGACCGAATCCGGGTTGATCGTGCCTGGCTGATTTTCGGTTCAACCGCGAAGTGCACGAAGAACACGAAGAAAAAAGAAAGAGTAACTAAATTCCTCTTCGTGATGTTGTGTCCTTCGTGGTGTAGAAACAAAAAGTGCGAAGCACAGAGGTAAACGAATTTTCATAAGCGAACTCGAGGGACAGGAGCCGGAATCCAGGAGCGGCTCCGCTCACCCCGCCTGCCGGAGACAGAGAGCTGTTTTCTTGATCGCTGAAGAGGAGAGAAAGGAAGCACGATGGTCGAAACGATTCAGGTGAATACTCCGGATCATAGTGCAGCCGTTGACATCACCGAAATGGTTGCGCGGAAAGTACAGGACAGCCGTGTGCGAAGCGGCGTATGCATCGTCAATGTGCCGCATACGACCGCGGCGGTGACCGTCAATGAAGGTGCCGATCCGGCCGTAATGGAAGATGTGATCAATAGCCTGGATAAGCTGGTGCCTTGGCGCGCCGACTACAAACACAGAGAAGGAAATTCTGCAGCCCATATCAAAGCCATAATGGTCGGCGGCAGTGCTCACATCGTTATAGACAACGGCCGGCTCCAGTTAGGCACGTGGGAGCATATATTTTTGTGTGAATTCGATGGACCGCGAACTCGCAAAATCCGCATCAAAATAATGAGCGACTAGCCGCAAGCAATCGTTTTTTCCTTTTAATAGCTTTTTGCCAGCCATTTACCAGCCCGCCTTGACACAGAGCCATATGATACATAGTCTTAGAGCATCTTTAGATCTACACGCCTGAACATTATTGGAATACGTGCTTAAAAGGTTCGGGTAAAGAAGATTGAATTCTAAAGCATTCGGGGCGCTTGCTTCGCCCTCATTTATTGACAACCTGAATTTGACGATTCCAGGAGTAACCGTTCGTCATGCCGATAAATCAAGGTTCAAGTTGCGGGGCAGGCATCGGCGTACAGTGGGCGAATTCACTTGAATGGATTTGTGCCTCCCGCGCAATACAGTTCAGGCGGGACTGCGGGGATAAGCATCGCAGGAATGACGATTGTGGTTTCAGCTGAATCAGATTCGCCATATTGAGGGCGAGGCGATTCTTCAGTCGCCTCAAGGGTGGGTGTAGTTGCATCCCTGAATCATTTGGTTTCGGTAGTAAATCTTTATCAATTCTAGACAGGAGGTTTGTTAATGGCTGCTAAAAAACTACAGGTTTACAAGTGTGAAGTATGTGGCAACATCGTTGAAGTTTTGCATGGAGGAGATGGTGACTTGGTCTGCTGCGGCGAAAATATGAAGCTGCTGGATGAAAAAAGTGTGGATCAGGGAAAAGAAAAACATGTACCTGTGGTTGAGAAGACCGATGAAGGATTCAAGGTTAAAGTGGGAGATGTACCTCATCCGATGGAAGAAAAGCATTTCATCGAATGGGTCGAGGTGATTGATGAAAAGGGCAAGGCTTATCGTCAATTCTTAGCGCCGGGGCAAGCTCCGGAAGCGCTCTTTTGCATCGATGCGCAAAAAGTCACCGCTCGCGAGCATTGCAATGTGCATGGAATGTGGAAAAGCTAGTGATATGCAAAATGATGAAATGGGGTTGAGTCCGGACGCCTCATAGTCCTTTCTCTTATTAAAAAGGGGAAGCGGGAACTGTTCCCGCTTCCCCTTTTTTTATACAGGCATGGGGCACAGCGCGGCATAGCCGCAGTCAAAAGCTCAAAGCTCAAAGCTCAAAGCTGAAAGCTCAAAGCAATTGTTTGGCCAGTAACAACAAATGCTTATGAAAAAATCTTCGCAACAAGACAAGAAATTCAGCGTTAGTATCATAGAGCATGGGGCATAGAGTAAAGCGTGGGCTGAGTATCGCAAATCCGTTTAATGTTTAAATGGACAGCATGGATGATAGCTATTATATATAAACGGAAGTTCGTGTTGAGTTCATCGGAGAATCTTTTAACATTCGCAGGAGTTCAGTATGGTTAATGAGCGTGATGAAGCATTTGAAATGTTCTGCACAGCTATGGAGATGAAGGAAAAAAAGAAAGCTCTCTACGAAGACGCTATGAGTACCTGCCCCGATCAGGTTGGCATAGAAACCTTTCGCATGTTGCGAGATGCCGAGGCCGAACATCTCAAACAAATCCACGAAACTTATGAAGAACTTAAAAAGGGCAAAGTCTGGGCTGATGCATGTAAATATCACCCCGTGGAAGATGAAGACAAAAAGGCTATCTTAAGAAAAATCGCTGAAGAACACGGGAAGATGCCAAGGGCTTGCCTTGACGATGTTGTTGCTATCGAGACGGGTATGAAACTTGAGAATTCCAGCATTGATTTCTTCCAAAAACAGCTCCAGGGATCGATGGATCCGCTCGAGCGCGAGTTCATTGACCGCATGCTGGTGGAAGAAAGAGAGCACTATATCCTGCTCGCCGATCTGAAGTACTATTATACCGATCCTGAATCCTGGTTTATGGAGAAGAGTAGAGCCAGGCTCGATGGCGCCGGGGCGGTGACCTGATCGACATCGTGTTTACAGGCCGGCTCCATTGGGCTGCTCAGGAAATCGTGGGTGCCGGTCCTAGGCAGACCAGCGCCCATGAACCTCAAAGTTGTTTTGCGTCGAGATGATGAAAGCTTCTGTGCCGGCCTGACCGGGGCGGCATCTTCGACCTGGCATCCGGTGGGTGAATCGACTTTGCTGGATTCATCCCTTCGCTCGCAATGACGGTTTTAGCTTCAACTCAATAAGAAGTGCCGAAGTTAGACTTGTTAAGGATGGAAAACTGCATTTCCATTCTGAGTTTTTCTGTTAAGAAACCTCATTAGTTTCTGTACTTTCGCACTTTCTGTTTCCAAACTACCAAGTGCACGAAGAAACACGATGAAAAAACAAGTGCTTAGATAATTTCATCCTGGTGATCTCCAGGTTCTTCGTGGCTAAGTAACGGTTGCAAGCTCGGTTTAGGCGATTCCTTTTGTTTGCTTCGGTTGTAGTTTGACATGTCCCTATGGGGGGATGAATTTACCCGCATGTTTCTCTTGATTCTATTTTCTCCAAAGTGACGATGGAAATCTCCGGATGAACTGATCTGGAGAGTATATCTCAATTTAGGAGGTTGGAACGACGCGCTGCAGATTTGCAGCGGGTGCGATGATGATTGTGGATGTTGGGTTTGGTTAGCTGCTGCAGCCGGCCGGGAATCCGGAAACGCTTGGCGTCTAAATAGAGGTTTTGATCCCAGAAAAATTTACACACTGAAGCAGATCGAGAGAGGACTTACTATGCGAAAGATTTCTTTAGTTCTTGGCATGGTTCTTTTATCCGCCGCTTGGGGTGTCGATGGATACGGCGCCAAGGTGAGTCCGGCCACAGACGAATGTATCGGCTGCCACGTTTCCGTGTCGCCCGGGATAGTGGCCGATTGGGAAAGAAGCCGGCATGCCGGGACCAGTCCGGGAGAAGCCCTGAAACAATCCGGTCTGGAACGAAAAGTGTCCAGTGAAAAAATTCCTGAACAGTTGTTGGATTACGCCATAGGATGTTCCGAGTGCCACACAATGAACTACGATAAGCACAAAGACACCTTCGATCACAACGGATATGATGTTCATGTGGTGGTGACCCCAAAGGATTGTGCTACCTGTCACTCTCAGGAAGTGGAACAGTTTTCGCACGGCATGATGTCGCATGCGCATGTGAACCTCGTGCAAAACAGCCTCTATCAAGAATTCATGAAATCAGTAAATGGCATTCAAACCTTTGCGGACATGAAGACTACGCTGCAACCGCCTGACGATAAAACCTCTGCAGATTCGTGCTTGTTTTGCCATGGCACCAAGGTTGAAATGAAGGGTACCGAGTCCAGGGAGACCGATCTTGGTGAAATGACATTTCCGCTTCTTTCGGGCTGGCCCAATCAGGGGGTGGGACGTTTGAATCCGGATGGCAGTCAGGGGTCCTGCGCCGCTTGTCACACCCGCCATCAGTTTGCCATTGAAACGGCCCGCAAACCATACACCTGCTCAGAGTGCCACAAAGGGCCGGATGTGCCGGCTTACAAGGTATATGACGTGAGCAAACACGGTAACATTTATAGCTCGCTTTACCAGCAGTGGGATTTCAAGAAGGTGCCCTGGACCGTAGGGAAAGATTTCACGGCGCCTACCTGTGCTGTTTGTCACATGAGTCTGGTAGTGGATGAGGAAGGGCAGGTGATTGCCAATAGAAGCCATGAGGTCAGCGACCGGCTTCCCTGGAGGATCTTCGGCCTGATCTATGCGCATCCCCATCCTAAGTCCGCGGATGTCACAAATATCAGGAATAAGGCCGGCTTGCCTTTACCCACAGAGCTGACCGGGCAGCCTGTTGCAGAGTACTTGATCGATGCGAACGAGCAGCTCAAACGTCAGAAAACGATGCAGAAGGTTTGTTTGGCATGCCATGGGGACAGCTGGGTCAATGGACACTGGGCCCGATTTGAGAATACTATAAAAACGTCCAATGAGATGACACTAACGGCGACACAAATTCTGAACACGGCCTGGCAAAAAGGATTAGTTAAGGGTCTTCCACAAAACGATAATGTGTTTGATGACTTGATCGAGAAAATGTGGATTGAGCAGTGGTTGTTCTTTGCAAATTCTACTCGTTTTTCGTCGGCAATGTGCGGGGCGGACTATGGTGTTTTCGAGCACGGCAGATGGAATCTATCCAAGAATATACAGGAGATGATGGATTGGTTGGAGGTCCACATGGCTCTAAAAAAACGATAGCATTCTATGTAGCGAAAGGAAAACGTTATGCAAAGATGGAATGCCTGTAATTCGGGCACGACGAACCGTCTGGGCTGCGGGAGTAAAAATCCGGAAGGAAGCCTTTTTCTAAATTACTATTATGGATTCCCGGTGAGGACTTTTTTGCGGAGAGCATGCATTCCATTATTGATGGCACTGTTGACTTTCATTGGTCCTCATGTTCGAGTTTTAGAGTGCTCGGCGGCAACCGAACCTCCCCCTGAAGGTGGAGTCTTGCCGGAGGTAAAACTACCTGCTCCGGGAAGTTCTGCGGACAGAGATTATCTTGGGTTGAACGGCAAAGGATTTTTCAGTATCCCAGAGATTAAAGCAGAGGTAGTGATTGTCGAAATTTTCAGTATGTATTGTCCCTATTGTCAGAAAGAAGCCCCGAACGTAAATAAGCTGTTTCAGACCATCCAAAAACGGTCCGACCTCAAGAACAAGGTCAAAATCATCGGCATTGGGGCCGGAAACACTGAATACGAGGTTAACCTATTCAGAGATCGATATAAAATACCTTTCCCGCTCTTTCCCGATCCGGATTACTCTATCCATCAGATTCTAGGAGAGGTTAGAACGCCCTACTTTATTGCAGTCCAAATCAACCGGGATGGTTCTCATAAAGTGATTTATTCTCAACTCAGCAGTTTTGGCGATCCCGAGGATTTCCTCAAACTGCTGCTGAAAAGGTCGGGGATAAAAGGAGGAGCATAAGCCATGTCAAACAAGAGGGTCTATTTTGGACTATTGCTGCTACTCAGTGTCGTTGTTCCTTTTGTCGGTTTGGCCCATGGCGCCGGCAGCCAGGACAGAAGTAAGATTTACCCAGTAGGCAAACTTAAACCTGTTGACAGTCATACTCGGCTGAAGGTCGGGGACAAAGCCCCGGATTTTACCTTGCCTTCCATCGAGGGGGACAAGGTAGCTTTGGGTCAGTATCAGGGCAAGAAAAACGTTGTCATCTCGTTTGTACCTGCCGCCTGGACTCCAGTTTGCTCAGGACAGTGGCCGGGCTACAACATTGCCAAGGACATGTTCGAGAAGAACAATGCTACTCTTCTCGGGATTACCGAAGATAATATTCCGACCCTCTATGCGTGGACTCAAGAGATGGGCGGGGTGTGGTTTCCGGTTCTATCCGATTTCTGGCCCCACGGCAAAGTGGCAAAGGAATATGGAGTGCTGCGCAATAACGGCACCTCGGAAAGGGCAATTTTTGTGATAGATAAGAAGGGACTAATTCGGTATATTGATGTTCATGATATTAATGAAAGGCCTCGGCTTGAGGTGCTGATCAAAGAGCTTGAAAAGCTCCCGAAATGATAAATGGCTTAATTTGTGTGTAAGTATCCTGCGCGGCCGGGATGACATTGGTTGATGCGATCGTTAACTTTAGGAGGAAATGATGGCTAAGAGAAAGAGGCATAAAGTTCGAGGCGAATGCCCTCAATGTGCTTGCGGTGACGTTACGTTTATACCGCCTGAGACCATGCAAGGAAAATATATCGGCCCCGAAGAGGAAATTGAGATCAGGTGTCCGAGCTGTGGAACCAAGCACAGGGGCAAACTGATTGTGGAAGAAGAGGAAGTAGAAGAATAAATCGAGAGCCTCAAAGGAATGAGGTTCAAGTGCACGGCTGGATGAAGTGACTGTCCTTCAGTCTCCACAAGTTAACATGCGACAAAAACTTATAAGGAGGGAGATATATGACTACACCTCAACATTGCCCCGGATGGGAAAGTTTCAAGAATCTAAGCTCTTTTGTATGCAAGTGTCCTGAGTGCGGTAAGGAAAAAGAGATATTCTCCGATGAATTCGACAAAAAACATTTTTGTCCGGGATGCAAGAAGGAAATTGACTTTACCAAATGCAGTCTTGAGGCCGGTGGATCGGCAGGAGCACCGCGTTGATAGCTGGCGTCTGTCCGAATCCTGCAGCCCGAAAGGACAGTGCTGCTGAATTAAGGATTTTAGCGTTACGATTCTAAATATCCATTCTTCTTCTTCGAACGAATGACCTCATTTTCATGGAGGAAAATCCCACTGAATTTTCCTCCATGCCCCCTCTTGAATTCTTAGCAGTTAAAAATTCTTTGTAAGTTCAAACGGAGTTAAACTCATGTCCAATCAATTGAGACAGGAAAAGAGCCCATATCTATTGCAGCATGCCGGCAACCCGGTAAATTGGTTTCCTTGGAAAGGCCAGGCTTTCAAGAAAGCTTTGCAGGAAGACAAGCCCATATTTCTCTCTATCGGCTATGCTACTTGTCACTGGTGCCATGTAATGGAGCATGAGTCGTTCGAAGATGGAGAAGTGGCCGGAATTCTAAATGAAAACTTTGTGTCCATCAAAGTGGATCGGGAAGAACGCCCCGACGTGGATCAGATATACATGTCCGTCTGCCAGGCCTTGACGGGTAGAGGTGGATGGCCCCTTTCTATCTTTATGACTCCTGACAGAAAGCCTTTTTATGCGGGTACTTACTTCCCCAAGAACGGCCGCATGGGGATGCCGGGATTTGTGGACATCCTGCGCCAGATTGCCGAGCTGTGGAAAAGTAACCGGCAACGGGCCTTGGAGGCCAGTGAAAAGATCACTGAGGCGATTCAACCAAAGACCGGAGTCGCCGAAGGTCCGCCGGTCGGTCTGCAAATACTCGAAAAGGGCTACGATCAGCTCAAGACTTCATTTGATGCCACATGGGGGGGCTTTGGTTCCGCACCTAAATTTCCGACCCCGCACCATCTCACGTTTTTGCTGCGATGGCACAAGCGAAGGCCGGAGTCCCAGGCACTCGCGATGGTTGAAAAAACTCTAAATGCAATGCGCAGTGGAGGAATATTCGATCATATCGGGTTCGGTTTTGCGCGCTATTCAGTCGATGAAAGATGGTTCGCTCCTCATTTCGAGAAGATGCTTTACGATCAGGCCATGTTGGCCATTGCGTATCTGGAGACTTATCAGTTTACCGGAAATGAGCGGTATGCCGGAGTAGCAAGGGAGATCTTTGACTACGTCCTCAGGGATATGAGGGGTCCGGAGGGTGCTTTTTACTCCGCCGAAGACGCGGACAGCGAAGGAGTCGAAGGGCTTTTTTACCTCTGGACGCCACGCCAAATCAAAGAGGTGCTGGGAGAAGAGACCGGGGATCTTTTTTGTCGCTTTTACGACGTTACTGAGGTGGGAAATTTCGAAGAGGGGAGAAGCATTTTGCATGTGCCCAAACTGCCTGAAGTTTTTGCTAAGCTGGTTGGAATGGATTTAGAGCGGTTGCAAGCGGTTCTGGAAGAAGGGAGGCAGAAACTTTTTCATGAGCGAGGAAAGCGGATTCATCCGCTCAAAGACGATAAGATCCTGACTTCCTGGAATGGCTTGATGATTGTTGCCTTGGCCAAAGGCTATCAGGTTGTTAGGGATGAAATCTATATCGAAGCCGCTCGAAAAGCAGCGGAGTTCATCCTGAGCGTTCTCCGCCAGGAATCCGGCAAGCTTTTTCGCCGCTATCGGGAAGGGGAGGTTGCCAACCCTGGTTACATGGATGATTATGCGTTCATGGTGTGGGCGCTCATCGAGCTGTATGAATCCACGTTTGATGTTCGCTACCTGGAAGAGGCGGTGCAGCTGAACCGCCAAGCGATCGATCTATTTTGGGACAAGGAAGACGGCGGATTTTTTTATACCGCTCAAGATAGCGAAAGTCTGATCGTACGAGATAAAGAAATCTATGATGGGGCGGTTCCATCGAGCAATTCGGTATCGGCGCTCAATCTCCTGCGACTGGGCAGGTTGACAGGTGATGTTGTATGGGAAAATAGGGCTGATCGTTTGTTTAAAAGGTTTTCCTCGCTGATGTCGGATTACCCGTCTGCCTACACTCAATTTCTCAACGCGGTGGACTTTGTTTTGGGTCCTACGCAGGAGGTGGTGATTGCAGGTGATGTTACGCATCAAAACACCCGGGCCATGGTGGAACTGCTGCACAAAGACTTTTCGCCTCATCGAGTGATGCTGGTGAAACAAGGCGGCGAACAGGGACAAAGACTTGCCGCGCTGGCGAGTTATGTGAACGACATCAAACCCTTGAATGATCAGCCAACTGCTTACATTTGCGAGAATTTTGCATGCCAGGCACCATTTAGCGACATAGAAACACTAAAATCAAAAATCGGTTAAAATAATCATGATCGCTGGTAAAAAACGATTATCTTGACTCTAAGAGGCAGGTTGGCTGGTTGTAGGCCGGAAATGCCTGGTTCCTCTATCGAGGGAGAGGCCAATGCGGTTGAATGAAGCTTGACGACGGATGTAGAAGGTTGGGAGGCTGCCCACGCAATCGCCAAATTTAGGGGATCACAACTCAGGAAAGCATCGAAAGGAGAAGGGCTGTATGGCAACAAACGAGCAGTTGATCAAGATTTTTGAATATGCTCTCAATCAGGAACAAACCGGAAAGGGTTTTTTTGAGTATTCCTTGCAAAGAATGGGGGTAGGAGCTGCGGTGAGCGCTTTCAAACGCTTAATCCAGGAGGAAGAAAAACACATTGTCTTCATTAACAGAATCTTGTCCGATCTAAAGAAGGGAAACGAACTGGAACCTTCTGAATTGAAAGGTGTTGTGCTGGAGCCGACCAATTATTTTGACGAACGGGCCAAGAAGGAATTTCTGGAACAGTGCGTGGAAGGTTCGATGGTGCCGGATGTAACGGTATTCAATACCGCCTGGCTGATTGAAAAAGATTTAAGCGAGTTTTATGAAAAGATGGCCGGACAGACTGAAGGAAAGGCGAGAGAGGCCCTGTCGATGCTTTCTTTTTGGGAAAAAGGGCATGAAACCTTTTTCCGCGAATATCGAGATAAACTATCAGACGTTTATGCACATATGCCGTGGGGGGGGTGATTCTAGGTGGCGGATGCCCGAACAAGGAGAAAAAATTATGCGGACAATAAAAGTTAAAGGAATGTCGTGCGAACACTGTGTAAAGGCGGTAGTCAAGGCGCTCGGCGAGATTGAAGGCGTTGCGAATGTAAAGGTCGACCTGTCGAAGGGCGAGGCCAGTTTCGAAGAGTCCAAACCGATTGATGAGAACGTCTTGCGGGAACGGATTCAGAAGGCGGGTTACGAACTTGGCT
>Ga0210077_1000576_pt1 | contig 12952 bp, 13 predicted proteins | sample RushMan_CattailN_5_FD_185556 | JGI IMG/M metagenome (GOLD analysis project Ga0210077, IMG submission 185556) | Wetland microbial communities from San Francisco Bay, California, USA, that impact long-term carbon sequestration -... | ecosystem: Environmental > Aquatic > Marine > Wetlands ... | reverse complement strand
TTTGAAATTGTCAAATTCACCTGGCTTAATCACAACTTCAAGCAACCAATAAACATTATCACTCACTAGTGTCCGGTTAAGGTTACCATAAAACATTATAGCTTATTGAAAACATTTTAAATATCGCTAAATTTATGCGGGCAACCTCTTGATTTTAGAAAAAATGTCCGGTAAATCCCTTCGCAGAGTAATTTAGCGAAGGGAGGCGGCGATGTATCAAGGTCGAATCGTTTTTTCACAATTGTTAGATTTTCTACCCCGAAAGAGTTTTCGTACTTGCGTTAAACGATATAAAGGCAATTACCGAATTCGTTCTTTGACATGTTATGAACAGTTTCTTTGCATGGCGTTTGCTCAGCTGACCTATCGTGAGAGCCTTCGAGATACGGTGTTATGTTTACGTGCTATGCAAAACAAGCTCCACCACGTGGGCATTCAGTCTAAAGTTGCCAAAAGTACCCTTGCTGATGCCAACGAAAAGCGGGATTGGCGTATTTACTGTGACTTTGCACAGGTTCTAATCGGCCAGGCCCGAAAACTTTATGCTGATGACGACTTTGGTCTCCAACTTGATGAAACGGTTTACGCTCTGGACGCATCCACTATAGATCTATGCCGTTCGGTCTTCCCATGGGCGCGGTTTCGATCAACAAAAAGCGGTGTAAAGATCCATACACTGCTTGATCTGAGGGGCAATATCCCTTCGTTTGTATCCATAACCGATGCCAAGGTCCATGATGTCAATATTCTTGATGAACTGTTTCCGGAACCCGGTTCAATTTATGTTATGGATCGTGCCTATCTCGACTTTGAAAGACTATATAACCTACACCGAGGATTGGCTTTCTTCATCCTGAGAACCAAAACGAATACGCAACTGCGTCGACTGTACTCAGCACAAGTAGATAAGTCTGCTGGCGTCATCTGCGATCAAATCGTACGTCCGATAGTAGCAAAATCAACAAATGCTTATCCGGAAAAACTCAGGCGGATAAAGTACTATGACCCGGAAACAAGAAAACGCCTGACGTTTTTAACCAACAATTTCTCATTAGAGGCTCGAACCGTAGCAGATTTATACAAGTGCCGATGGCAAGTGGAATTGTTCTTTAAATGGATCAAGCAGCACCTTCGGATAAAGAAATTTTTTGGTATTTCTGAAACCGCTGTTAAAACACAAATCTGGATCGCTATCTCCGTATATGGGCTGGTTGCCATCATGAAAAAGCGATTAAAGCTTGAACAAAGCCTCTACACAATTTTACAGATTTTGAGTATTACTCTTTTTGAAAGAACTCTTATTTCATGCGCATTTACAGAAAGTAGTTACAAAAATAAAATTACTAGTGGCTATATCCAATTGAATTTATTTGATTCTTAACCGGACACTAATGATAGTTTATTATGAATTCCTCAACTGTGGTGTTATGCCTTGTAAGGCTTAGTGGATCTACACTTCGGGAAAGCTGAACAACCCCAAAACTTTTCACCTGCTTTCGGGCCTTTTTTTGCTGTCCGCAATACCATCTCAGCGCCGCAGAGCGGGCAAATATTATCATTTGATTTCTTGTTGAGGGGCTTCGGTTCCTTTTGCACTTCTGATATGAGATTCAGCAGCTCTGAACCGTCGAGCAGTTCAAGTGGTTTACCTCTTGCGAAGTCTCTGGCCTCCTGAGTAAACTTTCCAGATGAAATTATGACCCCTCCTGTTGCGCCTTCGGCGGCCACCACACCGTAGAGTTCACGAATCACTTTGACCCCGACCTTTTCCATTTTCCAGTGTTTGCACTGAACCAGGAGTTTCTCGCCGCCCCGTCTTAAGACAAGATCGACGCTTCCGTCCGCTCCGCCCCCACCGGTCTCGGTCACTATGTAGCCTTTTCGCCGGTATGCCTCGCCAACGAGCTCTTCAAACTCCTGCCAGTTAATTGTGCGAAGGGTCTTGATGCCGGTTTGTCGATCGAGCAACTGGCCTTTTCGCCAGGCATTAAATGCGGATATTCCTGCAACGAAAAGAATTAATCCCCCGAAAAGAGGGGCAAGGCCCGGCAAATCCTTGGCAAGGCTTTTATAAAGGGGGCTCTGAAATGAAATGGATGGAATTAAATACTTGAAAGAAAGGTAAACGACGGCCGCCAGGATAACATTGACCCACCAGGGAAGCAGGGCCAAATCATCCAGGATTGTTTTGCTTCGTCGTGCCACGTGCAATTGTCCTTTCTCGCATGAGTGGACGTATCATAAATTCCGTACACGATCTTATACCTCAAATGAGCGTAAACAAAACCGATAGGGATTATAATGTCTTAATTTCAATGAGTCATCTTACGATTTTCGCTCAATCAAGGTTATAGTTTACAACACCCTGATACACCCTTGTTCCAAAATAAGCAATAGTGAATTTTAGAGTGCGGAATGGGTAGGAGAAATACTTGGTGATCTAAAAATCCGAGGGAAGAGAACGGAGGACGGATGACGGATGACGGAGGACGGAGGACGGAAGGGAAAACCGATGGACTAGGGAGGATCGCTGCGCTAGGATGTGGGACGAATGAAGGCATTGACCTGTAAAAGCTGAAATTCGATCTTACGTCTCAAAATTTTAGTTCAAACTCAATCTGACACTATTCAGATATCCATTAAAGATCTCCAATTTGCGCCATTCACGAATATCATCGGACAAAACATAATATTTAATTGGTACAAAATCGGTGGTCGATGGCAGTGATCGACGTTTTTGAGTTTCGATCCTATTAGATCATCATTGTTTAATCGCCCGTTTGGGAAGATTTCCCCCCATAGGTAATTTCCCCAGAGAAAATGAAGGCATGCTCCTATGGACAAAACAAACAAAATCGATAATAAACACTTCGGCAATCGATTGAAGAGGATAGTTGTCTTGAATGAAGCAAATGGACTTGTAATTTTCTATTGTAAATAAACCTAAATTGAGCGAAGGAGTAAAAAATGGCAATTTACGCATCTTATTTAAAAATGACTGCGGCGGGTAACAAAGAAATTAAAAAATCTCGGGAGCGTTTCGAGCAAGGGAAAAGAGGGGTGGAAAAACTCGGCGGCAAGATATTAGATGCATATTACATTGTTAGCAAAGGGGAGTACTTAATCATCAGTGAATTTCCGGATCACGATGCACGTGTCAAATCGATGGTGCACACTCTCCAAGGAGGTAATGTAAGCTATGAAGTCTTGCGGATGTTGCCCATTGAAGAATATTTTAAATTGGTAGAGACAGCATAATTTTAAATCTACTCCAACCATGGCCGAAAAGAGTCAACGATGATGAGAAGCGATTCGGAAAGCCGCTAAATGCGGACGTCTGAAAATCGCTTGTTCGCAGTGACCGGTTCCCATGGTAAATTGGAAAAGAAGAAACGCGGGTCTATATTGTTACATTGAAATCCTGGTCCTCCTCCGCAATGCGAGATCATCGATGGGCCAGGATTTTTATTATTTATATAACCCAATGACAAACGATAATTGACTAAACAGCCGATGAAAGAAACCGAGCTTTCAAAACCCTTTCTTAATATGCCTGTAGAAGATCATCCTTAATGTTTTGTTGAAAAGGACGCCAGCACCCCCCAAATTCTTACCAATTTTAAATCAGCTTTATAGTTTTTCAATGACTAATTATATGTTATTCAGTTATTATTAATTTTTTGGCCAACCGGAATAGAGGATCTTATGGAAAGTCACCAAAAAGTTCTTTTTGTTGATGCTGGAACAGCATTTTATCGAATTAACAGGTTTACCGTGGGCGAAAGTTTCTTCGGTCCAATAGATCTCGGCTTCCATCTTGCCAGCCGGTATAAATCTTTGAACATTGGAACAGGACTGTTGGCAGGATCCATATTCCCTGGTTCAAACCGGCTGTTCTTCAATGGTTTTTCCCCATGCTGGACCGGTTTTTATATTTCGTCGATGGGAGGTGCTGGTTTAGTTTTTGATAACTTGGGTGTTAATATGATTTCCATAGTAAACAGAGCTTCAACCCCTTCAATTTTATACCTCAACAGAAAAAGCGGTGAGGAAATTGAAGTAAATATCCAACCAGTTCAACTTTGGAAAATTTGGAAAGAAGGTCGATTGGGGATATATTCTTTAATGGATTATACATTTGAACGCTTTAGTGAGTACTACTCCAATGATCCAAGAATTCTTGCCGTAGGCCCTGCCTCATCTGCCACAGATTTTGGCGCCATTGCCTCTGTTCCAATTTCCAAAGGGAAGCTGGGTTATGCCGATACTTGGGCAGGGCGTGGGGGCTTCGGTTCCAAGCTTTTGAAAGAACATGGGATTGCCGCTATCATATATGGTGGAACTTTTATAGACGAGGATTTTCGAGATAGAAAAGTTGCAGACCAGTGGTTTATTAATAAATATGAAAAAAAACTTGCAGCAAAGGATCTTGAAGCTACAACCAAATACCGCTTTGATCCTGACTTCCAGACAGGAGGAACGCTTGGTGCAAACTATGCCGCATTAGCCGGCAACATGGTTTCTTTCAATTACAGAAGTGTCTTTATGAGCGAGGAGGAAAGATTAGATATTCACGATAAATTCATCCTTAAACACTATCTTAAACAGTTTAATGAAGAAACAATTAAACCTAAAAAACAGAAAACTTGTGGTGAGCCCTGCGTAGCCGTTTGTAAAAAAATGTATGGTGAATACAAAAAGGACTATGAACCGTATCAAGCAATGGGTCCCCTATCAGGGATTTTTGATCAGCGGGCTGCTGAAAAACTCAATCACCATGCAGATATGTATGGTTTTGATGCAATTTCTGCAGGTGGTGTTATATCATGGCTAATGGAGTGTCTTCATGAAAGATATTTGACCCCAAAGGAACTAGGAGTAAAACAGATTCCCGTTTTCTCACCTAAAGGTTTTAACGTAACTTCGGATTCCGAACACAATGCTGAAATCGGAATGGCACTGCTTGACTCAATTGTGAAAAAACGGAATATCATTAATTTAGAAGAAGGCGCCCGCAAATTTGCCTTACAGCTTTCAAGAGAGAAAGGCAAAAAAATTATAGATCCTTTTGTTTATATTGCGTATGCCCGAAAAGGCTGGATGGTTCCCAACCAATACTGGACCCCAGGAGTGCTTTCACCTATGCCGATTATGGGAAAATATTACATGTACTATGGAAAAGATTTTTTACCACCGCGTGAACTGGGACGCAAAAATGCCGATCGATTTCGAAAAGAATTGATCTTAGACAATTTGGGTATGTGCCGTTTTCATAGGGGCTGGGCCGAAGAAATGATTCCTGAAATTATGGAATCGCTCTATGGACTAAAAGAAAAATTTATAAAACAAATCTCCATCACTGCTGGCCGAATTAATAGCAGAAATTCTTCTGTTTTTTGGGAATCTGAAAGAAATATCGAATTCATCCACACCTTTTTAAAAAGAAAACAAATTGTTGAAGGAAATAACGATGCCGAACTTGTCAAATGGATCAGAGAATTTGAAGCAGACAAGCAAGAAGCCGCTCTAAGTTTTTGGTATGATATTCACGAGGGCATTCATGAATCACTTAAGGAAGATTAAAAAAGAAATCGAATGGCCTGAAAACTCGGGAGCAGTTGTAAATTTTATTCATTTGTCACTTTGGTTCGATTACGATAACATTGTTTTGTGACCCGAATGCATTTTTACAATGGTTATAGTTTTCTGGATCACATTGCCATTGACCGTCCACCTTGAATTTGTATTCAAAGCCGCACGGTGGCAGCATGACGCTTTTTTCCGCATACCGTCAGGTCTCTTTCGCATGGGATGTTTTTCGATATCCCATTGGTTGAAATCCCCTGTCAGTATGACTTGTCCGGTACTGGCTTTTTCGAACATGAAGGTGATGCGTCTTCGACCTTTAGTTGTCTTAGACATAATTAGATCTTTTTATCGATCAGACTTTAGCGAAAATATGCTTGCATGACGTACTGAGACACCATACGGTGCGTGTTGAAAAAAGAACCATTCAGGGCGATGTTGTAGGCCATCATATCCTTCCAGCGCTCATGATCATTGTAAAAGAGCGGCAGAATCCTGTTTTCCAGTTTGGCGTAAAGATCTTCAACATCAAATTTTCGGGATGTTTCAGGATCGTCTTGCACAACGCGTTGTTTAGGGCCGATACTCCATCCTGTTAGATTTTCAATATGGCCTTCGATCCACCATCCATCCAATATCGAGAAGTTTATCACTCCGTTAACAGCGGCTTTCATGCCGGAAGTGCCGGATGCCTCCATAGGTCGAAGGGGCGTATTCAGCCACAGGTCTACACCGGCCACCAACAATTTGGCCCTATACATGTCGTAGTTCGGCAGGTAGAGAACCGTTACATGCTCGTTGAAATACTGGGAGGATTGAAATATGGAGCGAATGAGGTCTTTACCGGCATCGTCCTTTGGGTGGGCTTTACCCGCAAAAATGATTTGTATACGACCGACCTTGGCTGCAATGCCTTGAAGTTGCGCGGGGTCGTCCAATACCAAAGTAGCCCTTGGTATAGAGTAAGGAGATTCCAACGGCAGGCACACTCAAATCAGCAAACGATTTTATAGTGTCACCGGCCAAAATTCCTAATCCGCCAGAATAAATTGGCAATTCTGGTGCAAGACCGATTTCCATGGAAAAGTAAGCAACCTTACGCTCCTGTGGATGGTATTGGCTATAAGGATTCATTGATGTGGTTTCCTTACAATTGTCGATTTATCCGGGTTGGCTTCAAACATTTTCCTTAATATTTCAATCATTATAATCAGACGCTCTAATGAAGATTTTTGTGATATGGAAAATAATTATCCCAAATTTTATCGAGTTGCTGCAAAGCGTCAATCAGGTTTTTGCTGCGAAGGATATTTCTATCCTGACTTACAAGATCCCAGCGCTCGAGCTTCTGCAACGCATCCTCGATTTCAAAATTAATCCTGCAGTTATGTTTGTTTTCAAACCAGCGTTCAACGGTTTCATCGAGCTCAGTTATTGTGAGATCCCTATCCTCTGCCAGAAGAAAGTAATATGCCAAGGTCGCTTCTTTGAACTCCTCTTCTTCGGCCGTGTCTATGAGATGATGAAACACCCCTGTGTTGTTGTCAAGGTTCTTAAAGTATAGGTTGTCAGTTAGGGCTTTCATAAACTTTATTTTACGGTTTTTAAACTTGTTCATCTGTTTGAACAAAAAACCACCCAGCGTCGCCAGACCTAAGGCTAAGGCAATAAGGTGCTGCTGCTCAATCTTAACCTCCTTTCTAGTAAGTCCGAGCCAGAAAGAAATAACCGAAGCAATCAAAAGAATTGAAGCCCCAAGCTTGGTTGCGATGACAATAATGCCGCTCACTGCAGCCGGGACACCAATAATGAGTTTGTCTGCGGTCTTCATGCGGACTTCGCTGTTAGGGAAAAGCATCTCAAGATCCGCCTTGGGAACATTTTGAAAGAGTTTGATGATGGTCGATCCTGGCGTGAAGTAAAGCTTTGCTTGTTTTTTGGCTTTAAAGTAATCCTCTTCTTTAAATTTGATATATATCGCAACCCTTTCATAATTCGTAAATGTGATTGTCTCTTTCTTTAGCCCAAAAAATTTTACCAGGGTCTCTTCCTTTGTGCTTTCGCCGCGCTGATAAAATATAACTTCCTCAAAATCTTCGAAATCAACACGAAGACGGATCTTAAATAGGGATTCTTCTTTCAGAGCTTCTTCAAGATCGGTCTTGGTTATCTTCTCGAAATTGGCGGCATTAAGTATCGCAGTCAATGTCTCGACAAGTTTTTTATGTAATTCCTTTTTTTCTTGCTCCGAGTAATCATAGTTCAATTGAGTGTCTGCGTCAGGGTTAAATGGTGAATAGCAGTTTTTAAGCATTTCCACTTGATGGTGGAACTCAAAATGAATCAAGCTTTCTAAAATATGGCAAAACTGTCTAAATAAATTCTGATCATGTTCCGAAAGCCGTGAATCGTTGACACACATTTCGATAATATCCGCTTTCCTGAAAGGTATAAAACGATTCAGAATCTGATACTCTGTCATGGTGTTTTCCTTGTTTCAGCCATGGAAAAATATCTCTATTCTTTCAGTTTTATCTTTAAGCGACCTTCTTCTATCTTAATGTCCTCGACCCCATCAAAAAAACCAAATTTAAATACGATGAAATTCACTCCAGCCCTTTATATATTTTGACAGACCGAATCTAAACGGGCCATTGCCTCTGCCCGTTTAGATTAGATCATATCGAACATGTACCTGCATGGAGTGAATTTCGAAAAACCACATATTTTGGGTGATAATACAATTTTGCCTTATTGCAGATTTCTTAAATAAATCAAGCCTGTTACTCATTCTTTTTTTTGGACCATTTCAGCGGCCGATGCTGCTTTCTTTTTAGCAGCTTCAGTTGTTTCTTCGGCTTTCTTTTTAGCAGCTTCAACAGCTTCTTGAGTCTTGTCTTTTGCCGTTTCAACAGCCGCGCCTGTTTTTTCTTTTACAGTTTCAGTTGTTTCTGAAATTTTCTCTTTCGCAACTTCAACAGCTTCTTGAGTCTTGTCTTTTGCTGTTTCGACAGCGGCTCCTGCTTTTTCTTTCACACTCTCCGTCGCTGCCTTAGATTCACTTTTGGTTGTTTGTTCACTTTTATCACCTTGTCCACACCCGACGAAAACAAATAAACATAAGATTCCTAATATCAATATCACTTGTTTCATAATAATCCTCCCTTCATCTGAGCATCATGGCTCTTAAAACATGTTTGACATTGTATCGTGAAGATGGGGATCGGCAACTACCACGCTTCACGCCATCTTCACGAGCCCATGGTTATTGATTTATGAGTTCCTCACTGAACCGGCGTTAATTCAACCCTTCGATTTTGAGCCCTACCGGCTTTCGTTTTGTTGCTGGCCGCTGGTTTCGTAATACCAAAACCCTTTGCTGTAAGTCGATTGGAATCAATTCCTTGATCAACGAAATATTTCTTTACAGCTTCTGCCCGCTTCTCAGAAAGGGTCATGTTATACGCTGCGGTTCCGGTACTGTCTGTATGTCCATCGACCTCAACCTTGAGATTCGGATTCTTTTTCAATATCGAAACCGATTCATTGAGCATGGGGAACGCTTCGGGTTTAATTTTATCGCTGTTAATATCAAACAGCACCTTCCCCGCGTAGGTCCAGCATCCCCTGGCATCAACCGTGGCTCCCAAGGGCGTATTGGGGCATTGATCCAGATTATCCGGGACACCGTCCTTATCACTGTCCAGGGGTTTTGGTGCCACTGCCATGGGGACAGGTTTGGGAGCAGGTTTGGCTAAAAATAACGCTTCTACAAAACCGGCCATGTTCGCCGAAGAAGCAAGCTGATCGGCAGTGGTCGAAATTCCGCACCCACCGGCTTTGGCTATCTGTTCCAGAGTCATTTTCCCGCCAGGATTATCCCCTACCAATACCGTATCGATACAAAGCCGGTCACCGAATTGGCTTTTCAAGGCCTCTGCAGCCGTTACCGGGGCCTGGTCCATCTGTTCTCCATCGCTGACGAGAATGACCGCGATAGGACCTTGAGCCGACTTCAAGTCTTCACCGGCAGCGGCGAAGGCTTTGGCCAGCGGAAGAGAGCTATCTCCGCCGGGCCCCTTCGTAGCGTTTAAGGCTGATTCAAACCCTGAAGTTGAATACTTCGTTGGCCCGTAAACAAGCATGGCTGATCTGTCAGGCAGATAGGCATCATGACCAAACGTCATGAGAGCACCATTATAATTCAATTCAGGAAGTGTCTGATTCATAGCGGCTAAGAACTCTTTGGCAATCTTGGCCTTTTCCGTCTGCCCGTATTTATCTGCCATTGAAGAAGATGTGTCCAGGATCACCATAAAATTGTCAACCTTGGGCACATACTGACTGGTATCGAATTGATACGGTTCGAAAGACGGTGCGGTCTTCATAACTTTCTCCCCGCCACAACTGATTAGTAGGGTGATGACCATTAAAATAAACAATACTTTGAAATAATGTTTTACCATAATCTACCTCCTTAGTTTTCTTTTGTGTTAGTTATTCTTTTCAATTTAAAAGAGATAAGAGAATTTAAATACTTATTCATCCAATTTTTATGCCCATAAAAAGTCGATCATTCAACGTTACAAATACTGCAAGGGATTTATTTTGCACCAAATACACGCTTTAGCAAATCCGTCGTTTGCTTTGCAGGATTCGTGCGGATAGCAGCTTCTTCCTTGGCCATATAATAGAAGATTCCGCCCATCCCTTTCTCAACAACATAATTTGTCAAATCAGCTTTAACGTCCGGGACAAAAGGAACGGATCGATACTCTTTCATAACATTATCATAAGCCTGAACAGCCCCCACTTCGGAAAGGCTGTTATTAACAACGGGTTCCATTTCTTTAGCAAGAGAGGGAGACATTTTACTTCTAAAATATTGGGTGGCAGCATCTTTGGGGCCTTGATATATCTTCTTTACATCATCAAAACTCATTTCGGTGATCGCCTGTGAAAATAGTTTTTTTGCCTTTGGGGTCGCCACTTCCGCCGCCCGGTTGAGTTTTAATTCAAGGTCTTTAAGCAGACCGGACATACCGATTTTATCCAGCACAGACTTTACGGTGTTTAATTGTTTCGGCAATGGTATATGAACGGCTGTATCTGTATTAAAGCCATTCACACGGCCTAATTGGGAAACCACATTCTCCGATCCGACTCGAAGCGCATCTTTAAGGCCGGCCCCGATTTCTTCAACCGTAAGACCGGATTGCCCGCTGCTTCCCCCGTAAGTCTTAAGCAGATCTTTGCCTTTATCCAACCAATTACTCCCGGCTTCTGCTGATCCGATTACTATAGAAATTGAGATAAAAAACATGCCTATAATCATGATAATACTATGCATTAAATGTTTCAGGAAATTTTTATACATGATTATCACCTCCACACTATGACCGTTATACCCCAGTCATTTCCTGTAGTCTTCTACAGACATTCACCTTAGCATCCTCTCCTTGGAGAAGAGGTCAGAATGCCATTAATCTTTCCGGGCTGTCTATAACTCAGATGTACAAAACGCACAGCGTGATGCATTGATTGATATGGTCGAGAAACATTTGGGACACTCTTTAGTCGTCGGTTCCTCCGGAGGTGCTTCCTCTTTTCTTTTGAGCTGGTTAATTCCGCGAATAAGCATAAAAACGGCAAAGGCAACTATTAAAAAGCTGATCACCGTATTAAAAAACATGCCGTAATTGATAGTAACAGCACCGGCCTTCTGAGCCTCAGCTACAGTCGCAAATGTGCCGGCAACCGCCCCCTGTTTGATAACGAGGAAAAGATTGGAAAAATCTACATTTCCAAGTAGCAAACCGATCGGCGGCATAATGATATCGTCAACCAGTGATTTTACTATGGTACCGAAAGCAGCACCAATTATGATACCAACGGCCATGTCTACAACATTCCCCCTCATGGCAAATTCTTTAAAGTCTTTTAGCATTTTTCTTCTCCTTTTCTGTTGATCGACTTTGATCAGAAGAATCGATCAAGATTTGTTATTAAAACTCCAAATTTGACAACATAGTTCAGGGTGATTTTATAAACGGCCATGCCTACACATTGATTTAAATGTTACCCCTGCCTTTATGGCATCTTCCAAAATAGACACCTGGATCGTAGAAAATGAAATAGAAGTTATGGATGTGATGGGTACAAGAGCCAATAAAATAAAAGTATCCCTTTATTTTGCAACAATATCTAAAATGGAAAAAGTGATGCTGACAACGATACAGGTGACCGAAAATACTAGAAGAAGCCATTCTAAGATTATTTTTTTCATGATTATATTGCTCATCCAATTATGTGCTGACAATATTGAATTCAAAAGGTCTTTTTTATCAAATAATGGCAAAACGTTTTTTTTAACGGTGAATATGCTGAAATTTTTATGTCTCGGATTTTCTGCCGGCGGCGAAGATTATAGAAGTGTCAATAAGAGCTTGAAGGAAACGATAGCGGGATATCGTAACCATACTCTTCGGCGTAGTCTATTCCACATCCCGCATTCAATTTTCCAGAAGACGAACCCATTTCCTGTATGGCGCCAAGCAATTTGCACTCTTTAAGGCACTTATTTTTCGGCAGATGTTTCCTTGGACAATCTTTACATGGAGAACAGATCATTTTGCTTTTCCAGGTTAATAAGCTCAAAGACCGTTAAAAGGTTCATTTAAAAAGGTAAATCCATACGGACAGAGAGCGAATTTCCAGGATCCCGTGATAAAACCGGATCAGATTCATTTACCCCTGGCGGCATGGACGGCTTCCATTCCTTCCGAATGTGAAATCGTGTGAATTTGAATGTTCTGCTGTTCGGCCAAAAGGATCTTTGTTCCAAACAAAACGCCAAACAAGTGAGAATTCATATGTAAGTCCAGATCTTCACGGGTTTCCCACTCTTTAATCAGGCTGAAAACATTCTCGTCATTGACATCCTGAAAGACCTGATAGCTCAGACAGCCCTTTTCCTGAAGCGTTGGCTCAGTCATTGAGAGAAGCGTTTGTATAACCTCTTTCCGCTTTTCCGGACGGGCAGTCATTGTTATTTTGACAATGATCATGACGATGATTATTCTCCTTTGCTAAAGGATTGATGCAAAAACATTCATACTTTTTAATTGTATCATCAAGTTTCGTGCCAAGAAGGTTGAATCTGAATAATATTCATATATCCAATTGATTTTTAATTGAATAATCAGATCAAAGCGACCGGAAATATAGAGATGAATCAATTCAAAAGAATGGTCATATATGACTATTGGTCATATATGGCACATTTTTGGTATCTCGGAAGGGGTGCTAATGGTTCTTTGTGAGGGAATACGAATTGACAGGCGATTGCCTGAGGCAAATCGGAAAA
>Ga0210077_1000575_pt1 | contig 12994 bp, 15 predicted proteins | sample RushMan_CattailN_5_FD_185556 | JGI IMG/M metagenome (GOLD analysis project Ga0210077, IMG submission 185556) | Wetland microbial communities from San Francisco Bay, California, USA, that impact long-term carbon sequestration -... | ecosystem: Environmental > Aquatic > Marine > Wetlands ... | reverse complement strand
ACGTCGTTTCTGAATTTGGCTCCGCAGTTGGGGCACTCAAAAACCTTAATGGCGTAGACGCTGGGCTGCAGCCATTGATGTGTTGAACCCTCAAATTCCAAACCGCACCTTGGGCACTCAACCATAACAAATCTCTCCCAATATTCCAAAAATATCATACAATTCCTAAGATTTTAATAGTTGTAACTGTCGCTACACAACAACAAATTGTTACAAAACATAACACAGGCTTCTAATGCTAACTTTTCTACCATTAGTACTGGTTTAATTATTTACTTCAAAAAAACGCAAACACTAATCATTCTACATGCGCCGTGTGTGTGTTTTTCTTGTGTTTTTTAGAGAGAGGGTTAGCAGAAGATGGCAGGGGAAGAAGAGAGAGGTTGCGATTGTTGGCGTGTGTTGGAGAGAGGTTTGGGTTTGGGGACAGTTTCTTTATATGAGGGAGGGGGTAGTCACACCGAGCAATAGAGTACAAGGATAGTAACCAAAAATAACGAAAAGTGACAGAAAGTTATCAATTTGTTTTTCACAGTCACACCACACAACAATCCATTTTTCGGTCGGAAAATTAATTAGGAAAGGATTGTTGATAGACTCGGAAATATAGGTGATTTGTAATGGCGATAAAAGTAGGAATAAACGGTTTTGGAAGAATCGGAAGACTCCTTTACCGCGCAGCAATCGAACGCAACGCAAACATCGATTTTGTAGCCATCAACGACCTTGCAGACGCTAAGACGAACGCGCACCTGCTGAAGTACGACTCAGTTCACGGAAGATTCCCAGGAACAGTAGAAGCCCAACCAGACAAACTCGTCGTCAACGGAAAACCCTTGAAAGTCTTAAGTGAAAGAGACCCAACAGCGCTTCCATGGAAAGACCTCGGCGTGTACCTAGCTGTGGAGTCAACAGGACTCTTCACCAAACGCGCAGACGCAGCCAAACACATGACAGCAGGAGCCAAAAAAGTCCTCATCAGCGCACCATCACCAGACCCAGACGTAACCATAGTACTAGGCGTAAACCAAGAGAAATACGACCCAGAGAAACACCACATCCTAAGTAACGCATCATGCACAACCAACTGCCTAGCACCAGTGACGAAAGTTTTAGCTGACAGCTTCGGACTCGAAAAAGCATTCATGACCACAGCACACTCATACACCAACGACCAGAAAGTACAAGACCTCGTCCACAAAGACCTGCGCAGAGCCAGAGCCGCAGCCGTAAACATCATCCCCACAAGCACAGGCGCAGCAAAAGCCATCGGCTTAGTCCTGCCATCATGCAGTGGAAAAATGAACGGCATCGCACTCCGTGTGCCAACCCCAGACGCTTCCATCGTAGACCTGACAGCCATCCTCGGCAAAGACGTCACCAAAGAAGAAATCAACGCCGCCATGAAACAAGCCTCAGAAGGACCAATGAAAGGCATAATGGACTACACGGAAGACCCAATCGTCTCATCCGACGTGCTGCACACCACATGCTCCGCAATCTTCGACGCACAGGCAACTATGGTCATGGGCGACAAAAGCAACTTCGTCAAAGTGCTAGCGTGGTACGACAACGAATGGGGCTTCAGCAACCGCATGGTCGAGTTCATCGAACTCGTCGGCAAGAAAGCAGGACTCTAAACAGCGCACCGTTAAAACTTTAAAAACCTTCCTTACCTTTTTCTTTTGTCAACCAAACATGAGAGTGAAAAACATGGCAAAGTACCTAACCTTAGACGATGTTCAAGTTAAAAACAAAGTCGTCCTCGTAAGAGTCGACTTCAACTCAGAAATTGACCCGGAAACAAAAAACGTCACAAGCGACGTACGCATACGCGCACACGCCGAAACAACCATCAAAGAACTCGCGGAGAAAGGCGCCAAAGTCGTCATCCTCGCACACCAAGGACGCAAAGGCGACCCAGACTTCACGCCGCTGCAGCAGCACGCAGAAATTCTCGGCAAAATCCTCAAGTGCCCAGTCAAATACGTCGACGACGTCTTCGGCGACAAAGCCAAAAACGCAATCCGCAACCTGCAAGCCGGCGAAATCCTCGTTCTGGGAAACGTGCGCAGCTGGGACGGAGAAACCAAGAGCGGCACACCTGAACAGCAATCAAAAACCGAGCTGGTGCAGAACCTTGCGCCGCTGGCAGACCTGTTCGTCAACGACGCTTTCGCCGCAGCACACCGCGGACACGTTTCGATGGTGGGCTTCACGGCTGTTCTGCCAAGCGTTGCAGGACGCATTATGGAGCGCGAACTGAAATCACTGAGCAAAGCGCTGGAGCAGCCAGAGAAACCATGCGTTTACGTTATGGGCGGAGCAAAAGCAGATGACAGCCTGGAAATCAGCAAGTACGTTCTCGGCAACGGCATCGCAGACTACGTGGTTGTGGGCGGCGTGACGGCGCAGCTGTTCCTCGCGGCGAAAGGCGTTGACTTGGGCAAGGGAAACATGGCTTTCCTCGCTAAGAAGGAGCTGACAGGACTGATTCCGGGAATCCAAGCGTTAATGAAGCAATATCCTAAAGGTGTCGTGGTGCCTGTTGACGTTGCCATCGACGTGGATGGGAAACGGAAAGAAATCGCGGTTGCGGAGTTGCCTTCGGAGTACTCGATTTTCGACATCGGCGCCAAGACAGCTGAGAACTACGGGAAGTTGATTGCGGCGGCGAAGTCCATCGTGGTCAGCGGTCCAATGGGCGTCTACGAAAACAAGGAATTCAACTACGGCACACGCAAAGTTTTCGAAGCCATCGCAGATTCAAAGGGCTTTTCGCTTGCAGGCGGCGGAAACACCATCGCGGCGCTGCAGGAGTACGGCTTATCCGACAAGATTGACTACATCAGCACTGCTGGCGGAGCTTTGATAGAGTTCCTGATGGGTAAGAAGCTTCCAGGCGTTGAGGCTTTGAAGAACGCGGTTAAAACCAAAAAAATCTAACACTCCCTTTTCCTTTTTCTTTGTTGCCAGTGACCTGTTGCGATTTTTTGTCTATACCCCCTCTATAAATAGCTTCAACTGGTAGTTGACTGCCTCTGTGCTAGCGGCTCAGAAAAGACTATACCCCTTTATTTAAAGAAAACAACATAGTTTGGAGGCTTTCCGCGTCAATAGTGCCCCCTCCCCCTCTATGGTTTCTGCATGCGCTACTATATTGGGATCATTAGCTAGCTTTTGCTAGACCATGCGAGGTCGAAGCGGTCAAGGTTCATTACCTTGTTCCACGCCGCCGCGAAGTCGCGCAGGAACTTCTCTTGGGAGTCCTCACACGCGTAAACTTCCGCCAAGGCGCGAAGTTGGGAGTTCGAACCGAAGACGAGGTCGACGCGGGTGCCTGTCCAGTTGAGTTCTCCCGTTGCACGGTCACAACCCTCGAACACGTCTTCGTCTTCCGAGGTTGCCTTCCACGTCGTGTTCATGTCGAGCAGGTTCACGAAGAAGTCGTTAGTAAGCGTCTCTGGCCGCTTGGTGAAGACACCGTGCTTGGACTGCCCGAAGTTGGCGTTCAAGACGCGCATGCCGCCAACGAGAACCGTCATCTCAGGAGCGGTCAACGTCAACAGTTGCGCACGATCAACCAGCAGTTCCTCTGCGGATACGGCGTATTTGGTTTTGAGGTAGTTACGGAACCCGTCTGCAACCGGTTCTAGCACGGCGAATGACTCCACATCGGTTTGCTCCTGCAATGCATCCGTGCGTCCCGGCGTGAAGGGAACTGTTATGTCGTATCCAGCATTTTTCACGGCTTGCTCGACACCTGCGCAACCGCCTAAGACAATCAAGTCGGCGAGCGAAACCCTCTTCCCTCCTGACTGCGCACTGTTAAACTCCTTTTGGATTCCCTCCAAAGTCTGCAACACCTTCTCCAGTTGAGCCGGCTGGTTGACTTCCCAATCTTTTTGCGGAGCAAGACGGATACGAGCACCGTTCGCACCTCCGCGCTTATCGGAGCCACGGAAAGTGGACGCCGACGCCCAAGCAGTATAGACAAGCTCCGAGATCGACAGGCCCGAGGCAAGGATTTTGCCCTTGAGGTCTTCGATGTCCTTCGCGTCGATTAGCTCATAATTGACTGCAGGTATTGGATCTTGCCAGATCAAATCCTCATCTGGAACCTCAGGACCGAGATAGCGCGATTTGGGACCCATGTCGCGGTGGGTAAGCTTGAACCAAGCCCGAGCGAAGGCATCCGCCAACTGATCTGGATTCTCGAGGAAGCGCCTTGAAATCTTCTCGTAAACTGGGTCAACCCGCAGGGCGATGTCGGTGGTCAGCATGGATGGCGCGTGACGCTTTGACGGGTCGTGTGCATCCGGCACGGTACCTGCGCCTGCGTCACTTTTCGGCTTCCACTGGTACGCGCCAGCTGGGCTCTTGGTTAATTCCCATTCGTAGCGGAACAGTGTCCGGAAGAAGTTGTTGCTCCACTTAGTTGGCGTCGGGGTCCAGATGACTTCCAGGCCGCTGGTAATCGTGTCGTCGCCTTTGCCCGTGCCAAATTTGCTCTTCCAGCCTAATCCCTGTTCCTCGATGGGGGCGGCTTCAGGCTCGGGACCCACCAGTTTAGCGTCGCCAGCGCCGTGGGTTTTACCGAAGGAGTGGCCGCCCGCGATGAGGGCCACTGTCTCCTCGTCGTTCATCGACATGCGCGCGAAGACCTCGCGGATATCCTTGGCAGCAGCAAGCGGGTCTGGATTGCCGTTCGGGCCTTCAGGGTTGACGTAGATTAGCCCCATCTGCACGGCGGCAAGCGGATTTTCGAGTTCCCTCTCCCCTGAATAGCGTTTGTCACCAAGCCAGGTGGTTTCGGAACCCCAGTAAACGTCCTCTGGTGGCTCCCAGAGGTCCTTGCGTCCGCCGCCGAAACCGAAGGTCTTAAATCCCATAGACTCAAGCGCACAGTTGCCTGCCAGTATCATCAGGTCGGCCCAAGAGATTTTTCTGCCGTATTTCTGCTTGATCGGCCAAAGCAAACGGCGCGCCTTGTCGAGATTAACGTTGTCCGGCCAACTGCTAAGAGGCGGGAAACGCTGCGCTCCCCCAGATACACCCCCACGACCATCGCCTTTGCGGTAGGTGCCTGCGCTGTGCCACGCCATCCTGATGAAAAGGCCTCCATAGTGTCCGAAATCTGCCGGCCACCAATCTTTCGAGTCGGTCATCAACGCATAGAGGTCCTTCTTAAGGGCCTTAAAGTCGAGTTTCTTGAATTCCTCAGCGTAATTGAACTCTTTGCCCATCGGATTGGATAGGGGAGAATGCTGGCGTAAAATGTTCAGGTTTAACTGGTTCGGCCACCAGTCTCGGTTCGACGTGCCCCGAGCGCCAGAAGTAATCATTGGTTTCTTTTTATCATTCAAAATAATACAACTCCTTGATATATGGTAAGGTGTTTTTCTTTCATCTTCAGAAAATCTCCTTTTCGTCTACTATAGGATAGCGGAAAAGGTTTATTTAAGAATTATTATTAACTAATAATTCACATGACCACCTATTCTGAATCAGACGCCGCCGCAATCGAAGCACTACGCAACAAGGGGTACAAAGCAACCCCCCAGAGAATAGCAATCTGCCGAATTGCACTCAACAGCAGAGTCCACCCCTCAGCCCAGCAAGTGTATGATGAGGTTAAGAAAATCCATCCGACCGTGAGTCTGGCGACGGTCTACAAGACTTTGGAAGTACTTAGGGATTTAGAGCTGGTTCAGGAGATTAATTTTCCCAAGGGGCAGGCGAGGTTTGATTCTTACATGAATCCTCACATAAACCTAATTTGCTTAAAATGTGGTAACATCACAGACCTAGATGACATAACTGTAAAAGAAATAACAAGGAAGGTTGCAGCAGCCACAAAATTCAAGCCAACCGGACAACGCGTGGATGTATATGGGATTTGTCAAAAATGCAGTGGCGCCAAATAAAAGAAATTCTTAAGTCAGATATCTGCTTTACCGTTTGCGGTGAAGAGCTTTTGCCTCTTAACCTGCCGTAAGAGATTCAAATGTCTGTTTGATTTGGCACTTGCTTCTTGATATTCTTTCATTTAATTGAAGACTCAAACCCTTGCGTACAAAATGGTTTCGTCTGGCCGTTTAGTGCTCTGCCGGATTATTCTACGGTGCTTGATGTGATGCTCAGTTCTGCGCCTGGAACCACGTGAATCCACCAGTCGAGTGCTTTGAACGAGTCGTTATAGTACACTACTAGCCGCGCTGTCGAATCTACAGTTGCGTTGGCTGGGACGTTGCCCGTCCACGTCAGAGTCTTAGAGGCACCTGACCTAAGTGTTATGTTCATGGCTGCTCCGGCTTGAGACCACGAGTCGCCTTCAAAGGTGATGTTTATGCTCCAGTTGCCTGCAGATTGCCCAGTGTTCTTGAACGTGATTTTCACCGTGTATGCGTTGCCTGCGGCTTTGTCCACCACGCCGTCGCCGTTGGGTGAGCAAGTCAGCGTTTCGGTTGCGTTGGTTACTGAAAAGTTGAGGACCAAAACTGTCAGCATGACCGCCAGCAATAGTACGGCATACTTCTTTTTCGCCACGCTATCCAACTCCTTTCTCAAATTACTTACGTGTACGCCCTGTTATATTCATTCTGAAAATAACTTCTATAAAACAGTTAGAGAACAAAACAAGCTAGGGCGTTAACCTGGACCTGTCCCGCGGGTACAATGTAACTTCACGAATGTTCTTTTTCCCAGTCAAAATCATGGTGAGCCGTTCCAGCCCGATTGCCCATCCCGCGTGAGGCGGCATCCCATAATCAAAAGCCTGAAGATGATACTTGAACGCGTCAGGGTTCAAACCCTGCTCCTTCAACCTCGTCACCAAGAGCTCTTTGTCGGCAATTCGGGTTCCGCCGGAAACCAGCTCAATCCACCGCCACATCAAATCAAACCCCTCACACAGTTCAGGCTTGTCGTCCCGCGGTTTTATGTAGAACGCCTTCGAATGCGTCGGCCACTCAGTGATGAAGTAGAAGTGCGGGTACAGCTTGCCCAGAACTCTGAACGCCTCGGTTGGGATGTCTTCGCCCCATGGAACCTCCACACCTTCCTTCTTCAAGTCTCGAAGCAGCTCATCGTAGGTCAACCGCTTGAAAGGCACGGTTGGAACCGCGACCTTGTGCTTGAGCAACGCCAACTCGCTGGCGCATTCCTCATTCACGGCTTTGCACGCATGATGTATTACCTGTTCAAGAAGTTCCATAACGCCCTTCGCATCGACAAACGCCTCTTCGATGTCCACGGAGACGAATTCGCTCAGGTGACGGCGCGTGTTTGACTCTTCCGCCCTGAAAAACGGGCCGACCTCAAAAACCTTCTCCAGGCTCATCACAAGCTGTTCTTTGTACAGTTGTGGGCTCTGGGCGAGGAACGCTTTTTCGCCGAAGTAGTCCACTGTGAACAGCGCAGCGCCGCCTTCGGTTGCTGAAGCAATGATGCGCGGCGTGTGAACCTCCAAAAAACCCTTCTCGAAGAGAAAATCGCGTATCGCTAAGAGGGCGTGGTGTTGAATCTTGAACGCGGCGATGTTGGTTTCTTGGCACAGGTCTAGCGCCCTTGCGTCCAAGCGGGCTTCAATGAGTGCTGGCGTCTTGCCCGTGATGTCAATGGGCAACTGCTCGGTGGCTGTGCTGAAAACTTTAATCTCGTTCGGAACCACTTCGATGCCCCTCGGCGTCATGTTGGTCTTTTTCACGGTGCCTTTCACGCCGATGCTGAAGCGCTTTTGCAGTGCATCGGACTTCGAAACGACTTCGGGGCTGACGCGTTTCTTCGGAACGGTAACTTGGATTGTGCCTTCCCTATCCTGCAGTATGACGAAGCGGATTCCGCCGAGGTCACGTACTTCCTGAACCCATCCGAGAAGAGTGACCTCTTGCCCATCCATTTCAGGCGTGACGTTCACGGAATAAGCTGTCCTAGCCCAATCGCCTAAAGCATCCAACTTCATGAGTCCCGTTCGCTCCTTAGTCAGCAAACTCGACACGTATTGACATTTTACGTACTTTACGGGCAATTTCCTTTAAAGCCTTCAGGTCGAACGGCGGCGAGGAACCGCGTTTTTTCTTCAAAATTACTCTGGTTTCGGTGGAGCCGTCAGGCAGCCATATTGTGTTTATGGTGAGGATGCTGAGGGGAATAAACAGGTCTTCGAGAAACTTGCGGTCGTCAACGCCGTACTCCAAGATGCGGACAGACTTGTTAGTCTCGTCACCTATCGCCTTGATGATTTTACCGCCATAGCCCAGAAGCCGCGGCACATCGCCGTGCCCGACGATTATGGCTAAGGTTTTCTCGACGCCGACCGCCTTGTAGAAGCAGACGTTTTGCAGGGAAGGATATTTCTCCTCAAGAGACAGCAGCAATCGGGCGATTCTCAGGTCTAACTCACTGATCTCGCCAGCCTTAACTTTCGCTGAGCATTTTTGGCACAGTATGCCGCTCTTTAAACAGAAGCTACATAGTTCGGTCTTCATGTAGGGAAAGCGCCTTCCCGCAACAAAAGGAGTATCAGCGGCGCGGTGCTTTCAAAGGTTGAAATGGCGTTTATCGTTCAAGCGTGATTTCTATGGTGCTGACGTTGGTCAGCTGGCCGCCTTCTTCGCGAGGTGCAAGATGGTCTGTTCCAATGCCGATGCTCTTGACTTTAACGTCAGGTAGGAATCGGCGCCTTACGACTTCAGCGATGTCGATTGCCCGGCTTATTGAGCGCCCACGCGCCTTGATATGCACTTCTTTAGCTCCGCCGTGGAAGAAGGTTATGCAGGCAAGCACGTAGTTCATCACTGGTTTGCTTCCGACTAACACTGCGTTGTTGTTTTCAGACGTTGTCGCTTCACTCCTAGTGTCCCTTATTGGTGATGTTTCATAAGTTTTTTTATCGGCACATAAATACATTGTGGTAAGACCACGCGGTTTTTACTTAAACTTGCCTAAAATAGAAAAAGTTCTATGCAACAAATCAATTTACCCTTTTTATCGGCTAAAGTCTTAAATAACGCGATAAATGTAAAGGATTAACTTAACAAAACAGCACAAAGTGAAACCATGGAACCCCTCACAAAACGCTCAGTCCAGCTGTTAAAGAAGCTCTACGAGAAAAGCAAGTCCGCAACCACCTACACCTTAGACGTGAAGCAGGACGAGTTAAGCGAACAGTTAGGAATAAGCAGGCAAGCATTGAACGTGCATCTTAAGAAGCTTAAGGATAGAAACTACATCCGCACTGGTCGCGGCTTCATAGATATAACGGAGAAAGGGTTAAGCGCCCTTGGCATCTCATCTACCCCCGCCTTCATCCTCATCAAAGTCTCGCCCGTCAAGCGTATTCAGGTGTACGAGAAAATCAGGGAACTCTCGGTTACGAGAGCCTTCAGAATCGCGGGCGAAGTTGACGCGCTAATAATGGTTGAGAGAGAGAACTTGGATGCGTTTCTGAAAAAACTGTACGCTATAGACGGCATTGAGGACACGAGGTCTTACGTCACGATTGAAATCATAAAATGAGGCGCAACCGTTTTTTGAAGCTCGCATTCGGAAGATGTTTGTGCAAAAAGTATATTTGACAGCGAACCATCTTGCTCTAACACTTAAAGAGGAACAGCACATGCCGATATTAGACCCGGTTAAGAAAGCCATAGCGCAGAAGCACAGGCTCTACATGAAAATCTGCAGGGACTGCGGAGCACGAAACGCCGCGACTTCGACAAAATGCCGTAAATGCAAGAGCAAGAACCTCCGATGGAAGAAGCGAGAACTCGTAAAGTAGTAGCAACGCTTGCAGAAACAAATTGATTACTTTTTGTGCTTTTTTGTTATTTGCTGGTTGCAGGGCTGGAACTGACGTGCGATTTTCAGTCTATACCCCCTTATATATAGATAAAATTAAAGTGTAGACCAGTGCTTGCCTAAGGGCGCTTAAAAGTGTCCACTTCAATCCAGATGCATTAAAAGCGGACAAGAGCGTCGGCAGCGTTTCAATATGAAAAATTAGAGAGTTTTAGTCAACGTTTCCATGTTGAAGATTGTGTTTGCACAACCGTTCTTTATCAAAGGTATAGCCTGCCCAGCCACGTTCATGCTGGCTAAGATTTCCTTGGATATCTTCACTTCTTCTCCGCAAGCCACGCCGACAATGCCCTCGTACTGGGCGGCTTTCAGAATCTTGGGTACGCATGAGCCGCCGGGAAGTATGTAAACGTCGTAGCCTCTCTTTTTGGCTTCCCTGTCTGCCTTGTTGACTAAGCAGTCGGCAGAGCAGTGTGCGCAAGTGTATGAGGGAACTGACGGGTCAAAGGTTGCTTTGCAGCGGCTGTCCATGAATTTTCGGGCGCAATGCGGCAGGAAAAGCGCTCTCTTCTTCGTCTCCAAGAATCTTCCTCTTTCCAGGAGGTTTACTGCCTGCAGCTCGATGAGGTCTTGTAGAAGAACCACGGCGTCTGAAATATTAAGTCCAGTGGCTTCTTGGATTCTGAACTTTCGGATAATCTCCTGCAGGGTGTTAAGCAGCGTTTTGTGCATGCCCCTGTGGTAGCCAACTACGGCTATTTCGGTGAAGAAGAAACGCGGAACTTTCGAAAGGTCGAAAGTGAACTTGTAGGGCATGTCCTAAGATTAGTCATAGACCAGCTTAAAAAAATAACTGATTAGTAATTCAGAAATGCCCTTGCAAACGGCTAAAACGCTTCTTCACCAGAGCCTAAAAGCTCCTTTAGAGACTGAATCTCCTCTCGTAGCGCGCTGACCTCGGTTTCAAGAGCGCCCGCGCGGGACTCCGCGGCTTTTTTGAGGCTGTCAATCTCCACCAGCAAACTTGAGCGTTCAGTCTCCAACAAGCCGATTCTCTCCCGCAGAGTTGTCAAGCTTCGAGTTAACCCTTCATGTATGTCTTTAACTCTTTCAGCCAAGTCCTTGATGTTAGCGGTCTCCACGGTTTTAGCTGCGGGAGGCACCTTTGACCTGAACTTTAAACTGCATTCGGGGCACATGAAAAGTCCAACGCGGAACTCAGGTATAACCCCGTTTGCACTTCGCTTTGCAGGGGAAACGGTCCAGCATTTTATCGGAGACACTACTTCTGTTCCGCAGTTTGGGCAGTTAGCCAATTTTCTTCCTTCCTCACGGATGAGCTTCCGCGCCTGCAAATATTCCGCACGAAGAAGCTATAACATTTTGCATTATTCACTTGGAATCGTTCTCTTCAGAAAACCGGAGGTTTCCAAGCGAAACACGAAAAAACGGCAGGCAGGGGAACGTACTACGCCTTGAGGATGTTGGAAAACGAAAGAAAAAAGGAAGGATGTATGTTAGATGCTTATCTGGAACATTAGCCTTTCAACAAGTTCTTTGTACCGGTTGCGGATTGTAACCTCTGTCACCTGTGCAATCTCGGCGATTTCCCGCTGTGTCTTTCTTTCACCCGTCAAAACCGAAGCCACGTAGCTTGCCGCCGCCGCGATGCCTGTGGGACCGCGACCAGAAGTAAGCTTAAGCTCTTTCGCCGCCGCCAGAATCTTGTGTGCGATTTCCTCAACTTTACCCTGCATTGTCAGCTGATTGGAGAATTTGGTTATGTACTGGCTGGGTCTAAGCGGGGGAATGGAATAGTTCAGTTCTTTGATGAGGAAACGGTAACTGCGACCTACTTCTTTCTTGTTCACGGTTGACGCTTGAGATATCTCATCCAACGTGCGTGGAAGCGCGCACTGCCTGCACGCCAAGTATATCGCCGCTGAGGTTACTCCCTGAATCGAGCGCCCACGTATCAGCCGCTCTTTCACGGCTTTCCTGTAAATCACCGAGGCGGTTTCCAGAATGTTCTTAGGAAGGTTCAGGTTGTTCGAGATTTTCGTGATTTCCGACAATGCAAAAGCCAAGTTGCGTTCCGTGGCGTCTGAAACTCGGATGCGCCGCTGCCATTTTCTGAGGCGGTACACCTGTGCCTTCTGTCCGGGCGAGAGGCTTTTGCCGTAGATGTCGCGGTCGTGCCAGTCAATCGTTGTGGACAAGCCTTTGTCGTGTATGGTGTACGTCAAGGGAGCGCCGACTCGGGTTCGTTTTGACCTTTGCTCGTCGTCGAAGGCTCGCCATTCAGGTCCTCTGTCCGCTATTTTGGCGGCAACCACGAAGCCGCAGTCCATGCAGACTATTTCGGCGCATTCGTAATCGCGCATTAGTCGGGTGCTGCCGCATTCAGGGCATGATTGAACTCGGAAGGATTCAGCGCGTTGTGCTGACGATGAAGATGCTGGACCTTCATGCAGCTCGCTATCTCCACTCATTCTCTTTTGCTCCGTTGCTTTTTCGAGAGGAGCAAGTACAGCCGCTTGTTTTCTATTTTTTCGGGTTCCTTGACTGCGGGTCTTACCACCACATACGGCGAGGACACTGGACCTATAATGTCAAAGACGTTTCCTACAACTTTCAGGTTTTCGTCAACCACTGAGGCGCCTATCTTTGGGGGTTGGTCGCTGGCTTTAACAATTAAGCTCTTGGACGGCGTTAAACTCTGCACCCTGCCCAATCTTTGCAAACCACATTCCCCTCTCTAAAAACATCCAACGTCAACGTAAGAGTTTATTTAAACCTTTCTGCGGTAAACGATACATGAAAGAAACAAGCGAGCGGTGCTCTGCCGCGTTTTGCGCTGTTTAGGCACAAAATCGCCGTCTTTTTCCTATCATCTCGGAAGGCATAGCCCCTCCCCTATTTAAAGGCGAAGCCGTTTCAAGAACTTGGTTGTGTCTTCTAATCGGCTAGCTTTCCTATGTTATCGCTATTTGAACACTTTTTTTTCTGGTAATATTTTAACCCCATAAGGGCAGCCGCTACAGACAAGGCGGAAACGCCTGCTAAAAGAACGAGGGGGACGGGTTCATTTACGAGTCCTTGGGCTGTCAAGATTAATTTGTCGTTTTCGATGTCATACGGGTACATGAGGGGGTAATGGTCAATATTGTCACCGTTTACGATATACGATATA
>Ga0210077_1000574_pt1 | contig 13008 bp, 13 predicted proteins | sample RushMan_CattailN_5_FD_185556 | JGI IMG/M metagenome (GOLD analysis project Ga0210077, IMG submission 185556) | Wetland microbial communities from San Francisco Bay, California, USA, that impact long-term carbon sequestration -... | ecosystem: Environmental > Aquatic > Marine > Wetlands ... | reverse complement strand
ACATGGTTGCTTGCCTGGCTATCTAGGCCTCCAATCGCCCATCCATTCATAGTATCTACCATATGGATGGCGGTTACAGTGAACTCCTGCCCGCCTGTGTAATGTGAAATTTGGTTTTGGGGCGGCAGAGTAGCTGTGACTGTAGGCGGCACTTCTGTGGGGGTTTCGGTGGGCGGAACTACAGTTGCACTTGGGAGAGCTGTCTCGGTTGCTGGCGGCTGCGTGGGTAAAGCCGTGGGTGGGATCGTGGTAGCTGTGGCAGTACAGCCTGCCAAAAAGATGCTGAATGTTGTAAATATTAAAAATTTTAGGGAAAAAATAGGTCTTTTGATCATACTTTCCTCCTGCTACCTATCGACGTTGATTATAGGCTGACAGTTCCACGAATTCTGTTAATAGAATACTAAGGTTTGCTAAGTTTTCATTAACTATCCGAGCGGAACCTGCACTTCGATCCGCTCAGCTGATGATCTATTTGATATATAGATGGATTGGATGATTAACCGTCAAACTGGCCTGACTGCTGGTCATCCATATACACCGAGTAATGCCCACTGGTGAAGGTTCCCAGCGGTGAAGTAATTCGGAACCCCCGGATTACTTCTGTGTGCACGTGACCTGGGCGTCATACAAGCCATATACCTCCAGGTTGATCTGCTTTTCATCGATAGCTTGTGTACTCAAGATGCATGGTTGATTGTATGGGTTGAGCAGTTCAACTTAGAAAATTGCACTGACTGACCTGGGCTGTAAGTCTCAGCTATAAAGTCGGCGGGTTTCTATATTAAGGGATACTTATCGACACGTTACCTGCTGTCTACTGGCTGAACCCCGTAACCGCCAACGAAAGTTCCCAATTCTTCCCCATTCAACCTCACCGTGTACTCTCCGCTGGTGTAGCTGCCCAAGGGTATAGTAACGTTGAATGGCTCTATCACCATGATGCACGCAACACTGGTATCAACAACCGAATACACTTCTAAGTTGATTGTCTTCGAAGCATCGGGAGCTGTCACCACCACCCGTAGCTCGTGGCAAGGATCTGACAGAGTACCATTTAACCTGGCGTAAACCTGGGTAGGGTCTGATGGTTTTGTAAAAATGGTGCTGCTTTCCAGGTCTAAAAGCACTTTATCTCTCTGCAATTTAGCGTCATATGGCTGAGGTTCATAACCGGAGAGTGGGATCTTTGGCGTGACTATCCCGGGCTTACCGGGTTCTGGATAAATAGGGACCGGTGCAGGTGCTTCAACAAATGGCTCAGGATAAGGCGTCGGTACTGCTGTACTCGGGGCAGGTTCTACCGGATTTTCAGTCACCACACTGGTCGGTAAGGATGTTGGCGTGGTACAAGCCGCCATCAAAATTGCTAGCACAAACAGGTATCCAAGGTTTCTCTTTCTCATGAAAACCTCCTATATGTTTAACGTTCGATAGAACCAGGAGGTTCCCTAGCCTTTAATTACAGCCAGCGGGCGCAAGCGAGCTACTTTACGTGCGATCCCACCACCCACCACAGCTTCTACCACCTGATCCACGTCTTTATATGCCTGTGGGGCTTCTTCAGCCAGCCCTGCCATAGAGCCGGCCCTGATGTGGATTCCCTTTGATTCCAGATCTTTACGTAGCTGCTCACCTCGAACTTTGCGTTTGGCTTCATGCCGGCTCATCAACCTACCCGATCCATGGCAGGTAGATCCAAAAGAACGCTCCATACTGGCTTTTGTACCCACCAGCACATATGACGCAGTACCCATCGAACCTGGTACCAGCACAGGCTGCCCGATAGTTTTATACTCATCTGGCAGTTCGGGGGCACCAGGCCCGAAGGCTCGCGTGGCACCTTTACGGTGAACACACACCTGCATACGTTCTCCGTCAATGGTGTGTGTCTCAATCTTCCCCATGTTATGGCAGATATCATACACCTGGTGCAGATACCAGTCCTTCATCTTGCCTGCTAGCACCTGCTCAAATGCCTTGCGAGCGCTGTGTGCCAGGATCTGACGGTTTGCAAAAGCATAGTTTGCTGCACAACGCATGGCACCCAGGTAATTTTGCCCTTCGGGTGAATTGAGCGGTGCGCAAACAAGCTCACGGTCAGCCAGGTGGATGCCGAATCTGCGCACAGCACCCTGGAATTCTTGCACATAATCGGTACAGATTTGATGTCCAAATCCGCGTGATCCGCAATGGATCTGGACTGCCAGGTGACCCTGCTCCAGACCCATCAATGAGGCAGCCTGTGAATCAAATATCTGTTCCACTAGGTCAATTTCAATGAAATGATTACCTGCCCCCAGCGAGCCAAGCTGAGGCCTTCCCCGCTCGCGAGCGCGTTTAGAAACCTTTGTGGGGTCGGCTCCCTCCACACATCCCCCTTCCTCAGTGCGTCGTAAGTCAGCCTCGTTGGCAAAGCCCTGCATAAGTGCCCATCGCGAGCCTTGCCTGCACACGGCCTCCAGTTCTGCCTCAGTCATGCGCACCGCCCCTTTTTCTCCCACTCCACTTGGGCAGTGCTGGTTGAGGGCCGTGGCCAGCTCATCCAGGTATGGTTCGGCTGCCTCCAGGCTGATTTGCGAGCTTAACAGGCGCACCCCGCAATTAATGTCATAACCGATACCACCAGGTGAGATAACCCCAGCAGGCAGGCGCGTAGCAGCCACCCCACCGATCGGGAAACCATATCCCTGGTGCATATCGGGCATCACCACCACATGCCCTACCAGGCCAGGTAATGTAGCCGCATTAACCGCCTGCTCGAGAGATTTATCCTTCATCACCTCTTCCAGCATACGCCGGGTAGAGAATAAGCGCACCGGCACACGCATATCCTGGCGGAATGTTTGTGGAATCTCCCATTCATAATCGCTGATACGTTTCAGGTCTTGTAATGTAACCATATCTCCGCCTCTCCCTACACATCAAAGACGATACTCACTCGCAACCCATGCAGGCTAGCTTCTATCGCCATGTTATGGTAAGTAACCGCTTTAATGTCCTTATCTATGCTGGCAATGGCTGATCCTTCAAGCTCTGCAAGCAGGTCGTAATGGTCATCCACCCTGATGCTAAACTTATCAAAAGCCACTCCCTGTGACTGCTCCAACCATAGCAGCTCGCTTAGGAAACTTACCAGCAGGCTTTCTGCATCATCTGCATGCAGCCGAATTGTTTCTACCCGGTGTCCTTTTTTCTGCAAATGCATGCCAGAAATGCTGTACATCCCACGTGCAGATTGCTCCAGCAGCCCGGGGAAGTCTGGTGCCCATACTTCCAGCTCCCAATCGGCAGTATGAGCGTGCTCACGGAAACCAAATTCAGGTTTCATACGTCTAAAGAGTATACCGTATTTTAATATCTGCCATCCGAGGTGAAACTATGAGCATTCTGCTCACGATTCTCATAATGTTGATAATTTTTACACACATATTCTGGCACCCTTTGTGGTTAAATTATGCCCATGAACTGGATTGAAGAAGCACTCTCGCAGCTAGAAGGAAACCTGCGCGGCCTGTTTGAGGGTGTAGCAGCAGGTGATGGCATCCCGCGAAAATTGCACCGCCAGGTAACAAACAGGCTTGTTGAAGCTATGAAAGCCGGCATAGTTACAAATTCCCCGCAAGACAGCTCTACTGGTAGGAAACATGCCGCGCCAGACCAGTTTGTACTGATACTTCCCTCAGTTCAGGCGGATCTGCTCCTCAAACACCCAGCCGAGTTGAACCAGCTGGCAATTATTTTGGAAGAAGCCGCCCGGCGAGAGGATGCTGTATTCCCCGCCTCACCTATGTTGCGAGTAGTTGCCAATCCACAATCGGAAGAAATAAAGATTATCGCTGAAAGCAGCCACCCAGAACTGGGCGATTCGCACACCTCCAGGCTTGAAGAAATCCTGGGCGCTTACCCCCAGAATTTTATGGAAAGTACCCAGAGGTCCTATTTGATTGTAAACGGCCTGGCGATTTTTCCACTGAGTGAGCCCGTGATCAACATCGGCCGTGATCCTGCCAATCATCTGCTATTGGAAGACACGCGAATCTCCAGACTGCACGCCCAAATACGCCTCATCCAGGGGAGATTTATGATCTTCGACCTGGATTCCAGGGGAGGAACCTTTGTGAACGGCGTGCCGGTCACCAGCCAGGTGCTCAAACCTGGCGATGTGATCCAGCTCGCTGGCATACCATTAGTTTACGGTCAAGAAGATGCTCTTTGCAGTGAATATACCCAGGAATTACCGGCTGACCCTCCCCCTCCTGAAGTATTGTAAAGGTATAATCACCTTGTGAGCGCCATCATTCTGCTGGTATTACGAATTTTACTGGCTGGCCTATTGTACGGGTTTCTGGGTTTGGCAATTTATACCCTTTTACGCGATCTTAAACAGCAGGGAGATTTATTGGCTTCACGCCGTCCCCCTTTGCTCATCCTTACGACAGCACTTGAGAACCACCCGCTCTCACGCCAATACGATAAGCCAGAGGTAATTTTGGGTCGTGAACCAGGCTGTGACTTTCTCATCGATGATAAAACCGTATCATCAAGGCACGCCAGGCTCTCTTATCATCACCAGCAATGGTGGCTTGAGGACCTGGCATCGACCAATGGCACCTTCCTTAATGATGAAGCGATTAGCGCACCGGTTGTTATCACCCAAGGAGATGAGCTGCGTTTGGGACATATTGAGCTTAGCATTAAAATTGGTCAGCCAGAGAATTCTCATTCAGCCTCAGACCCAAAAACGCTGTCAATGAATTAAGGTGAGGGGGTAAATTGAGTCAGTTGGAGCTGATCAGTAAAATCCACACCAGGTACATGGCTGGCTCCCTCACTCTTTACCATCCCGATATTAGCCACCAGCCAGGTGGTCATTTGATAAGTACCTGCTAAGATGTGAAATCCACTGACTTCAATCCGGATGGTTGTATTTACTCTCAAGGCATGATATGTACCTGATGGCATGGCCACGTCTTCGTAACCCACTGCACTGAAATCAAAAACAAATCTGCCGTCTAGGTTGAAATCTACCGAGCTGGCATTCCCCTCAGCAATCTGTTGCCAGGTGTCTCCCGGAGAAATACTGGCTGGTAAGCTGGTACCAGAATTTGAGATCAGTTGTATTTGCACAGGTGAGTCGGGCCTGCTTAAGATTGCCCCTACATATTGCTGTAGGGGGTTCGCGGCAGTCAATCCGTTCGCTGAGCATGTATAAGTAACGGAATAAGGTGTATTTCCCAAAGCTGTTGTCAAAGTGAAAGAATCGGCACTAGCATCACTGACCATATCGCTGCGGGTGTAATTCCCGATGGCACTGTTTGACCCCGAATATTCCCATTTATCCCCAACCTGGTTGGGGAAATATTCATTCGCACACATTGAAACCGGTGTGGGCAGGCTCCCAGCGATCTCTGAAGCAATTGCGGTGGGTGTTACAGTTTGTTTTACCTGTCTTTTCGGTAGATTGCAAGCGCTCAGTGCTGTGGATATTGCAATCAGCATAACGAGCAGTGAAAATAGCTTATATCTCATAAAGATCTCCAATCAGAAAATTCAAAGGATTATACTACTTTCAAAACCATGCAAATAAATGGCTGATAATCCCGATGAGAATTAGCACTTCATAGTGCTGGTAAAGACCTTCAGAGACACCTTCGGATAAATTCTTATATTTAGTGGCGTTACATGTGCTGGTGGGTCTTCCCAGATCGTAGTAATCTCCATTTTGGCTTTGTGAAGTCATTTCTAAGTAAAATCTTCGATCCTTCAAAGTCATTGTCCGATTTTTTAACCCAACCTAAGCTGGTAAGTAATTTATCACAAAATAGACGTTGGCCAGATTAGCCGTGTTCCTGCTAAGGTTCAAGCCAATATGCGCGGAAACCCTACCCACTAGGTGTATGATATTGTAAAGGTCCATTCGTTGATAATTCTCCATCAGGCTTGAGTGTATTTTTTCTCCACCAGTCGAAATTGATTCCCCAGTACCGGTCCGATAGCAAATTATGGTATGATGCAATTACCCAGGCAAACCGGATGACCGTGGTAGGAATACTATCGAGGAAAGTCCGCACTCCATAGGGCAATGTGCCGGGTAATTCCCGGGACGGGGCAACCTGTCGGATCGGGCCACAGAAACATACCGCAATGCCACCAGTCGGTGGCTTGTAAGGGTGAAATGGTGGTGTAAGAGACCACCGGCGCGGGCAGCAATGTCTGCGGCCAGGTAACCCCCACATGGAGCAAGGTCAAGCAGAGGTAATTCCCTTGGGAGGTAGTTGCCCGTTACCCGGATCGCAAGATCCATTACCTCGGGTAGACCGCAAGAGATGCGAGGTAACTTGCATCCTAGAGAGATGGTCATCGGCGCAGGGCAACCTGCGTGCACAGAATGCGGCTTATAGGTTAGCCTGGGATACATTTAATCAACCTTTCGTCAGGAATCTCTTCTGGGGAAATTAGTATGTTGGTCATACAGCCAGTTGACTTGTCGCAGAAGAAGCAGGTTCGGAAATTCATTGAATTTCCGTTCCGCATATACCGGGATGATCCGGTTTGGGTTCCTCCGTTGTGGGTAGACATGAGCACGCAGTTAAGCCCACGCAAAAATCCCTTTTTTGAACATTCAACCGCTGAATTCTTCCTCGCAATCCAGGACGGCCAGGTGGTGGGCCGGATTGCTGCACTAGAAAACCGCCACTTCAATGAATACCATGGCTTTAAAAAAGCGCAATTTTATGATTTCGAGTGTGTCGAGGATATTTCTGTCGCTTCCGCTTTATTTGACAGGGTGTTCGACTGGGCATGTGAGCGAGGTCTGGATGCCCTGATTGGCCCAAAAGGGTTCGGGGTGATGGATGGTTATGGCATGCTCATCAGTGGCTTCGATCAGCGTTGTATGATGACCAGCATGAATCACAACCCTGCTTACTATCCGGTCTTTATGGAGCAGTTGGGCTTCTCCAAGGAAGTGGATTTTATTTCTACCCTGATCAATATCAACGATTATCAAGTTCCCGAGCGTGTTCAACGTATTGCCAGCTGGGTAGAGCAGCATAGGGGCATAAAAATCCATCATTTTCGTACCATCAAGGAATTGAAAGCCTGGTCTTGGCGTATAGGGGAGACGTACAATAAAGCTTTTGTGCACAATTGGGAATTTGCTCCATTGACCAACCGGGAGATAAAAATGGTGGTCGATACCCTGGAAATGGTAGCTGACCCGCGCCTGATTAAAATTATCACCCATGCGGATAGTATCATCGGCTTCGCTTTAGCCTTTCCAGACGTAGGTAAAGCGCTGCAGCGTCATAAGGGTCATTTATCACCCATTGCCATCGCTGATCTGTACCTTGAAATGCGTCGTAGCGATTGGGTGGCTATTAATGGCGGGGGCATCCTCCCAGAGTTTCAGGGTCTTGGAGGGAATGCATTACTTTACGCCATGGGAGATAAAATGATTCGAACAGGGCAGTTTTCTCACGCTGCTTTTTACCAGGTGGCTGAAACTGCCGTTCAGATGCGTAAAGATTTAGAAAACCTCGGCGCGATTCCCTACAAAAACCATCGCGTTTACAAGCACGCACTTTAAGGTTCTCTCATCCATTTTCCCGCTGCTCTCACTCTGGTGGCATGCGGAAATAGGATACTCTCCTCACGTAGGCATTACGAATGCTCTCTACTCCATAGGATGATCTATATTTTATGTGCTAGCACCAAACGGAGTCACACGGCCTTCCATTTCATCTGAGCTTATGGAAGGTCTAGCGAAAGGGTTATAATACGACCAGCAGAATAGGTGGAATATCATGGGAATTTCAATCGATGGTAGGGGAGAAGCTGGAACTGACATTCCTTGTAGCCCTTGGGAAGAAGTGCTAGAAAACAGGCAGTTGATCATTGCCTCTAATCACGGACCAGTTAGCTTCATTACAGATGACGACGGCGTAATTCAACCCCATCGCAGCAGCGGAGGGGGGTTGGTGACAGCCCTTTCTGGGATTGCACAGGATATTGATGCTTGTTGGATCGCCAGTGCACTTTCAGAGGAAGATAAAGGCTGGCAGGGCGGTGTTGTCCCCATTGGCGATGAGGGTGGTTCGATACGGGTTGAGTTCGTCAGGTCAGAAACCGCGGCTTACAATGGCTACTACAAGGTGATAGCTAACCCGTTGCTATGGTTCCTCCAACATTCTATGTGGGATATTTTCCGTTCCCCTACCATAGACCGCACCACCTGGCAAAACTGGCAGAACGGTTACCTGGTTGTCAACCGCCAATTTGCTGAGGCGGTAAGCAGGCAAATTCTGGCTGATCCACGTCCAGCATTAGTTATGCTCCAGGATTACCACCTTTACCTGACCCCTTACTACATCCGCAGGGTTTTGCACCCTCGTGCGAAATATACCCTCATGCACTTCATCCACATTCCCTGGCCGGGTTCAGAGGATTGGGGCTTTTTACCCCCTCGCATGCGCCAGTCAATTCTGGAAGGCTTATGTGCGGTGGACTTGCTGGGTTTTCAGACTCGTGAAGATGGCTTAAACTTCATCCGCACGTGTGAGTCTTATTTGCCCAATGCCCATGTCAACTTTAAGCATGGCCGGGTGTGGTATCGTAATCACGCCACCTACGTTCGCGATTTTCCGATCTCCATTGATGTAAAGGAATTAACCCACTTAGCGGATAGCGATGCGGTTGCAGAAGAGCGGAATACTTTACTGGAACAATATGGGGGTCGTATGCTCGTTTTACGCATAGATCGTATTGAGCCAAGTAAAAATATCGTCCGTGGTTTTCAGGCTTTTGATGAGTTGTTGGAGTTGCATGCTGAATATCGCGGTAAAGTCCAATTCCTGGCCTTGCTCGTCCCCTCACGCATGGAAGTTGAAGAATACCAAAATTATTTAAATGAGCTAATGGGAGCAGCCGGGCAGGTAAACGCCAAATATGGAGACAGCACTTGGGAGCCAGTGCGTGTAGTAGTGGGTGAAAACTATCCACGCGCCGTCGCAGCTTTACAGCTCTATGATGTTTTATTGGTCAATTCGATTGCTGATGGCATGAACCTGGTCGCCAAGGAAGGGCCGGTAGTCAACCAGCAGCAAGGTGTGTTGATCCTTTCGGAGCATACCGGCGCTCAGCAGCAGCTAGCCTCAGGTGCACTGGTCATTCCGCCTCTGGATATATCCGCCACCGCCAGCGCCATGCACCAGGCCTTAACCATGCCGGTTGAGGAGCGAAAAGCCAGGGCGGAGCGCTTACGCAACCTGATTGAACAGGAAGATATTGTGGACTGGTTGTGCAAACAGCTGGAGACGGTGAGCAAGCTTGGGTTATGAAGATCGCTATCCTTCATTACTCGGTAGCACCGGTCGTGGGTGGAGTAGAAGCGGTCATAAATGCGCATACTTCATTATTTCTAAATCACGGCTATTCAGTCAGGCTCATCGCTGGTGCGGGTGAACAGGCTGCCCTGCCAGAAGGCGCTGAATTCGTCCAAATATTAGAGATGGATTCGCGCCATCATCAGGTGGTTGATATGAGCCGGCAGCTCGAGCAAGGTGAAGTACCGCCTGGGTTTCAGGGTTTCTCTGATTGCTTGGCAGAATCGCTGGCTCCGATCCTGCGTTCATCTGATTGGGTGATCATCCATAATATATTTACCAAGCACTTCAACCTCCCCTTAACCGCTGCTCTCTTCAAGTTACTAGGTCAGGGAATTTTCAATCATCCCATTGCCTGGTGCCATGACTTTACCTGGACCAGTCCCCACTCTCGCTCAAACGTCCATCCAGGTTACCCCTGGGATCTTTTACGCACCTACCGGGGAGATGTTCGTTATGTAACCGTATCAAAGTACCGCCAGGAGGAGTTATCTGGCTTATTAGGGTGCCCAGCAAAAAGCATCCAGGTCATCTACAATGGAGTCGATCCGGACGACCTGTATAGCCTCACCCAGCAGGGTCTGGCCTTGGTAAACCGATTGGGGTTGATAGATTCCGACATAAATTTGCTCATGCCTGTTCGCATCACTCAGGCTAAAAACATCGAGTTTGCCTTGCAGGTGGTAGCCATCCTGAAAAAATCTGGCATTTTAGTAAAAATGGTCATCACTGGCCCTCCCGACCCGCATGACCCGGCTGATGTGGAATATTATCGAAGCCTGCTCAATTTGCGGAAGCAGATGCAGCTGGAACAAGCCGTCCGTTTTGTTTACGAGTCGGGTCCACGACCGTATGAAGGCTATACCATCGACTTGCCTCTGGTCAGTGAGCTATACCGTGTATGCGATCTTCTCTTTATGCCAAGCCACCGGGAAGGATTCGGTATGCCCATCCTGGAGGCTGGCCTGATAGGCATGCCTGTCTTCAGCACTCAGATACCTGCTGCATCAGAAATTGGCCAGCAGGAAGTAACCATCTTTTCAAAGGGTGAAACAGCGGAAAATGTAGCACAGATGATCCTGGAATGGGCAAAAGACAGTCCTACCCAGCGATTAAAGCGACGCATCCGTCAGAATCTCACCTGGCAGGCAATCTTCCAGCATAAAATGCTCCCGTTATTCAGCGAAAGAGGTCTCCATTGAGCTTCAAGTCCGAAGATGAGCTGAACCAGTGGGTACTTGAAGCTGAGAGGTTATGGCTGTTCCTTGATTACGATGGTACGCTGAAGGCTTTCACCCGCACCCCCGATATCCTCAAGCCAGACCCTAAATTAATTGGTTTACTGCGTAGCCTAGCCCAGAAAGATAAAATTCAACTCGCCATCATCACCGGTAGGCGTCTGCAAGATATTTGTACCTTACTGCCTATTGAAGGCATTTTTATCGCTGCCACCTATGGCTTGGAGCTGCAAACACCCGCAGGTGAAAGCATCCAGCGAGAAGACTATAACGCAATTCGGCCATACTTAGAACAGCTCAAACCACAGTGGCAATCACTGATTAATGGTCATAAAGGTTTTTTCCTGGAGGATAAAGGCTGGGCGCTGGCTTTGCATGGCCGCTTTGCTTCTGCCTCAGCAGCTCGCCGTATTTTATCTACCGCAGAAAGCCTGGTGAACCCTGATTTACTGGGCACGACGTATCAGCTGACCAATCAAAATAAATTCCTTGAGATCAGCTCTCTAAAGGCTAATAAAGCCGAAACGGTTTCTCTTTTACTCAACCACTACCTTTTGCCACGCACAAGGGTACTTTACCTGGGAGATGATCATAACGACTCAAAAGCTTTTGAAGTAATCCATTCTTTTGGGGGTATTGCCATCGCCGTTGCCCATATTTTCGGTCGGGTTCAGGCATGTGGTGCAGATTTTGTGTTGAAATCTCCCAAAGCTACCCGGCGATGGCTTAAAAATCTGGATAGCTATTTGTAAGTCTCTCTTCTGGTAATTTTTGCCTCTCTGATAATACTTATATAGGCAATTATGCCTATGTCCTCATCCGTCAGATAGCGCTCAACTGGTCTATCTATCACCCATATAATCTCAAAATTGATCTTGGTCTCATGAGGAGAGAAACATGAAATTACCTCCCCCCCTGAAGGTAATCTGCGTATTGTCCGTAATAGCCCTTGGGTTTGGCTTTCTCACCAGCTGCAGCACTTCATCAGCTTCAGGTGCGGCTGGCTTAGACATGGCCTCCATGGAAGATATGCCCGGCGAAGTCAGGTCTGCTGCCACCGTGGTTCAACAAGCTTACCAGTTCGCCTTCGCTAACCCTGATGTGCTCCAGCAAATTCCTTGCTACTGCGGTTGCGGTGAGATTGGCCATGCCTCAAACTATGATTGTTATGTCTCCAATATCGGCTCAGATGGCAAAATAACTTATGATGCCCATGCTGTAGGTTGTTCGATTTGTGTTGATATTACCCAAGACACCATGCGCCTGCATAAACAGGGAAAATCACCTGCTGAGATCAGGTCCTTCATCGACCAGACGTATTCCCAATATGGGCCATCCAATATGCCATGACCCAGCCAACCTTACAGGCACGCTTTTCCCGGCATCGTTGGCAGTGGGTCATTTTTGGTTTCATAGCTCTGGGTATCCTGTTTATTCCTGTGCCGGCTGGCGTATCGACACCCATCGAGCGGACCTTCCGCATTGAAGCCAGGCGTTTTGAATACTCCCCTGCTATTTTAAAGGTAAACCCTGGCGACCTAGTGACACTTGAGCTGGTTGCTACCGATGTCGTACACGGGTTATCTGTGGATGGTTACAGGCTAGAAACTACTGCCGATCCGGGTCAGGTGGCCAGGATTACCTTCGTTGCCAACCGGGAAGGGATATTTCGCTTCCATTGCACGGTTACCTGCGGCAGCCTTCATCCGTTCATGACTGGCAAGCTGCAAGTTGGAGGAAATACATACCTGCTGCGCTCGATTTTACTGGTCGGGTTGGCTTTAACAGCTGCCGCTTGGAAATTTCGAAAATGACCCAGTTGCAGAAAGCCCGCTGGCTAGAGTCCAGTGCTGATGATTTTCGAAGGTTGCCTCCTCAGGCTCGAACACCTGTGTCAAGCCGGGTAAATCTCTATCGAATTCCGTGGGTGCGTTTCTTGCTTGAGAACCGCTGGCCGCAGTTCATCGCACGAAGCCTCACCCTGTTTGGATTCGCTTTTACCATTTTCACTGCATTAACCGGCACCCGAGTTGGCAGCCACAATTTTGCCATCATCAGCGTTTGGATTGCCTGGTGGACGCTGCTTAAACTGGGTTTCATCCCACTGGGAGGCCGTTCTTGGTGCAGTATCTGCCCGCTTGCCTTGCCAGGAGATTGGCTTCAGCAAGGGGGAATATTATCCCAGGGAAAGCGAAAATATGGACTTAATCTACGTTGGCCAAAATCACTACGTGGTTCATGGTTCCAATCGGCTGGCTTTATGCTGATTGGTATTTTTTCAGCAGTCACCCTCACCGACCCGCGTGTCACCGGTTGGGTCCTCTTGGGGATATTTTCGTTGGCAGTCTTGATGGGTTTGGTCTTTGATAAGCGTGCTTTTTGCT
>Ga0210077_1000573_pt1 | contig 13015 bp, 9 predicted proteins | sample RushMan_CattailN_5_FD_185556 | JGI IMG/M metagenome (GOLD analysis project Ga0210077, IMG submission 185556) | Wetland microbial communities from San Francisco Bay, California, USA, that impact long-term carbon sequestration -... | ecosystem: Environmental > Aquatic > Marine > Wetlands ... | reverse complement strand
CACCGCCGATGTCGAGCAAAGAACGGTTCATTTTATGGTTCTCATCTTCAAAAATCCTTAAATTCACCGACTTGTCCGCCAGATATTCGGCATCTTCGATGTTATCTGATACCGCAACCCCTATAAGGATTAAAAGACCTTTCCCGATCTTTCCGGCCACTTCAGTTCCTACAACAACAGAAGCTGATTTTACCCGCTGTATGACGACACGCATGCTTGATCACCTCAATCAATCGACCAGGACGATCCTCAGATCCATCACATTAGTTTGGGTTGGGCCTGTGATAAACAGGTCTCCCAATTTTTGAAAGAAATGATAGGAGTCGTTGTTTAAGAGAAAGTGATAAGGATCCAATTCCATTTCCTTGGCGCGTTTTAAGGTATCGGTATCCGAAAAAGCCCCGGCTGCATCTGTCGGACCATCCGTGCCGTCCGTACCGCCGCTCAGTATAACAATGTTTTTATTTCCGGCGATATCAATTGCTGCAGAAAGGGCAAATTCCTGGTTCCGCCCGCCCAATCCGTTGCCCGAAATAGATACCGTGGTTTCACCACCGGAAAGGATACAGGCGGGTCGAGGGAGAGGATTGCCGGTTTTGATAATTTCTCTGGCAATAGCGCCGTGAACTTGTCCGACATATCTTGTTTCACCCTCTATCATTGAAGAGAGGAGAAGGACATTATATCCTAAATTTTCGGCGCTTGCTTTGGCTGTAAATAAAGAATCGATATTGCTGCCGATAATTAAGTTGTGCGTTTTGTTGAAAAAGGGATCGGATGATTTGGGCGTTTCAGGAATTACACCTGAAATTCCGAGTTCAATATGATTTAAGATGTTCCTGGGTATGGCGTTAGAGATGTTATACCTTTGCAAAATGTTTAAGCAATCGTCAAAAGAGCTAAAATCCGGAACAGTGGGGCCGGATGCAATAACGTCGAGGTCATCTCCAACAACATCTGAAAGTATGAGTGTAACGAGTGTGGCCGGGTATGCCGCACATGCCAGTTGTCCCCCCTTTATTTTAGATATGTGTTTCCTGATTGTGTTTATTTCGTGAATGGACGCGCCGCAAGAAAGGAGTGCCTTGACCGTATTCTGCTTGTCTTTGAGCGTCAGGCCATCGTAAGGAAAGGGCATCAAAGCGGATCCACCTCCTGAAATAAGACATATTACCAGGTCATCCTTGTCTGCTTTTTGGGCGAGATTAAAAATTAAAGATGCTCCGTATCGGCCGTTTTCGTCGGGCAAGGGGTGCCCGGCTTCTATGAGCTTGATACGGCTTAAATCGGTTACATGGCCATATTTTACAGTAACGATTCCCTCGTTAATTCTCTCACCAAAGATATCTTCTATAGCTGCCGCCATGGGTGCAGCAGCCTTGCCTGCACCCACCACAAACAGGTTTTTAAATTGCGGGAGATGATATATCCGATCGCCGATGATAAGATTTTTGCTCTCATATTTGCAATGGCGTCTGATGGCATCACCCGGTTGAGCGGCCTGAAGGGCCTTGTAAAAAATTTTAACGGCATCTTTTCTCATTGCCAGGATTTTTTTTGATTCAATATTCATATTTATCTTTTCACTAATAAAATTGGGAGAATTCCTTTGTCAATTAAAAAGCGGTCGGCATTGCGTTCTTGACAAGAAAAAAATATGAACGTATTCTTTATAATGTCTTTTTTACTAAGCTTTTTTTATTCATCGGTCGAAAAATTTTATACGGAGCAAATAAAATGGGGAATAATTTCTCGGCCTCTTTTAAAGGGCAGTTCTTAATGGCTATGCCTTTATTGCTTGATCAGAATTTTTACCAAACCGTCACGTGTATTTGTGAATATACTCCGGCCGGAAGTGTGGGGATTGTTGTGAACAGAGTTCATCCTTCTCTTTTGGTTAAAGATGTTTTTGATGAACTGAATATCAAGTTTATTCAAGAGGTTAATTCCATTCCAGTTCACATCGGCGGGCCGGTTCATATCGGAGAAATATTCATTCTCCATGGACCGCCGTTTGGATGGGAGGGCTGCCTTATGATTACCCCTACGCTCGCATTAAGCAACACTGGAGATATCTTGGAATCGGTAGCGATGGGCAGAGGACCAAAATCATATATCATTGCCCTCGGATGCGCCGGTTGGGGACCCGGCCAACTGGAATCGGAGATCAAAGAAAATGCCTGGTTGACTTCCCCTGTTTTTGAAGATGTTATATTTGATATGCCCGTTGAAAAACGATGGGAAGCATCTCTAAAAAAGATCGGGGTGGATCCCGCTTTGATTTTGAATACATCCGGTCATGCATAAACCGCTTTCCGATTAAATACCTCGTTTTTTGTTTTTGGTCCTCTTACGGCCAAACTTTTTCTAACCCTGAGACCTTTGAGAAATATTCATTTTTGTCAAGTTCAAAGAAGTGATGTCATTTCAAACTGGGGTTCTTTTTCGATCTTGGTTTTTTTTTCTTAAGACAAATTTTATCTTTCCTGACAAATGCGCATAATTTGGGATTGTAATACTCTTTGCAATTTAACGGATTATACAGGGGGCACTCAGGATGTTTTTCCGACATAGACTTAATTTTCCTTCATTGGGTGTTGTCGATATAAGTCAATTTCATATACCATAAAATCTCATACGTTACAAGGCATTATGGGTATAAAACGCAAGTTTCACACCTAAATTCTCATGCAAACGCATAACATTGCAGTGTTTTTACCTTTTAAAATGGTTGACGATGGGCCGACGTTATCCAAAATTATCAGTATGAAAACACCCGGATTTTACCAGTTCAAAAAGATCGGTCAAAGGAAATCGCTTTGACAATTTATTTGATACAGTGTAATAGAAATGCCGATAAACATTCAAAAAATGATTAATTACGAAAGCAGCAAAACAAATATGCTTAAAACGAATACCTATAACTCGCTCAAAGGAGAACTACTGAAGATCAGCAAGGATATTTCCGATCTTTTTTCCAATGCTACATCGATACCTGGAATGTCGGATCATCCTTTTCATACATGGGAAAAGACAAATGCCGGCGTTAACAGGCAATTGTTGGAAGAGACCATTCGTGTTGCGGTTGTGGGACCTATTAAATCCGGCAAGAGCACATTTATCAATTCACTTTTCAAAGGCGAATATTTAAAAAGAGGCGCCGGTGTTATAACTTCTATCGTCACTCGGGTTCGTAACGGGAACAAGCTTAGAGCAAGGCTGTTGTTTAAATCCTGGGATGAGATCAATTCCGATATAGCGCAAGCGCTGGTCCTCTTTCCAACATTAGAGCGGCGGACAGAAAACGATGCATTCGACCTGCGGCACCAAAAAGAGAGAATGGATCTTCAAAAAGCCCTTGACTCCCAGAGTTTAAATCATCTTATTGCAAACGGCGTTCGAAATGCCGACAGCATTCTTTTGTCATCATATCTTAAAGGGTTTGAAAAAGTAAAAACGATGCTTTCCTCTGAAGTTAATACAAAGGAATATGAAAACGACGAATTTACGGAGCACTGGAATTTTGTGGGTGACGATTCTATGTCGGTTTACCTTAAGGACATTCAGCTGGAAATCGATTCCGGTGATATTGAAAGCAACATAGAAATTGCCGATTGTCAGGGGAGTGATTCGCCCAATCCCCTCCATCTGGCCATGATTCAGGATTACCTTCTCTTAACGAATCTTATCATTTATGTGATTAGCAGCAGAACAGGGATTCGAGAAGCAGACATAAAATTTTTATCCATCATAAACAAAATGGGAATCATGGATAATGTCCTTTTTGTTGTGAATTGCGATTTCAGCGAACATGAATCCAAGGGCGATCTTAAGGCGTTAATTGAAAGCATAAGAGAAGATCTTGTGATGATCAAATCTTCTCCTGAAATATATTCTATTTCAGCACTCTATAATCTGTTCAAGACACCGTCTTTACAGCTGTCGCAAAAAGACCGTATGAGACTGGCACAATGGGAAAAAGAAACTGAGCTTGTTTCATTTTCAGACGTTGAAACAGAGCGATTTGAAATTTCTTTTTATGATAAATTGAGCCGGGGAAGTTATGCCCTTTTGTTAAAAAATCATCTTGAACGCCTTAATGTTATTTTATCCGGGATCAGGCACTGGGTTTTTGTCAATCAAAAGATTTTAACAAAAGATGCAGACAGTGCCGATGAAATCATGGCGCATATAAAAAAGCATCGTCTGAGAATGAATCAAATAAAATCGGTGATTAAAAGTACCCTTGACGGCTCGATGCAACAGATCAATCAAGAGTTAAGAAAGGATATCGACCGTTATTTCGACGCCCGATCCGGCAATATTATCCGGGATGTTGTGGAATTTATAAAAAATTATACCATCCCGTATCCAAAATACGAAGAACAGATTAAAACATCTGGTTTTTCAAACACGCTTTATCTGATATTTCAAGAATTCAAACTGGCCCTCGACACCTTCATGGCTGAAACCGTCAATCCTGAAATCATCCGTTTTGTCAGAAATAAAGAAGCGCACATACATGAACAACTCATGGCAATAGCGGATCCATTCGATGTTATTGTTCATGATGCGGTTGTTGAATATAACAGCATGATGGACAATGTGGGGATAAATCCTTTTTATGAAACACCCAAAAGCGTCGATCTTCCGGATATCGGCGCTATCAAAGCCGCCGCAGGTTTAACCCTCCCGCCTGCGGTTGCCCATATGCGCTACACGGCAAAAATCAAAACAGAGGCGACCATGCGTTTTGGTCTCTATAAGGTTGTCCGCATTTTTAAAAAAATATTAAACAAACCGATTCAAGGAAATAATGAAGGCGAAGCACTTGCATTAAAAGATGGTGTTTCAAGCATGAAGCGTGAAACTGAGAAATCTATATTATTTCATTTTAAAGATTATCAGGAGAATATCAAATTTCAATATACATACAAGCTGGTCGACGCGCTTTCAAACAGCCTGTACGGATCGCTTTTGGATCGCTTTGAAATTTATACGTCGGATCTTTCAAATCTTGTATCACAGATAAACAACAAGATGATCGACAGGGAACAGATGGTGGAGCTGTTGAACATGATGGCGCTTTCTTGCAGTAAAACGGATGAAAAAATAAATGATATTAGAGAAAAAATTAAAGCTCTGGGACCGATCGAAAGTTAAGCAATTCCGCCACAGGGCATAGGCGGACAAGCGAAGTGGGGAGGTGTTGATTATGAATGACCGTCAAAATAGGATCATCGCAGTAGCCAATGAAAAGGGCGGTGTCGGCAAAACCGTAACGGTATTAAATCTTGCAGCGGCTTTATGCAAGGAAGGGAAAACGGTTCTTGTTGTCGACATGGACCCTCAGTTCAATGCAACAAAAGGGCTTGGCATAGATGTGAGTGATGAGGATCCGACGGTATATGATCTCATCATAGGCAACAAATCCATTGAAGCGGCCGAAGTTATCCGGCAGACAAGATGGGAAGGGCTTGACCTTATTCCATCCCACATAGACCTGGCCGGCGCAGAGGTGGAACTTGTCAATAAAGTTGGGCGTGAAAACCGGCTGAAAGAGGCCCTTGACGGTGTCAGTGATAAATATGATTTCATATTCCTTGATACACCTCCCAGCCTTTCTTTGTTGACAGTCAATGTGCTGGCGTATGCAAATGAGGTGGTCATACCATGCCAGACCCACCCATATGCATATGCTGCGCTGGACGGACTTTTTGACACGCTATTTGCCATAAAGGAAAACATTAATGAAGACCTCAATGTAACCGGCATCGTGGCGACATTATTCGATACGCGTACCCGTGTCAGCCATAACATTTTAGAGAAATTGAAAAGCGATGGCAGGTATGCCGGCATGCTTTTTAACACGGTGATAAGAAATAACACGACCATTGCTGAGAGCGCTGGGGTCGGAAAACCCGTAATCTTCTTCAGACAAAGCAGCTATGGTTCTTCAGACTATGTCAGTCTTGCAAAGGAGTTGATGTCTCGCCGTGTACCGTCTCATTAAATAATTGTTGATTGTCGATTGATAATTGTTGACTGAATATTTAAGGAATTCTTCCAATTTTCATCCTTCAATTTTCAATTTCGCCAAGCTCTCTCTTGCAAAGTCTATTGAAGGGTCCATAGCCAGTGCCGTTTCATAATATTCAACGGCTTTTTCCTTCTGCCCCATTTCCCTGTAATTTGAGGCGATATTCGCGTAATCAATTGCGGAACCCGGGTCTATCTGCAACACCTTTTTAAAGCACGTGATGGCTTTGTCATGCTCCTTGAGCTTGAAATAGCTAAAACCCATTGAGTTGTATATATCCGTCCGTTCGCTGTCATGTGCTTCGGCATTTTCTAATACATCCAGTGCTTTTCGATATTCACCCATTTTATTCAAAGAGATGCCCATGTAAGAATAGATGCTGGATGTATCTTGTTCCGTGGGATCAAGTTCAAGAGACCTCGTAAAATATCCAAGCGCTGTTTCAGGGTCGTCGAGAGCAAGGTGACATGCCCCGAGGTAAAATTTTATGTAGTATTTATCCGTCAGCAACCTCTCGATATTTTTAAGTTCTTCAACGGCTTTCCGGGGCGGTTCAGTTTCAGCAATAATTTTAGCGGAAAACATTCCCACACTGGTTCCAAGCGATCTTTCCCTGAAATGGGCTCCCGGAACGATGGTATAAAAAGCCGGGACCTCGAGCAATGGGTGCCGGGTATTCACGACAATGACTTCCATATTTTTTTTTGCCAGAGCAGCGATGCAATTTTGAACTTCAGCTTTTATATTTTCATTTGAAAGATCAGGGAGCGCTTTAATATCAATTTTTTTTGTTGGGTTTATGATAAAATCGGCATCTTCGATCCGTGTAAATTTAGGAAGACCACTGGCAACATATTTGGAACCCGTATCAAAGTCGCCGGAAAGCTGGGCAACTTCCGTAAGGGCCCGACTCAACGCCTTTTCCGGATCGGGCGTTGTTCCGGCCGTCCATACGATTTCACTTCTTATCGGAAATGTCGAAGGATCATATGCCAACACACCGATGCTGGGAATTCCCATGTCCAGAGAAAAATCGGATATATAAATCCTAATCCCGGCTTTTTTGTATTTTTGCAGCATTTCTCTTGACATTGGATCCGTGGTGGAACTTGCTCGAATTGCAGGCACTTTCATTCGGTTACGGCTGATTAGAGAAGATACATGCCGTTCCACAATTTCACAGATACCTTGGCTTAAAGCTTCTTCTGCACAGTTGCCCGCAGACGGACCGTTGAATTCATTAATCGTGTAGAACCAATTAAAAGGGATGAGCATTTCTTGATCGCGTGTTAAATTAAATGCTCTTGTCCATTTTAACGACAGGTTTTCAAAAACTTTTTGCGCGTTGTCCAAATCTTTGGAATCATCATGGACAGATTGAGCGATCATCTCAAAAGGAATGGCATTCTTTTTAAGGTTGCGATATTTTTCAACAAAAAAGTTTTCAGGATTTTTTAAGTAGCTAAAAAAACTGAACCTTTCCGCGAGTTCCATTATAGCGGAAGCTTCAGCCTGCTGTGACGTGGCGCCTTTTCCCATTTGCTTTTTCGTTCCGATAATGGTCGCGGCATCTTTACCGCAGGTGCTGAAATAGACCGGAATGTTTAATCTCCCCTTATCGATTCTTAAAGTATATTCAAGGATATCCAGATCTATCGTTCTTAATTTTGACTTGAAGCGCCTGACGGTTTCTTCGGGCGGTAGTATTTTGTCTTGATCCAGCGTAAATTTTTTAAAAGCGTCTTTTAAAATGATTTTGCAGCTCATGATTATTCCTTTATTCCTATATTTTACCCAGTGAACTTTTTTTTATATCAGCGGGGCGGTAGACTTTTTAGTCCTGCTTACAGGGGGATGAATGGAGGTGTCATTCAAACCTGCCGTGCCAAAAGTATTTTGGAAATAAATGATACGCGTTATCGTTCTATGGGTCAAATCATTTTGACCAAATCCAAGTAAACATTCAACGCGTTTTTTTAAATTGACCGATTCCGATGAATTTGATATGACAACACCATCTTTTGTGGGGATGTAGCTCAGCTGGGAGAGCGCGGCGTTCGCAACGCCGAGGTCGAGGGTTCGATCCCCTTCATCTCCATTTTATATGATTTAAAGGACTTGAAGAAAATACTTCAAGTCCTTCTTTAGTTTTTTGCCGCCCCAGTTTTACACCCTTTATGACCCTGAACCATTAAACGTTGAAACTTTTTAGGTGTGAAATTTGAGTTATAAGTTGACCAACGGCAAAGTTATGTTAAAATAAATTATTTGCAATAAAATAACCGGGATTATTAAAATTATGGAACGCACAGCAGAAGTTGATCGGAAGACAAAAGAAACATCGATTCGTATTGTGCTCAAGCTGGAAGGTATGGGGAAAAATGAAATATCAACAGGAATCCCATTTTTCGATCACATGATGACGCTTTTTTCCGTTCACGGTTTTTTTGATTTATCCGTTGATGCCAAAGGGGATATTGACGTTGATTATCATCACACCATAGAAGATGTCGGTCTGGTCCTTGGGGATGCATTTGACCGTGCTTTGGGGGATAGAAAAGGGATCAAGCGATTCGGTCATGCTGTGACGCCGATGGATGATGCGCTCGCTTCTGTTGCCGTCGATTTGTCAAAACGCCCCTTTCTGGTATATAATGTTCCGCATAAGGCTAATTCTGAAGGACATTCTTTTTTGCCGTTGACCAAGGAATTTTTGCGGGCCTTTTCAAATCGCTGTGGTATGAACCTCCATGTCAATGTTATTTATGGCGATAATGAACATCATATTAATGAATCCATTTTCAAAGCACTTGGAAGAGCTCTGGACCAGGCCGTTTCCTTTGATGACCGGGTAAAAGATATTCGCTCATCAAAAGGCATATTATAAACCTGTCCATGTTCCGCATCTTTAATTTCCGATAATTCCAATACAGCGTAACATATCGAGAAAATGTTTTCAGACGTTCAGTATTGAAGGATGTTGAAGCATATACGGCTGCATGACTTGAATTCATAGTGGAACCGACATGAGAAAAAAAAAGTTATATAAAAGTAGTAGTTATTTGGTTAAATTTTTGCTTTTCACCGCTATGGTGCTCTTATCAGCCTGTGGAACAGGCAATACGGTTAAAAAAGAGCCGGCAACGATGACAGGAATCGAGAAAATACTGATTCTGCCATTTCAAGACATGGCTTCGGTATATGGGGAAAATATGGATGTTCGTTGCCCGGTGTGCGGAAAAGTGTTTACCACCGGGAAGGTGAGTCAAGGCGCGGCCGATATGCTCACCGAGCAATTGTTCCTAATATTAAATAAACGCAAAGATATTCAGTTGATACCCAGCAGTCATGCTCAGGGAGTTATGTCGGGCCTGCTGGCAGGGAGCCAAAAAGAGTTGAACGAGAAAGAGTTGCAGATTGAAACCGGACGTGCCCTGCATGCCGATGCTGTGCTTGGAGGGTTTTTATATCGTTTTCAGGATCGAGTCGGAAGTGAATATTCAGTGGATTCACCGGCTTCCGTGGCATTTGATATTCATCTTATTCGTGTAAAGGATGGTCGTGTTCTGTGGGGTGGTCATTTCGATGAAACTCAGCAGCCGTTATCCGACAACCTATTTCGATTGGGCGCCTTTTTGCACAGAAAAGCCAGATGGGTTACCGCAAAAGAGATGGCAATTTCCGCTCTAAATGATATGCTTAAAACCTTTCCAAATTCGAAAAAAACGATACCAAACTCATAAAACAATGTTAATTATTCCCGCAGTCGATATTAAAAACGGAAAATGTGTTCGACTATATCAAGGGCGCATGGATGCAGAAACGGTCTTTTCCGATGATCCTTCGGCCATGGCAAAAAGATGGGCGGATGAAGGGGCGGAAATTATCCATGTTGTTGATCTTGACGGCGCTATTGAAAAACGCCCCCGGAATCTCGATTCGATACAAAGAATTGTCGATCGTATAAACGCGCAGGTGCAGGTTGGGGGAGGAATCCGGAACGAAGAAACAGTCAAGATGTTTTTTGAAATAGGCGTCAAGAGAGTCGTTATTGGGACAGAAGCCATTCAAAATCCGAACTTCGTAAAAAATGCCTGTAAAACGTTTCCCGGCCAAATTGTCGTGGGCATTGATGCCCGTAACGGGATGGCGGCCATTGAAGGGTGGACGAAGACAACCCAAATAAAGGCCCTGGACCTTGCAAAACAATTTGAAGATTGTGGTGTCGCCGCCATTAACTTCACGGATATTCATCGGGATGGAATGAAAACAGGTCCGAATATTGATGAGACACGACGACTTGCGGAAGCGATTTCAATACCGGTAGTTGCCTCAGGCGGGGTTTCAACGATCAAAGATATCCAAAATCTCATGCCGCTGGAAGCGGTTGGCGTTGTCGGCATCATTACCGGAAGGGCCTTATACAGCGGCAGTTTAAATCTCAAGGAAGCCATTGATATCTCAAGGACTCGGTAAACGCTTTTGTGCGTCCCAAATCTTCGATTAATTTGGTATCCAACTATACCTTGACAAAATAATCATTCATAGTTATAGTTTAGGTTTAATTTAAGATCGCAAAAATTGTTGATATTCGACGGTTTCAAAGGATGCCCGGTCGATTTGTTCGAGTTTGGAATTTTAATTAGCGATTGACGTTTTAATAATCTATTAAAATTGAGCTTATGATGAAACTTTTTCCGCGAAAGTTGTGTGTTTTCAATGATATCCGGTTGTTTAAACAGATACAGATTTTAGGCTTCATCCCGTTTGAGAACCTCCCAGAATGACCAGTTTTTTTGTTGCCAGTCATATCATATTCATTTCGATGGAGGTCGATCTTTTTGACTGTTTTTATATCTGAAGATAAAATCTTAGAGATTAAAAATGCGGCAGATATTGTCGATGTCATTTCTGAAAACGTGCTGCTAAAAAAGACAGGAAAAAACTATATCGGTCTTTGTCCGTTCCATTCTGAAAAAACGCCTTCTTTTACCGTAAGCCCTCAGAAACAGATATTTTACTGCTTCGGCTGTGCTGCCGGCGGAAATGTTTTCAGCTTTATTATGAAACGCGACGGCATTTCTTTTCCCGAAGCGGTTCGAATGCTTTCCAGACAGTACGGAATTCCTATTCCGCTTCAAAAAATGTCTGATGCGCAAAATAGACGACAAAGCGAAAGAGAAGGACTTCTTGGCGTAAATAGACACGCAATGGAATTTTATCACCAGATGCTGCTAAATCCGGCTTCGGGAGAGCAAGCAGCGGCTTATTTAGAGAAAAGGGGGGTACAACAAGAGACGATCAAAACGTTTAAGATTGGATACGCGCCGGAGGGTTGGAATAATCTTGCCAATTTTTTTTTAAAAAAAAAGATGCCGCTCGATACTATCGAAAAAGCGGGGTTAATTGTAGAACGTGGAAACAAAAACGGTTTTTATGATCGTTTCAGAAACCGCATCATCTTTCCAATATTTAACTTAAATGTGGATATTATCGGTTTCGGCGGGCGTGTCATGAATGACGATATGCCGAAATATATGAACTCTCCGGAAACACTGATTTATAATAAAAGCGGTTCCTTGTACGGCCTTCACCTGGCCAAGCAAACATGCAGAGAAAAAGAAATTGCTTACGTCGCTGAAGGTTATTTTGACCTTTTGGCGCTGCATCAAAATGGCATTAACAATTCGGTTGCAACATTGGGAACTTCTCTTACTTCCGAACACGTTCAAATTATCAAGGGGCTTGTGGGTAAGGATGGCAATGTTGTGCTCGTTTTTGATTCTGATGATGCAGGCATCAAAGCAGCATTGCGAAGCATAGGAATTTTTCTAAATGCCGGGATGAATGCACGAGTCATGGTTTTACCTTCGGGATATGATCCTGATTCGTATCTTTTAGAGTTCGGAAAAGCATCTTTTTTAAAGGTTGCTGAAAAGGCACAGAGCATCATGTCATTCCTTATGAATGCCTTGATAGAAAAACACGGGTTGTCTGTCGAAGGAAAGATTCGGGTAGTATCTGAGATGAGGGAAACCTTGTTGTCTATTGAAGACAGGGTCGCACGGTCTTTATACATCAAAGATCTCGCTGAACGTTTAGAGATAGAGGAAACGGCTGTTTTGGAAAAGGTGAGGGACGCATCATTACGAACCCACGGCCGCGATGAAAGAAACAAATTTTCGAACCATAAATTTAGTGGAGATGATTCGAAAAATGGTTTTCCGAATACAGTTAAGCAAAGACCATTTTACAGCAAATGGGAAAAATTAGAACTCCAAATTATTGAGATGATGGTTCAATTTCCGACCATTTTATCTGAAATTGAGGAACGAAGAATACTTGGCCTGTTTGAGGATAAGCGCTTAAAATCAATTGGACAACTGATTTTATCTCATAAAGATCGGCTGGATGCAAGTCTTGCTGATCTTATAAATCTAATTGATGAAAAGGATCAAAAAAGCATTGTGGCGGCTATGGCAATAGCAGAGAGCAAGTGGGATTATGCCGCGTGTCTCACTATTTTAGCCCGATTCGAATCGTTACGGAATAAAGATAAAAAAGCATTGATTAAAAAAATAAAAGAAGCTGAAGAGAACAACGACTATGAACTCCTTGCAAAGTTGTTGAGCGAAAAACAAAAAATGGCCGTGTTGACCGAAAAAAAGAAGATGACCCTGTTGAAATAAAAAATCAAACACCCAGTGTTATGTAGGAGGCCGATTATATGGCAAAAAACGCCGCGACGAAAGAAGAAAAGAGAAAAGAAATATCCCAAAAAATGCTGGAAAAACTTATTTCAAAAGGAAAACAGAAAGGCTTTTTGACGTATGATGAAATTAATAAGGCGCTTCCGGAAGAGATGCTTTCACTGGAACAAATTGATGAAACACTTATTATGTTAAATGATTTAGATATTGAAATTATCGATGAGAAAAAGAACAAATTGACCCGAGTGAAAAAGGTAAAAATGTC
>Ga0210077_1000572_pt1 | contig 13067 bp, 14 predicted proteins | sample RushMan_CattailN_5_FD_185556 | JGI IMG/M metagenome (GOLD analysis project Ga0210077, IMG submission 185556) | Wetland microbial communities from San Francisco Bay, California, USA, that impact long-term carbon sequestration -... | ecosystem: Environmental > Aquatic > Marine > Wetlands ... | reverse complement strand
GAAGCCGCCTCCCGCATCCGGGAGCCTTACAGCCTGGAGCGGGAGCTCGACCACCTGAAGGTGCACGAGTGGTACGTGCTGCGCAGCAGCCATCCCGAGCTGTTCGCGAAAGGCGTCACCAGCGCTTCGCTGCTGATGCGAAGAGTCCAGTCGCGCGGGCGCTGAGGGTCCCCGCGGGTCCGCATCCGCGCGCTCGTCGCCGATCACCCGTCAGCGCCGCGACTTCGCGTCGGGCGGGACGTAGCGGCGCGGAATGGTGAAGCGCTTGCCATGGACTTCGGTCTGGATCACGCTGAATTCGGCGCCGAGCGCGGACTCGACCTGGGCCAGGTTGCTGCCGTAGTTGCCGGTGCTCGACATCGCCTCGACGTAGGTGCCCGAGCCGTAGAAGCGCTCGGGCGGCGGGCGCAGGGGCGGCGGGCAGTCGCCCGGCTGCGGCGGCGGGGCGGCGCCCGGGCGCACGGCTCGCCAGTCGAACGAGCCGGAGTTTTCGCCCACGCCTTTGCTGGCGTCGCAGGTCTGGACCGGCACTTTCTTGGGGACGCCGTAGACGACGGCCTTGGTCGGGGTGGAGGCGACGACGCGCACGAGCTTCGCGCCGCGCGCGACTTTGAGGCGCCAGGCGACGGGCAGGGCGGAGCTGAGGTGCAGGATGAGCGGGCGCCCGGTGCCTTTGACGACGACGGTGGCGACGCCGGCGGAGCGCACGACGATGGCCTGCGCTTCGGGCGAGGTCCTGGCGGCGTTCCACTTGCGGTAGGCGGCGGCGCGCGGGAGCGAGGCGAGGAGGTCCTTCCAGCCGATGGGCGGCTCGTAGGTGGGCGCGAGGACTTCGAGCTTCTGCACGCGCCAGCCGTCGGCGAAGAGCGTGGCCTGGCCCTTGACGCCGATGCCGCGCCGCTGCGCGAGTGCGACGATCGGCAGCGGTTTGCGCGCGGGCTGCGGCTCGACCCACTGGTACAGGTGCGCGAGGTGCGCGAGGGCGACGAATTCGAGCTGCGGCGGGGCGTAGTCGGACAGCTTCAGCGTGACCCCGCCGACCTCGAAGCGCAGCTCGGCGTAGCCGAGGCAGGCCGGGCCGTGCGCGCGGTTGACGTAGCGCAGCAGCTCGGGCCGCAGCGCGTAGCGCGCGCCGCCCAGGGCGTCGGGCTGGCCGCTCGCGAGGAGCGGCGTGGCCGGCCGGGCGCTCAGCGCGCCCGCCGCCGCGAGGTCGCGCGCGAGCCTGAGTCCGCGCGCGAAGAGCTTGCCGCGCTCGGGGCTCATGTCCGGAAAGTCGTAGAAGTCCGCGCGCCAGCTCGCGTCGGGGCCGGCGCGAAGCCGCGCGACGTTGTCGGAGACGTCCGCGCCCGAGGGGAGCGGATGGCAGGCCTGGCCGAGCGAGGGGTGGAGCAGCAGGTAGGCGTCGAGCGCCGCCTGCACGGTCTTCACCGTCGGCTGCTCGGGCGCGTCGGCCGGTCCCGCGCGGCGGCGCGCGGCGCCGCGCAGCAGCGCCTGCACGCGCTGCTGCGAGACCCAGCCCTCGGAGGATTTGACGAAGCTGGTGCGCTGCCGCCGCGCGCCGCCCCGCAGCACCTGCGCGCCGAAGCCGCGCTCGAGGTCCTCGCGCGAATAGTCCGCCGGCGGCGAGGCGAGGCCGGTCTCGTACTCGACGTGCGCGACCTGCAGGCCGTTCGCGTCGGCGAGCTTCACGCTCAGGATGCGCGCGAGGCCGCGCCGGCCGAGCGGGAAGCAGGGCTTGCCCTGCGTCGCGAGCCAGCCCTTCGCGGTCAGCGTGTAGCGGATCGCCGGCTGCGGCCGGCGCAGCTCCTCGACCGGGACTTCGCGCTGGCCGCTTTCGTTCCTCGCGCCCATGGTCTCGAAGCTGTAGCGCAGCGGCTCGCTCGCCGGGTAGACGTAGGTGAAGGGCTCGGCCTCGAAGAATCCGATGCGGCTGAGGAAATCCATCCGCGCGCGCATGCGAAGGTAGGCGTCGGCGCCGCCTTCGCTCGCGAGCGTCACGCCGTACTCGCCCGGCGCGTACTGGTTCTTGAACGGCGGCACGCCGAAGGCGAGCGGGCCGCTGCCGTAGCCGGGGGTCCCGAGCCAGGGCACGGCGTTCGGAAACGAGTAGGGGATGCAGACCTCCGCGTCGCGCGAAGCGCGGATCTCTCGCTCGATCGCCGCGCGCAGGCCCTGCGGCACGCTTGGCGCGTCCTGCGCCGCCGCCTGCGCGAGCCCCGCGAGCGCGGCGGCGGCGATCAGGCGGCGAAGGGTCGCGCTCATGGTTGCGCGCCTCGCACGACCGCGCGTCCGCCCTCGGCCTTCACCATGCTCGCCGGCGCCACGCCCAGGCCCGCCGCGGACAGGTTGTAGCGGACCTTGCCGAGCCCGGTGCGCGCCGGGTCCGGCGCCAGCACCGCGGCGTAGGCGCTGACCACCGGCGTCGCGGCCGGCAGGCCGGCGACGCGTTGCTCGTAGTAGCCGAGGGCGAGCACGGCGTCGACGCGCGCGCCCGCTTCGAGCTTGAAGTGCCAGTCGATCGGCTCGTAGCCGTTCAGCAGCAGCAGCATGGGGCGCGGCCTCGCCTGCACCCGCACGTCGATCCGCCCCATCGCGTGCTGCGTCCTGCCGGCGCCCGGCGGCGCGGGCGCGCCGTAGGCGCCGATCAGGTGCACCTCGTGGTTGGCGACCGACGCCCCCGCCCGCCCCGCTTCGGTGACGTGGCGCCAGACCGGCGAGACCCCGACCGCCCACAGCGACGGCGCCGCGGGAAGCGGGCGCCGGTCCACCAGGTAGGCCGCGCGCCAGCCGTCGGCCGTCTTCAGCGTGGTGCCTTCGAAGGGCTGGCCATAGCGCAGCGTCGCCTCGAGGTCGGCCAGCGCCTCGGGATGCTTCAGCGCGCGGATCCACGGCGCGGGCTGCTCGACCACGTAGCGCGCCTTGAATTTCTGGCGCACGCCGGGAATCGGGTCGCGCTGCACGGCGTCGACGGCGACGCGGACGGTGCCGAGCGGCAGGCAGTTGCCGTAGCGCGCGATGAGCGCGCCGATGCTTCGGGCCGGCACGGCGATGACCTGTCCTGCGCGGGCGTCGCCGCGCAGCCTGAGCACGCCCGCGCGCGCGAGCCGGTCGAGCCGCGTATAGGTGAGCAGCACGTTGTCGCGGCTGCCGGCCGGCGGCAACTGCAGGATCGCCTGCTTCGCCGCGGCTGCGTCGCCGGCCTTCCAGAGCGGGATCATCTGCTTCGACAGCAGCGCGAGGCAGGGCTGCGGCATCTCGACGCCGGGCGTCTTGCCGGGATTCGCGAGCGCGCGCTCGATGCCTTCGGCCGCGGCGCCGATGCCCGGCAGCGCGGGCTCGGCGCCCGGCTCGGGGCGATCGTCGAGCGCGATCTTCTCCTCCGGCGAGCGGCGCAGCTTGCCGTCCGCGCCGCGGACCAGCGTCAGCTTTCCCTTTAGCCCCTCGAGCTGGCGCGCGATCGGCCAGAACAGCTTGCCCGCGCCCTCGGCCGCCGCCCAGGGCTCGAGCTCGCCGGCGACGGCGCGGTACTCGACCTCGAGGCGGCGCCCGCCCGCGGCGTCGGGCGCCGATTCGGTGTAGCCGGTGGCGACGAGGCGCGTGCTGCCGTAGTAGAAGCACGGCATCCATCCGCGCGTGGCCATGTTCTGCTGCCAGCCTTCGAGGGTGAGGCGGTATTCGATCGCGGGGCGCGCCTGGATCGGGCCGTAAGTGACGTACGCGTCGCGGCGCTCGAGCAGGCCGAACTTCGCGAGGTGGTCGAGCCGTGCGAGCGCGGCCTTGTGCTGCGGCAGCGGCACGATGCGCATCACCCACTGGCCGGGCGCGAACGTGGGCTCGATCTCCTGGAAACCCAGCTGGTCCGGGTTGAGCACCTCGGGCGACGCGCACAGGGGCCTGCGGTTGAGCGCCGAGATCTTGCGCATGGCCGCTTCGATCTGGGGTGTCGGCGGCGTCAGCGGCGCCTGCGCGTACGCCGCGCCGGCCGCCGCGCTCAGAATGCATGCCGCCCAAGCGACAGCGCCCCGCATTCCCATGTCCGCCGTCCCTCCCCCCGATGCGGGCATTCTATCTTCGGCGGCGATTCCGGGTATGGTTCGCGCCCGGCGGTGCCGGCCGCCGCGGTGGCCTGCAGGACGGTCCTGCAACAGTGGCGGAGGGGGGCTTGCAACATTCATCCTTTTGGGTTAATGTTTCGGCCATGGACCTCGACGACACCTTGCTTGCCCTCGCCGACGAAACCCGCCGCAGCATCCTGCAGCGGCTGGCGGCGGGCGAGGCGCGCGTGACGGAGATCGCGGCGCCGTACCACATCTCGCTCAACTCCGTCTCCAAGCACATCCGCATCCTGGAGCGCGCCGGGCTGGTGCGCCGGCGCGTCGCCGGCCGCGACCACTTCCTCTCGCTCGACCCCAAGCCGATGGATGAGATCTCGGCCTGGATCCAGCGCGAGCGCGCCGCGTGGACCGCGCGCCTCGACCGGCTGGAGGCCGCGCTGCGCGCGGAGGACGCGATCGAGGCCGCGAAGAATTCTTCCCGCACCCCCCCCAACAAGCGAAGGAGAAAGTCATGAACGACCGCGCCACCCTGATCCAGCCGTCCACGATCCGCTTCGAGCGCCTGCTCCCCGGGCCCGTCGAGCGCGTCTGGGCCTACCTCACCGAATCGAACAAGCGCGCGCTGTGGCTCGCCGGCGGCGAGTTCGACCTGCGCGTGGGCGGCAAGATCGAGCTCCTGTTCGACAACTCCAGGCTGACCGACGAGACGCCGCCCGCCGGCGCGCGCGGCGCGGCTCCGCACCGGGCCGAGGGCGTGATCACGCGCCTCGAGCCGATGAAGCTGCTCGCGCACACCTGGAGCTGGGAGAACGGCACGACCGAGGTGACCTACGAGCTCACCCCGCGCGGCAAGGACGTGCTCCTCACCATCCAGCACAAGCTGCCCGAAGACGCGGGCCTGAACGTCGCGGTTGGCGGCGGCTGGGCGGCCCACGTGGGCATTCTCGAGGACCGGCTGAACGGCGCGAAGCCGCGGCCGTTCTTCGCCACGCACGCGCGCGCGATGAAGGAGTTCGAGCAGGGCCTCGCCGGAGCCCGCGTCTAGCGGCGCCGCGGGGGCGGCCGCGGCGCCGCCCCTGCTATCCTCGCGCGCGTGAATCCGGACTTCGACGCGCTGTATCGCAAGGAATCGCGCCGCGTGCTGGCGACGCTGATTCGCCTGCTCGGGGATTTCGACCTCGCCGAGGAAGCGACGGCGGAGGCCTTCCGCGCAGCGATGGAGCAGTGGCCCGAGGAGGGCGTGCCGGCGAATCCGCGCGCCTGGCTGGTCTCGGCCGGGCGCTTCAAGGCGATCGATGCGATCCGGCGCCAGGCGCGCTTTGCCTACGTCGATCCCGAGGCGCTCGAGGCGGTCGCCGCCGAGCCCGAGGCCGAGCGCGAAGGGATCGGGGACGACCGGCTGCGGCTGGTGTTCACCTGCTGCCACCCCGCGCTCGCGCCGGACGCGCAGGTGGCGCTGACGCTGCGCGAGGTCTGCGGGCTGACCACCGGCGAGATCGCGCGCGCCTTCCTCGCGCAGGAGCCCGCGCTCGCGCAGCGCATCGTGCGCGCGAAGACGAAGATCCGCGCCGCCGGAATTCCCTACCAGGTGCCGGGCAAGGCGGAGCTGCCCGAGCGGCTGGAGGCGGTGCTGCGGGTGGTGTACCTGGTCTACAACGAGGGCTACTCGGCGTCCTCGGGCGAATCGGTGACGCGCGCCGAGCTGTCGCAGGAGGCGATCCGCCTCGGCCGGCTGCTCGTCGAGCTGCTGCCCGAGCCCGAGGCGATGGGCCTGCTCGCGCTGATGCTGATCCAGGAGTCGCGCCGCGCCGCGCGCGCCCGCCCGGACGGCGAGCTGGTGCTGCTCGAAGACCAGGACCGCAGTCTGTGGAACCGCGCGCTGATCGCCGAGGGGGTCGAGCTCACCGAGCGGGCGCTGCGCACGCGCCGGTTCGGGCCCTACTGCCTGCAGGCCGCGATCGCCGCGGTGCACGCCGAGGCGCCGAGCGCGGCCGCGACCGACTGGAGCGAGATCATCGGGCTCTACGACGCGCTCTCGCGGCTCGACGCGTCGCCGGTGATCCGGCTCAACCGCGCGGTGGCGGTGGCGATGCGCGACGGCCCGGCGGCCGGGCTCGCGCTGGTGGACGCGCTGATGGCGCCGCTCGAGGGCTACCATCTCGCCTACGCGGTGCGCGCCGATCTGCTTCGTCGGCTGGACCGCCGGCGCGAGGCGGCCGAGGCCTACGCCAGGGCCCTCGCCCTGAGCAAGCAGGGGCCCGAGCGGCGCTTTCTCGAACGGCGGCTGGCCGGGCTCGAAAAATAATCCGGTCCGGATGTCGAATCGGCCGCCCGCCGTTCGACCAGGATGCAGCCAAGGAGACCCGCCCCATGCTGAAAACGAGCCGAATCAAGCCCTTCCTCTGGTTCGACGACCAGGCCGAGGACGCGGCGAAGCTGTACACGTCGATCTTTCCGGATTCGCAGATCGTCCAGGTGGCCCACTACCCGCCGGGCGCGCCCGTGCCCGCGGGCAAGGTGATGACGGTCGCCTTCCGGCTCGACGGGCTCGACTTCGTCGCGCTGAACGGCGGGCCGCAGTATCCGTTCACCGAGGCGGTGTCCTTCGTCGTCGAGTGCGCCGACCAGGCCGAGATCGACCATTACTGGGACCGCCTCACGGCGGACGGCGGCCGGCCGGTGCAGTGCGGCTGGCTGAAGGACCGCTACGGCCTGTCCTGGCAGGTGGTGCCGGAGGACATCGGCCGCTACTTCACCGAGGCGAAGAGCGCCGAGCGGGTCATGCAGGCCCTCCTCAAGATGGTCAAGCTCGACCTCGCCGCGCTGGAGGCGGCCAGGCGATGAGCCAGGTGCGCGTGAGCTGTTTTGCCGTGTCGCTCGACGGCTACGGCGCGGGTCCGCGCCAGAGCCTCGAGCATCCGCTCGGGGTGGGCGGGACGGCGCTGCACCAGTGGTTTTTCCCGACGCGGACCTTCCAGTCCACGGTGCTCGGCAAGGACGAAGGCACGACCGGGCTCGACGACGACTACGCGCGGCGCGGGATGGAGAACGTCGGCGCCTGGATCCTCGGGCGCAACATGTTCGGCCCGATCCGCGGCGACTGGCCCGACGAGGCCTGGAAAGGCTGGTGGGGCGAGAACCCGCCCTACCACGTGCCCGTGTTCGTGCTCACCCATCACGCGCGCAAGCCGCTCGCGATGGCGGGCGGCACGACCTTCCACTTCGTGACCGAAGGCATCGAGGCCGCGCTGCGGCGGGCGCGCGAGGCGGCCGGGGCGAAGGACATCCGCATCGGCGGCGGCGTCGCGACCGTTCGCCAGTACCTGCAGGCAGGGCTCGTGGACCGGATGCACCTGGTGTTCTCGCCGGTCCTGCTCGGCGCGGGCGAGCACCTGCTCTCGGGCCTGGACCTTCCCGCGCTCGGCTTCCAGGTCGCGGAGCATGTTTCGTCGCAGGCGGCGATGCACGTCGTCTTCATCAACCGCTCAGGAGAGAAAGCATGAAGTTCATGATTCTTGTCAAAGCCACCCGGGACTCCGAGGCCGGCAGGATGCCGCCCGAGTCGCTGCTCGCCGAGATGGGGGCGTTCCACGAGGAGATGGCGAAGGCCGGCATCCTGGTCGACGGCAACGGCCTCAAGCCCACCTCGTCCGGCTGGCGCATCCGCTACGGCAAGGACGGCAAGCGCAGCTTCGTCGACGGCCCGTTCACCGAATCGAAGGAGCTCGTCGCCGGCTACACCATCATCGACGTCGCCTCGCGCGAGGAGGCGCTCGCCTGGACCCGGCGCTTCCCCAATCCCGCGATCGACGCCGGCGAGGGCGAGATCGAGGTGCGCCCCTTCTTCGCGCTCGAGGACTTCGGCGAGAGCCCCGCGGTCGAGCGCATGAAAGACTCCTGGAAAAAGGACTGACGCCATGGCGATCCAACCCTATCTGTTCTTCGAAGGCCGCACCGAGGAAGCGCTCGAGTTCTACGCCAAGGCGCTCGGCGCGCAGACGCAGGGGCTGCTGCGCTACAGCAGCGCCCCCGGCGGCGCGCCGAAGTTTCCCGACGGCCGCCCGGCGCCGGCCGACAAGGTGATGCACGCCGCGGCGCTCGTCGGCGGCACCGTGCTGATGGCCTCCGACGGCTTTTGCAGCGGCAAGCCGAGCTTCGGCGGCTTCTCGCTCGCCTTCAACGCGGCGGACGAGGCCGACGCGAAGCGGCGCTTCGAGGCGCTCGCGGCCGGCGGCCAGGTGAGCCAGCCGCTGGCGGAGACCTTCTTCGCCAAGGCCTTCGGCATGGTCACCGACCAGTTCGGCGTGCCCTGGATGGTCATCGCCGGCATCAAGGAGCCCGCGTGAAATACCTGCTGCTGGTCTACGGCGAGGAAGACGAGCTCGGCAAGGTCGACGACCTGCATTGCCTCGCCTTCGACAAGTCGATCCGCGCGAGCGGCCACTGCGTCGCCTCCGAGGCGCTGCAGCCGGTCGCCACCGCCACCACCGTGCGCGTGCGCGAGGGCAGGACCGCCGTCACCGACGGTCCCTTCGCCGAGACCAAGGAGTGCCTGGCGGGCTTCTACATGGTCGAGGCGAAGGACCTGGACGAGGCGATCCGGATCGCCGCGCGCATCCCGCCGGCGCAGGTAGGGAGCGTCGAGGTCAGGCCGGTGCGGCCGATCCGCGAGGCGCCGAACGCTATATACTGAAAAGCGCCCCTGTCATGTAGATGCAAGGTGGCACCAGAATCGCGCTTCCCTCGGTCGGCCGGGCGTCACTGGGGGGTCACATGAATTCGCCAAACGACAAATCGGATGTCGCTGCCGACGAGGGGGCGGGTCGCGGACGTCGCGACCGCATTCTCGAGGCCGTTACGCGCGTCCTCACGGATGAGAAGCGTGGTGCGACGGAGATACGGGCCGTCGTGGAAGACAGCGCTTTGCCATTGCAGGAGGTGATCGCCGAGTTTCCGGACCTCGACGATCTGGTCGTTGCGATCGCCTCGCAGCAAGCCGCGCGCGTGACCGAGCCCTTGCGCTCGGCGATGCGGGCCGGCGGCTTCGACGACGTGCGCTCGGAGCTGCTCGAATTCGGCACGGTGATGCGCGCGGCGTTCTCGTCGGTAATCATCGGCTTCCTGCGCGTGGCGATGACGGAAGGCTCGCGTCACAGGGCGCTGCGCAGGCGCATCTACGAGGCGGGCCCGGCCGCCGTGGAGGCGGCGTTGTGCGACTACCTCGATGCCGCGGCCGGCAAGGGCAGGCTCGCCTTCGCGAACACGGCCTACGCCGCCGAAAGCCTGATCGCGATGCTGCGCGAGCCGCTCTACGATGAGCTCACCGTGCACTCGGAGGAGTTCACTTTCTACGCATCCGCCGAAGAGGCCGTCGAGCAGGCGGTGGACCGCTTTCTCTGGGGCTGCGGCGCGCGGGAGGAGGCGGCATGAGCGAGGCTGGAAGAAAGGTCGACCCGCGCGCGGAATGGGAGTCCCGCAACGCCGTTCGCCGGGCGACGCCCGAGGTCGTTCCCGGCGTGCCCGCCGATCTGTCCCACAGCGTCGATCAGTACGGCTCGCTCGTCACCGTGCCGCCCGCGGAGTGGCTGATCTGCTTCGTTCCCGGGCTGCAGAAGCAGTGGTGGCACCGCTTCGTCAACGCCAGGCACAAGCACGTGTTCGCCATGCGCCCGACGGATACGGCGAGCTGGATTCTGGTGGAGCCCTGGTGGACGCGGCTGATGGTCACGCTCCTGCCTTCGGCGGACGCGGTCAAGTTTCTGCGCTGGGGCGCGTCCGGGGACATCCTGCGCGTTCGCGAAGCGATCCCCGGCCACGGCAATCAGGCGCGCGGCTGGTCCAATTGCGCCGTGCTTTCCTCGTTCGTACTCGGCCGGGCGAGCCACACCTGGACGCCCCACGGCCTGTACCGGCAGCTTTGCCGCGAGAAGGGCGTCAAGCACGAGAACGTCGAGGACCTGCTGCTCGAGCAGGTCGAGCGCATGGTCGGCGCGGCGTCCGCCAACGCGCTCCGGCTCGCGCCGGAGCTGCTCGGCGCGCCGCTCGAAACCGTGCTGACCCACCTCGGGCGCGACCTCGTGTTCGCGTTCATGGACCCGTCCATTCTTCAGCTCGGCCGAATGGCGGTCATCGAGGCGGAGCGCTTCCCCCGCGTGGCGCGGACCTATAGCGAGCGCGGCCTCGAGCCCGCGATCGCCACGGTGACGCGAATCCTCCAGGACGCGAGCGACCGGGGCGAGATAAAGGTCCGCAGCTGCCAGCAGGCGGCGAGCCAGTTCATCGCGATGCTGCGCGGAAACATGCAGTTCAAATCCATGCTCGGACTGCGCGAGCAGCCCGCCGCGGCCGAAGTGGACGCGCGGGTCAGCGCCGTCGTGAAGGGCTTTCTGCGCGGCGTGGCGAGAAAGAAGGCCTGATCAGACTTCCAGCCACTCGCGCCGGACCTGCTCGTTCGCGCGCAGGTCGTCGGGGGTTCCCTCGAACACGATGTGGCCGTGTCCCATGACGAACACGCGGTGCGAGATCTTGAGCGCGATGGTGAGCTTCTGCTCGACCAGCAGGATGGAGATGCCGCGGCGCGAGATCGCTTCCAGCAGGTGGCCGACCTGCTCGACCAGCTTCGGCGCGAGGCCCTCGGTCGGCTCGTCGATCATGATCAGGTCCGGGTCGCCCATCAGGGTGCGGCACATGGTCAGCATCTGCTGCTCGCCGCCGGAGAGGACTCCGCCCGGCGTGTCGGCGCGCTCGCGCAGGTTGGAGAACATCCGGAACATGTCGTCCATCTTCCAGCGGCCCTCGCGCCGCGCGTGCTTCTGCCCGAGGAGCAGGTTCTGGCGCACCGTCAGGGTGGGGAAGATGTCGCGGTTCTCGGGCACGTAGCCCAGGCCGCGGCGCGCGATCTGGTGCGGCCTGAGGCCGACCAGCTCCTCGCCCTTGAAGCGCACCGAGCCGAACGGCGCCACGTCGCCCATGATCGCCTTGCAGGTGGTGGAGCGTCCCACGCCGTTGCGCCCGAGCAGGCTGACGATCTCGCCGTCCTGCACGTCGAAGCTCACGCCCTGCAGGATGTGGCTCTTGCCGTAGTAGGCGTTCAGGTCGCGGACTTCGAGCATGCTCAGTCGGCCTCCTCGCCCAGGTAGGCCTCGCGCACCGCCGGGTTGCCGCGGATCTCGTCCGGCGGCCCGCTCGCGATGATCTCGCCGTAGACCAGCACCGTGATGCGGTCGGCGAGCCCGAACACCACGCCCATGTCGTGCTCGACCATGACGAGGGTCTTGTTCTCCGTGATGCGACGCACCAGCTCCACGGTCTGCGCGGTCTCGGAGCGGTTCATGCCGGCGGTGGGCTCGTCGAGCAGGATGATGTCCGCGCCGCCCGCGATGGTGATGCCGATCTCGAGCTCGCGCTGCTCGGCGTAGGAGAGCACGCCCGCCGGCACGTCGGCACGCGCGGCCATGCCGATGTCCTCGAGGACCTTCATGCTGCGCGCGTTGACGTCGTCGAGGCGGTCGACGTCGTGCCAGAACGAGTAGCGGTAGTTCATCGCCCACAGCAGCCCGCAGCGCACGTTCTCGAATACGGTCATGCGCGGGAAGATGTTGGTGACCTGGAAGCTGCGCGCCAGCCCCCTGCGGTTGATCTCGTAGGGCGGGTGCCCGGTGACGTCCTCGCCGCGCAGCCGGATGCGGCCGGAGGTCGGCACGTACTTCGAGGTGATCAGGTTGTACAGCGTCGACTTGCCCGCGCCGTTCGGGCCGATGATGGCGTGGCGCTCGCCCCGCTCGATCGCGAGGTTGACGCCGCGGATGATCTCGGTCGAGCCGAAGCTCTTGTACAGGTCGACCAGCTCGATCGCCGCGCTCACCGCTTGCCCCTCGCGTGGAGGTGCGCGCTCGCCGCTTCCCAGGCCGCCGCCAGCTTCGGCGCCTGGCGCCGCGCGACGAGGAACCCGCCCACGGCCAGCACCGCAAAGACGATCCAGGGCGTCGGATGCCCGGCGTCGATGTTCATCCAGAACAGCCGCTTGGTCGACTGGCCGACCGCGCGCACGCTGATGAAGTGCAGCAGCTCGAGCAGGCCGATGACCCCGATCGAGCAGGCGAGCGCGGGCGCGCCGACCTGCAGGTAGGGCAGGGCGAGGCTGCGCAGCCTGCCCGCGCGCCAGATCGGCTGGTGCATCATGATGAGCCCGGTGAGCCCGGTGGGCGCGTACATCACCGTGGCGACGAAGATCAGGCCGACGTAGAAGGCCCAGATCTCGGTGTAGTTCGACAGCAGCGTCTGCAAGAGCGTATAGACGACGGCGCCGACGATCGGGCCGGCGAAGAAGCCCACCCCGCCGATGTAGGCCTCCAGCAGCACCACGCCGGAGGTCGTCAGGTTGACGGTCTCGTCGGTGACGATCTCGTAGTTCAGCGCGAACAGCCCGCCGGCGATGCCGGCGAAGAAGCCCGCCGCCATGAACGACAGCAGGCGCACGCGCTTCTGCGAGTAGCCGACGAATTCGGCGCGCTCGGGGTTGTCGCGCACGGCGTTGGCCATGCGGCCCAGCGGCGTGCGCGAGAAGCGGTACATCAGCCACGCCGAGAGGACCATCCAGGCCGCGATCAGGTAGTACACCTGGTAATCGCGGCCGAAGTTCACGCCGAAGAACGGCGTCAGGTCCGTCCGGTCGGCGGTGAGGCCTTCCTCGCCGCCGGAGAACTTGGTGAAGATCAGCGACGAGGAGGCGATCATCTCGCCGATGCCGAGCGAGATCATCGCGAACACGGTTCCCGCGCGGTTGGTCGAAAAGCTGCCGAAGATCAGCCCGAACACGAGGCCGGCGAGGCCGCCGGCGAGCGGGGTGAGCGGCAGCGGCATGAAGAAGTGCGCGGCGTTCGCGAGCTGGATCAGGTGCATCGCGAAGTAGCCGCCGAGGCCGAAGTAGACCGCGTGGCCGAAAGACAGCATCCCGCCCTGCCCGAGCAGCATGTTGTAGGACAGGGCGAAGATCACCATGATGCACATCTG
>Ga0210077_1000571_pt1 | contig 13081 bp, 15 predicted proteins | sample RushMan_CattailN_5_FD_185556 | JGI IMG/M metagenome (GOLD analysis project Ga0210077, IMG submission 185556) | Wetland microbial communities from San Francisco Bay, California, USA, that impact long-term carbon sequestration -... | ecosystem: Environmental > Aquatic > Marine > Wetlands ... | reverse complement strand
CGATATGTATACGGCTTGCAAGATTGGTACAACGCGCATGGATTAATGCCGGGTAGCATGGTAATGGTTAAAAAGGGGAAAAACCCCGGCGAGGTGATCGTCCAGTGTGATGCACAGCGCGGTTCCAGGGATTGGGTGCGAACGGTTCTGGTTGGATCAGACGGGGGTATCGTCTTTGCCATGTTGAAACAAACTGTCACAGCTTCATATGACGAACGCATGGCAGTGGCAATTCCTGATCCTGAAGCCCTTGATGTGGCTTGGAAGCAGATACAAAAAGAACGTATGCCATTTGAGAAAATTGTGGTTAATACTGTTCGCGATCTGGCAAAATTGAACCCCCAGAGTCATGTGCATGCCAGCGAATTGTATGCCTCAATCAACATAATTCGTCGTTGCCCTCCAGGCCCAATCCTTGCATTGTTAGCCTCCAGGCCTTGGTTCGTTCATGTTGGCGATCTACATTACCGCTTCGACGATTCGGAGAAAATATAGATGCCCCCATTACCCGATTTTAAACGAGCCGGCCGAGCCAGGCCAACTGTTCAAACAAATTTTCACATCGACTTTAATTGGTGGCAAGAACGCGATCGCGATTGGCGAGTTTTTTTACAAAATTTGCTCTGCCCCGAACATCAACAGGCATTTGCAGAATTATCTGATGACCAGATGGTAGATTTTGTAGACCCATCCTCTGCCGAAGTTCAGCGTGTCGATGGTTTACAGCATGTGCTCATTACACATTGTGCCAAGCGAGACGGATTTATCACACCTCATACAACTTTAGTTGATGCGATTTTTCGCCTTTTCCTTGCCAATGGAAATGTCCCAATGACTCCTGTAGAATTAGCCCAGCTCGCCGGACGCTCACCAGATATAATCTTGCGTGTTTTGACTGGCGAACGTATTTACCGGGGCCTGCGGCCCGTACTGGAGGGATAGATCATTTGCCCCTGTAGCTCAATGGATAGAGCAGCAGCCTTCTAAGCTGTTGGTTGTGGGTTCGAATCCCGCCAGGGGCGCTCCGAAAGAAAATTAACATCCATTTTGCAATTAAGTGAAAGCATCAAAATACGAATAAGTGCATCTAATATTAATGAGAGATTGAAATGTCAAATAAAAGATATGGAATAATAAAATTTGCCGGAAACGACGTTACAGTCGTTGGTCCGGATATAAATGTAGGGCAAAAAGCCCCAGATTTTACAGCCGTAGCCCAGGATTGGTCTTCGTTTCAGGGTCTTCAAGGTACTCAAGGTAAAGTACGCATCGTCGGATCACTACCTTCCCTGAGTACCAGTGTTTGTGACCGTGAAACGCGCCGCTTCAACCTTGAAGCAGCTAACCTCGGTGAAGATATAGCCATTCTGATGGTAAGCATGGATTTACCCTACACACTAAAAAATTGGTGTGCTGCAGCAGGGGTTGATCAGGTAAAAACTTTAACTGATTATAAAGATTTAGATTTTGGTCCAAAGTATGGCGTATTATTACAGGAACCTCATGTTTTTCGTAGAGCTATATTTGTCATTGATCGCAACGATAAGGTTGTGTACGCCGCTTACATGCCAGCCATTGGTGAAGAACCCAATTACGCTGAAGTATTGAATGCTGCCAGGCATGCATTGAAGGATTAAACAAAATTACCTAACAGGAGAGAATTATATGGAAGATATTTACGTTTCGTCCGATTCTATGCGTCATATCTGGCATATCTCAGATGTCTTTCAGGACCCAATCACTGAGACTACACGTTGGAGAATCATATCACGCCCACATGCATGGCGCCCACCAACCGATGTATATGAAACCGAAAATGCAATTATCATTCGGGTTGAAGTTGCAGGGATGCGAGAATCAGACTTCACCATTACGCTGGTTGAACGAACACTGACTATTCGCGGCGTCCGCCAGGATGTTTCAGAACGTCGTGCTTATCACCAAATGGAAATTCCCTTCGGAGAATTTAACACAGAGGTGGAGTTGCCCTATGAAATCATATCGGATAAAGTAGAAGCGTTATACCGTGATGGCTTTCTAAGAATTACCTTACCTTTGGCACAACCGAAACACATAAAAATCGAAGGTGAATAAGCATATCTATGTCTGCAACCCGTTGGAATACACTTAATTTAATGCGCTGGCTGGAAGAACATGGCTGGCCAGACGAAGATATGGATTTACAAGAGATGCTGCTGGATTCCGAAATTCCTAGTCCGTCTGCCATCACTACACGACAATCTGTAAACACTGTTCCAATATCGGAGGAAGCCCAGATCCAGCAGAAAATTCCGGATATCTTACCCGTTCTACCCCTCCGAGGATTGGTCGTTTATCCTGAAACTGCAGTACCGCTGACCATTGGGCAACCCCGCTCTATCAGACTGGTTGATGATGTTGTTGCCAGCGAAGATCGGCTGATTGCGTTAGTTACCTCTCGTGATCCTGAGCTGGAAATTCCCGAGCCAAAAGACTTATACGATATTGGCACCGTAGCCATGATCCATCGCTTATTCCGCGCCCCCGATGGAACTATTCGCTTGCTTGTCCAGGGTACCGCAAGGTTCAAATTAGGAGAATTCGTCCAGCACGAACCCTACCTTAAAGCGCAAATCAACTTGATTCCCGAAAATGAAGAGGAAGGCGTCGAGGTTGAAGCCCTGGCCCGCAACGCCCGGGACCAGTTTGCCCATATCGGTGATTTGATCACCTCTATTCCTCGAGAATTAGTTGCCTCCGTACAAGCTATCGAAGATCCTTTACAAACCGTCTATACGATTGCTAATTTTCAGCGCATGGACCTGACAGCTGCTCAGTCATTATTAGAACTAGACTCTGTAAAGGACAAATTACACAAGCTGGTTGGCATCCTCACTCGAGAAATCGAGGTGCTTGAAATTGGTCAGAAGATTCAAAATGAAGCTCGCTCAGAAATTGAAAAAATGCAACGTGATTATTTCTTACGCGAGCAGCTTAAAGCCATCCAGCGTGAGCTTGGCGAAGGCGATGAACAGGCAGTGGAGGTAGAAGAGTTAAAAAAGAAAATTGATGCAGCTAAAATGCCGGAGGAAGCCGATAAACAAGCCCGCCATGAGTTGGATCGTTTATCGCATCTGCCGACTGCGGCTGCAGAATATGGGGTGATTCGTACATATCTAGATTGGATGGTCTCTCTACCTTGGTCGGTTACCACCGAGGACAATCTGGATATCTCCCATGCGCGTGAAGTATTGGATCAAGATCATTATGGTTTGGAAGATGTCAAGGAACGTATCCTTGAATATCTGGCAGTCCGTAAGCTACGCCACGAACGCAAGGAAGAAGTCACTACTCAAGACGAAGACGAGATCAGGCGCCTCCGTGAGGGAGTAATCCTCTGTTTTATAGGACCTCCTGGCGTCGGTAAAACTTCGTTGGGCCGTTCGATTGCCCATGCGATGGGACGAAAATTCATCCGTATCTCCTTGGGTGGGATGCGCGATGAAGCTGAGATCCGTGGACATCGTCGTACCTATATTGGCGCCCTTCCGGGTCGTATTCTTCAAGCCATTCGACGGATCGAATCCCGTAACCCGGTCTTCATGCTGGATGAGATCGATAAATTGGGGATGGATTTCCATGGCGATCCTGCCTCGGCCCTCCTTGAAGTCCTCGACCCTGAGCAAAACTCAGAATTTCGTGATCATTACCTGGAGGTGGCCTTCGACCTTTCGCAGGTTATGTTCATCACCACGGGAAATTTACTTGAACCAGTCCCTGATCCGCTGCGAGATCGCATGGAAATCATAACCCTATCTGGTTACACGGAAAATGAGAAATGTGCTATTGCCAAACAATACCTAATCCCACGTCAGATTAAAGAAAATGGCTTGCGTCCTTCAGAAATTCATTTTACTGATGAAGCCTTGTTAACCATCATCCGCTCATTCACTCGTGAAGCCGGGGTACGCAACCTTGAACGCGAAATTGGTTCCGTTTGTCGAAAAGTAGTTACCATTATTGCCGAGAACAAAACCCAATCTGTTGACATCACACCTGAAAAAATCCATGAGTTTTTAGGTCGGCCGCATTTCTTTGGCAATGAAGAAATCGCCATTCGCACCTCAATCCCGGGTGTAGCCACCGGGCTGGCATACACGCCAGTCGGCGGAGATGTATTATTCATTGAAGCCACACGCATGCCTGGTAGTAAGGGTTTCCAGATCACCGGTTCACTTGGCAACGTAATGCAAGAATCTGCAAAAGCTGCTTTATCATTTGTCAGGTCACGTACTGAGACCCTTAAGCTCGATCCAACATTCTTCGAAAAATCCGATCTGCACCTTCATATCCCTGCAGGGGCACAACCTAAAGATGGTCCATCAGCCGGTGTGACCATGGCAACTGCCCTTGTATCTCTCATATCAGGGAGACCCGTTCGTGCTAATGTGGGTATGACTGGGGAAATTACCCTGCGGGGCCAGGTTTTACCTGTTGGAGGCATCAAAGAAAAAGTCCTTGCTGCCCATAGGGCTGGGTTAAAAACCGTCATTCTTCCCAAGCGCAATGAAAATGACCTTGAAGATCTACCAGATGAAGTGCGTAAGGCAATGAAATTTATTTTTGTTGAGACCGTCGATGACGTCTTAAAGGCTGCTCTTGAACCTGCAAAACGGCGAAAAAACAGTACGACCAAGAAGAATGAAAATGGAAAATAAACCAGGCTCCATAGCTCCCATGTTGAAAATAATGTTGATCGAAGATGATCCCACCATGGTCTCATTGCTGACAACGCTTTTGAGTCTCGAGGGCTTTACCGTTAGGGCACCAACTAATCATCACATCGAAAGCCTACTCGAAGCAATGATTGAAGAGCAGCCCCAAGTCATTTTGTTGGATGTTAATCTCCGTTTAGGCAACGGCATCGATCTGGTTCGCCAGATTCGTCAAGTTCCCGAGATTAATAAAATCCGCATCCTGATGTCCTCAGGATTAAATTTAAAATATGAATGTATCGACGCAGGAGCTGATGATTTTATCTTAAAACCGTACGATCCAGATGCGTTGATCAGTCTGATAAACAATAACAGCCATTAACAAATTAAGATTTTAAGGAAAAGAGATAAAAGAAATATTGTGACCAAAAAACGAACACGCAATCAGATGCAATGGTATTCCATTGATCTGCATTTACACACCCCTGCATCAAGTGATTTCCAGGAACACGATGTGAGATACCTGGAAATCCTGCAGCGTGCAGAAGCACGCGGACTGGATATGATCGCATTTACCGATCATAATACCATCGCAGGTTATAAAAAGTTACGAGATGAGATACAACAACTTGAACTGCTAGAGCAATTAAATCGAATCTTGCCGGAAGAGCATAACCGCCTGCGCGAATACAGGCGATTATTAGAAAAATTATTAATTTTACCGGCATTCGAATTTACTGCCACCTTCGGATTTCACATTATTGGCCTCTTTCCACCCGAGACGCCTGTACGTGAGATCGAACATTTGTTAATCGACCTGAATATTCCCACCGACCAGCTAGATCTGGGTTCGGCCACAGTGGGTGCCACCTCAGATGTTCTTACCGCTTATCGACTGATTAACGAAGCAGGCGGAATCGTCATCGCGGCACATGCCAATTCCAATAACGGTGTTGCCATGCGTGGCTTTCCCATCGGTGGGCAGACAAAAATCGCTTACACGCAAGATCCCCACCTGCATGCCCTCGAAGTCACCGATCTTGAACAGCGTGGCTCCCGGACAACGGCGACTTTTTTCAATGGCACCAAGCCAGAATACCCACGCCGTATGCATTGCATTCAGAGTTCTGATTCGCATCGCCTAAGTACTGACCCACAGCGCAAGAAGAACCCTGGAATTGGTGACAGAGTAACCGAGGTCTTATTGCCTGAGGTGTCTTTTGAAGCCCTTCGTGAGTTATTTCAAAGCAATGACTTTGCCCGCACCCGACCGCGACATCACAAAGAACAGCCGGCCTATGATTTCGTCCTGGCAGCCCGTGAGGATGGTGCAAACATTATCCAGGATTTTCACGAGAGCATCACCGTCAGGGGAGGAAAGCTGTACAACATTATTGCTGATGTGTGTGCATTTGCTAACACCAATGGCGGCACGCTTTATATCGGACTGAACAGCGAACCAAAAAAGCCAATTGCCGGGGTGCCCAACCCTGAACAAGCGATTACACAGTTAGACAAAGAGATCAGTACTCGCATTACACCCCCGCTCCAGTGCACCATTGATGTGCACGAAACAGCCGGAAAGAAAATATTAAGGGTGCTCATCCCGCGTGGTGATGAAACGCCCTATGCAGTGGATGACAACAAGGTTTATATTCGTGATGAGGCTGATACTGGTCTGGCTGTACGTGATGAAATTGTCAGCCTGGTTCTACGCTCGATTAACGCTCGACCCGCAACTCAAACTATCCTTCAACCTGAAAAACAGGCTTCCGAAGAAATCACCCCGGTACCTAATTTACATGAGCGAGACGTCGATTCGCCACCACGCACTGGCGTGGAAGTGGTAAAAGTAGATGATCGTGATGGCGTATCCTACTACACCATGCGAGATCTTAGAAATGGTAACGAAGTGAACAACGTCACCAGGGTCTCTGCCCGTCGACTATGGCATTATGCCATCACTGAGTTTGATCAGTTACCTTCCGATCTTTCCAAGGCAAAAATCCAGTGGCAGGGTAAGATTGGTTTACTTGGCATCCAGCGTCAAGGGAAAAATATCCGTTACAACTTTGTTGAACGCACTCCCAAGGGATACCGCTTGTATTTTGGGGTCACCGATGATGGTATTCATGGTCGTTGGAAAGCCCTGGTTGGCGGTGACGATGAATGAACCAGCTCTAGCAGATGACCTGACTTTGCGTGAATTTCAATTCCCCGAAGATTATTCGAAAGTTATCGACCTTTGGAATCACGCAGGACCTGGCATCCATGTCAGGCGTTCGGATAAACCTGAGGAGCTGAAAAAGAAAATTCAACGCGATCCCGATCTATTTCTGGTAGCTGAGCGTGATAACCAGATTATTGGTTCCGTTCTGGGTGGCTATGATGGTCGTAGAGGGATGATTTATCATCTGGCGGTCTTAGAATCACACCGTAAAAAAGGAATTGGCGCCCTGTTGATGAAAGAGCTTGAAAAACGGATGAAAACAAAAGGTTGTATCCGTTCCTATTTGCTTGTGACACATGACAACCTGGAGGCCATCCGTTTTTATGAGAATATGGGCTGGGAGCGAATGGACCTTGCCGTTTATGGTAAGGATCTGGAGTAGAAATTGGTAGACCTTAAAGGATCTTCGCCTATACGCATAGGAGTGATCACTGTGTCTGATCGCGCTCATCAAGGCACACGAGCTGATCAATCTGGACCTGAACTGATCACAGAAGTATCTACTTACGGCTGGCAGGTTGTGCGCAAGGTCATTTTACCCGATGAATTCGACCAGCTGGTGAATATGCTCACTGAATGGGCTGACAGTGGTGATCTGGATATCATCCTTACCACGGGAGGAACAGGATTTAGCCCCCGTGACATCACCCCTGAAGCCACGCAGGCTGTGATTCAGCGGCCTACTCCGGGTTTGGCGGAAGCTATGCGTAGCGCCAGCTTATCCATTACTCCACATGCCATGCTTTCTCGAGCGACATCGGGTATCCGCGCCAAGACCCTTATCGTCAATTTACCAGGGAGCCCTAAAGGTGCAGTTGAGAATCTCGCCGTATTGGCACCAGCCTTGCCACACGCTGTTCAGTTACTGCGCCAGGATCCAGCCTCAGAGGCTGGTCATCGCCAGAGTTGATTAAGGTATAATTTTGCCCAGCCATTATTTTTGGCTTGACTAGAGGATTAAGTGGACTTTTGGCATGCTGAATCGGTACCTGATACGCTTCCTGAAGAATTAAAATCAGGCTGGCGTCGAACGATTCTGGATACACTCGAGACAATCATATTATCGTTAGTGCTGTTCCTGGCCATCAATGCCGTATCTGAACGCATCAGGGTAGAATCGATCAGCATGCAGCCAACCCTTTTCCCGGGTGACTACGTCATTGTAAATAAGCTGGCATACCGTTTTAGCAACGCACCTCATCGCGGAGATGTGATCGTTTTCAAATACCCACCGAACCCAGAAGCTATCCCTTATATTAAGAGGATAATTGGTTTACCCGGAGATCAGGTTCACATCGCTGATGGAAAAATTTATATTAACGGTCAGCTGATGCTTGAACCATTTTTAAAAGTGACCACAAATCGTGGAGGAGATTGGACCGTACCCCCAGGACAGTTGTTTGTAATGGGAGATAATCGCAATAATTCTTCCGATTCACGCTCCTGGGGGTTTGTGCCGTATGGAAATATTATTGGTCGGGCTGAGCTAATATATTTACCTCCTCAACATTGGGCATTCCTCCACCAAAACATAGCTGTCGCTTCACCAGAACCATAATTTAAATAGGTGAGAAGGGGGATCAATCCTCACTTGGATTCATTATTGCAACCTATGTAACAAATTTATGAGATTCTCGTTCAATAAGGTGAAAGCATGCCAGCCAGGCTGGATAAAGATCACGAGCTGATAAAGCGAGCTCAACGTGGTGACACTCATGCATTCGGAGAATTATATGAATGTCATGCACCAGCTATATTCAGATATCTTTATGCCCATCTGGGGAGCCAGATGGATGCAGAAGATTTAACCGGTGAAGTTTTTCTGAAGGCCTGGCAATCCTTACCAAAATATACACAGCGCGGCGCACCTTTTCTAGCATTCTTGTTCCGCATTGCTCGTAATGCACTGGTTGATCATTACCGCCAGGCACACCGTCAAGAATCAAAATCGCCTGAAGAGCTGGATGCATACAAGGATGGTAGTAAGTTGGAACCTATCGATCAGATTGGCAACCAGATGGAGCACCAGCACATCCTAAAAGTATTAGGCAATCTGCGCCCTGATTACCAGTCTGTGCTTACCTTGCGTTTTATCAGCGAATTATCACCCGAGGAGACGGCACAGATCATGCAGCGTTCAGTTGGTGCTATCAGGGTTCTTCAGCATCGAGCGCTTTTTGCCTTGCGGCGAGAACTTGGGACGATTGGTCAAGATGACTAAAAAACGCCACATAAATCAGATTATTGAATCCCTGCCCCCTGCCATTATGAGCGGACAGGAGACCGTCGATTCAATACTTCAAAAATATCCTCAAGAATCAGAACAACTCAGGCCTCAGCTTGAATCGATCTCCTGGTTAGCGGAAGCGAAGAAAGGGCTAGAACCTCGCCAAGGTTTTATTGCATCATCACGAAAATATTTACAGCAGCAAATAGAAATCTTACCTAGACTGAACTATTGGCAGCGACTATTCAAGAGATTTACGCCACAGCGCTGGGTTTTCAATATTGCCGCGCCTATTATTGTGGTAGTCATGCTTGCTTTGGTGCTCAACAGCCTGATTCTGACCGCTCGCTTATCCATCCCGGGTGATCCTTTTTACTCCACCAAGTTGGTTATTGAGGATGTGCAGCTTGCTACGACTTATGATCCGGTTGACAAGTTGGATTTATACATTGAATTCTCCCGCGAGCGCACCACCGAATTTGTTGAATTGGTCCTGGATGGAGATTATGAGCTCCTTCCTGCTGCCGCCAATCGTATGGAGACTGAGCTAATCGCATCCCTTAATGCAATCAACAATGTGTCTGAGCAGAATTCTAAAACCGCTTTGCCAGTGGTTGGAAGCTTCCAGAGGACACTCTCCAATGAAGTATCAATGCTTAATATCTTAAAGAGTACCTCACCTATTTCAGCATATCCAGGTATTGAACTGGCTATCGAGGTTGTAAAATCAGGAGTGATGGCATTGAGATAATTAACAATTGCAAAATGATGTTTCGATGTAAATGCCTATCATAAATGATAGTAAAAATTAATCGATTAACCTGTATGATTGAATAAGGGAAGTGTAACAAAGAGTCGTTTACTTCGTTTTATAGGGTAAAATAAATAATGATAGATATATTGCAATTATTTAAGATAAATAAAATTTAAATTGTCAATTATGTTTAGAACATTGATGAGATAGATATAAATGATGACAACTCCGTTCACCTATAAGGAAAATCACCATAAGGAACGTGCCCAAACCTTTCTTGAGTTTGCGTTGGTTTTCCCCATCGTTCTCCTGATCACTTATGGAATCATTGAGTTCGGCCGCATGGTTTTTATCTTCGCGGCTGTCACAGGGTCGGCACGTGAAGGTGCCAGGTATGGTGCTGCAGCTGGAATCGGGACCAATGGCTATATACAATATGCTGATTGTAAGGGAATTCGAGACGCAGTTCACAAAACCTCACTATTGGTGAGCATACCAGACGCTGCAATTCTGATTCATTATGACAGGGGTCCGGTTGCTGCACCTGGTTCTCCAAAAATTGTTGCATCTACCTGCGAAATCCTTAGGCCTAATGCTGGCACTAAAACCGATCCAATAAAAATGGGAGACCGGATTGTTGTGAGTGTTACTGCTCAATATTCCCCCATGATTGGTGGATTCTTAGGCGTTTCAGGGTTTCAGATTCATAGTACGAGTGCCCGTACGATATTAGCAAAAATAAATCTTGGACCTTGACAATAACACTTCGATGTACACGTTTTTGAAGCATCAGAATGAAAGAAAAAATAAATAGCTCAGTATAAAGACATGTAAATACTTGAGGCTAGCTAATCTGTTCAAACACCTAAATTTCATGTCGAGAAGGAAATGTTTATGAAAAAGAATTTCCACTCCAAACCAAAAGAATACGGCCAAAGCATGGTGGAATTGGCGTTAACCATTACCTTCATCATGGCTTTGCTTGCAGGCACCATCGATTTGGGTCGGGCTTTTTTCACCTGGCTAGCTATGCGCGACGCAGCCCAGGAAGGCGCATCCTATGGTTCACTTAAACCGACCGATAAAGCAGGGATACAGAGACGGGTTTTGGATAACCTGGGTCAGGTAATTAATGATCCCGCTTCCAATGTCTTCGTCACCGTGAATATCACTTCCTGCCCTGATCATGACATCCAGGTGGATGTTGATTATCCGACATTCCCGATCACGATGCCATTCTTAGGTACCATCATTGGTTCCCAGCAGATACCAATCCATGCCACCATCAATGACACCATCATCATCCCGCCATGTCCTTAGTTAGCAATCCAGTACAGGAGGAATTTATGAACCACCGTAATAATAAATCCGAGAATGGTCAGGCGATTGTCTACCTGGTTCTCGGAATCGTAGTATTTTTCGGTTTTGTTGCCCTGGCGATCGATGGTGGCATGGTGTTGGCAGATCGTCGTCATGCTCAAAATGCAGCAGATGCGGCCTCCCTGGCAGGTGGAAGCAAAGCAGCAGACATTATCACCAATCAGACCTGCCCTGATTATTTTTCCTGTGGTATTAGTGGGACTGCAGAAGATGCAGCGATCCTACGAGCAGGAGACAATAATTTTATTATCGATCACGATCTTAGTGATCATAATGGTGTCCACGCCACTTGCGTGAATACCAGCGATACGAGATATCTGGACGTCACTGTTGAAATTTCTGCGACGACTCCAAGCAACTTTCTGCAACTAGTTTACCCCAGTGCCTTGCACAATGACGTGGAAGCCGTCACCCGCGTTTACCCAGCTGGGCCAATTGGTACCGATGCAGCAGTTATTGCTCTCAATCCAGCAGCATGTTCATCCGACTACGGGGTTACAATAACTGGCAATGGAGAAGTTGCTGTCGAAGGTGGTGGTATATTCTCGAATGGCTGTATTCAAGGTGGTGGCACACCCGCTTCTGTCCTGGTAACGGATGGGAATATTGAAGGTCAGTACAGCGATCCACAAAATACGACTTTCACTCCTACAATCGGAATCACCGGGGATACGCTAGATTTTAGTGAGTTTTATATTCCACCGCCTGTAGATGATGCAGGAAACTGTCTTGGTACTCCAATAAACTCTCTTCCACAAACTATGCCTCCAGGGTTATATTGTCTGAAAAAATCCGAGAATGTGAGCAAGAACATCACTGGACATGGGGTAACAATCTACCTGTCTGGTAATGTACACCTCACCATAAATGCCGGGGCGGTTGTAGATTTGGATGCTCCTACAGATCCCAGTGCATCGCCTGAAATACCTGGCGTACTTTTCTATGCGGCAAATGGAGCCAATATTACCATCAATGGAGGTTCTGAGGATACCTTTGTGGGTTTGATTTATGCACCAGATAGCCCATCTCAAATTCTCTTAAATGGAGATGCGGATTTTGAACTCACCGGACAGATTATTGGTTGGAATGTAAAAATTAATGGAACGAATAATATGAGTGTATTTTATGATGCGTGCAATGGATATATAAAACCAACATCTCTTGAGCTTCACCACTAAGTAAACAAATCTAATCTCACAGCAAGCGGTGCACTCCACCGCTTGTTTTCTTTAACCCAGTCTCCGGGCAAGCTACCCAGCGGCACCCAGAATTTCCTCCTTACTGCTGCTTCTTCTCAGATCTGACAGGGTTCGAAGGATTCCGCCGCGCTGGACCCACCCGGAGCGCAGCAAGCATACCTCATGAACTTTCCTCTGTCAATGTTTTTCTCTTAGCCGCGCTCCCAATACTCCCCCCACAATGATTAATACCAAAACACTCGCCCCCAGCACTAAGCCAGCGTTGCTCCATACAGGCGGTAATACCCTCACCTCAGGCGTTGGTGCTACCTCAGAGACAGCCAGAGGGGTAGGCAGATTGGTACTGGATGCCAATTGCTCTCGCCATGGGTCTTTCCCCTGATTTTGAGCATTAATATCTGCACTCGCATGCTGTGAGCCAATACCTAAGAAAAATAAACCCACTATGACGATGATCAACCCAGCGAACCGATTTTTTGTCATCGAAGCACTTCCTTTTCAATCGAAAAGAAAATCATCACCTTTAGTTTATCATAGGATACTGTATTCTAAAAACAACAAACCCGCTCAAAGTTCAGAACGGGTATTTTATTCCTG
>Ga0210077_1000570_pt1 | contig 13117 bp, 9 predicted proteins | sample RushMan_CattailN_5_FD_185556 | JGI IMG/M metagenome (GOLD analysis project Ga0210077, IMG submission 185556) | Wetland microbial communities from San Francisco Bay, California, USA, that impact long-term carbon sequestration -... | ecosystem: Environmental > Aquatic > Marine > Wetlands ... | reverse complement strand
ATAAGACATTATCTTATCAATAGCATAAATAGAGAGAGAATAGCTTTTTTATCAGCATCGGAAAATATTACTCGAGGGCATAAAAAAGGCCACCTTCGCAGTGGCCTGCACTAAATTTCTATTTTCAAGCACGGTTGTTGTGCTATTGCTGATATACAACCCTGCGGATCAAGTCCTGTATGGCGGGTATATTGGGCGACAATACCCAGGCTCCCGTTTCGGTATGCGTTTCCCAGCCGTAATTGTTATCGATGTAATACCGGTTGATATTCCCCGAGTCCTTTACCGCGAGTGCAACTGGCAGCAGGCTCATAATGGTGCCTATGTCCAGATTTGTTTCCACGCTGTTCTGGAACTGCTGGAAGAGGTCAGGGGCTTTCGTGATGATATCAAAAGACAGCATGCGATCCAGTAAACCCTTCATTATCTCTTGTTGGCGGCGATTGCGGACGTAATCATTGCTAGTATAGCGAGAGCGGGCATACCACAACGCAGTGGGACCATTCATGTGGACCGGGCCGGGGTCGACATTGCACTTACCGTTCACAGCCTGGGGTAGATCACAGCTGTCATACAGCCCGTTGGCAGAATAAATATCGATGCCCCCAAGAGAGTCGATGATACTTACGAAACCGCTGAAATTGGTCATAATGTAGTAATCGGGTCGTACCTTGAAATTGAGCTCCATGGTGTCGGCGAAAAGTTGAAAACCTCCTACTGCCTGGGCTACATTCAAGCGCTCATTTCCACGATAGGGGATTTGAACGTATAAATCACGCGGGAATGAAATGGCATTCACCGTTTTTGTGTCCTTATTGATGGATAATAAGATCATGACATCCGTGCGGTAGCCTGAACTTGGACGCCAGTCATTCCCCATGACCATGATATTCACAATATGCTCAGGGATGCCGCTCTGATACCATGGGGTGGGCGTGTCAGTATAGATGACCTTTGTAGGTGTTGGCGTCTGAGTCTCGGTTGGCGTCGATGTAATCGTAGACGTTGCCGTTGGTCCCAGGGGTTGGAATGGCGTTGCTGTTGCGCTCGGGTCGGGGGCCGTTGTCACCGTTTGGTTAGATTGTGCTACGGCTACCGGATTCTGGGGGTCTAGAATTTTAAAAAGGTTGCAAGCATTGGCGCTCAACATGATGGCAAAGAGTAAAATGCACAACACGTATCGCTTGGTGAACGCTCTATTTTTTTGAGATGATTTTGACATAATGATGTCCTGGCTCGTGATTAGAGATCACTGGTCTGTTTCCTTGTATTTATATATGAAGCAGCTTCTAGCGGCAGATTAATATGGATGGCGATATTTTCGTGATCAGAATCCATCCATGCCCGCCCACCCTGAGCATTGGCAATTCGCTCCATTATTTTAAAATCCTCACTGCTAGCCCACTCAGCGTGAAATGAGTCTTCTTCTTGAGCACGCATTGCTGCTTCTATATTGTGCCCTCCGTTTTTGAAACCTCCCTGCTGCACCATATGGAAGGACAGGAAATCACATTCTTTGGTAGCCTCAGTGTGTAATAATAAGGAACCCTGTGTGCTCGTGTGATTCGCCAAGAATGTAAATCCTCGTTCCAATAATTGAGCAAACGTTTCCTCTTCCATCCGGATAGCAGGCATGGCATCGGGAATTGCCAGTTTGAGGATGAGTTCTTTTTCAAGAAGCATCGTGCTGATTTCATCGATAACCCGGTCAATGGCCAGGTTTACATCCAGGGGTAAGACGCGATCAGTTTCAGGTGAAATACTCTTGACAGTTGGTTTTACATCCATGTCTTGCAGAGTTTCGGTTTCTTTGGAACTGTCCTGGCTGATCTTCCTCGTTTTTACCAGTTTTTCCTGGAGCACCAGCATCTGTTGGCTGGCTTGCTTCAATTTTTCTTTCAGGAATGAAGTATCCACATGGGCTTGATCCAGCAATACCTCTAATTGCGCAATTCTCTGCAGTGCTGTTTCGCCTTCGGTTTTCAATTCTGCAGCAGAATGCGGTATATCATTGGAATTTGCGATAGTGGATGATAGTGATACGAGTTCATTTTGAAGCGCAGTAAGCGCATCCAAATCCTTTTCATCTGCGATCAAATCGTTGATCTGCTGTTCAAAATGATTTTTTCTACCTGTCATGCGTTCCAGTTGGGTCCTGGTGTTTGCCAGTGATACCTCAAGATCTGTCAATTTGGATTCAAGATCTTTTTGTGTTTCAAAATGCTGGAGGACCTGTAAAGCTGGTCCCTGAATATCCTGCACACACTGCTGTAGCTGGTTTTCAATTCCCTCTGATTTTTTCGATAGAGAAATGATCGTCCAGTATTCCTTGTTTCCTTTTTTCCCTATTGGGGCGAAACATATTTCTTCATGCTCAGAAGAGAGACCGAGATAACCTGAAACAGATTCGAATTTTTCACCCGAAGCTTCTTTTCGACTCCATTTAACAGGTTTGGCATTCCGAATGATCTCTCGTAATAGAACCAATCCAGAACCATTAATAGACCGGTATCCTATCGTCCGTTCGTGAAAACGGTCATATCCACCCAGGAAGTCGAGTTCGTTTCCTTCTCCCTTTGATTCGATTAGAACACAGGCATCTGCCTTCAAATCCACGGAGATTCCAGAAGCAAGGCTCTCGACCATATTAAGGGATTCGGTTTGATAGGTACTTGATAACCAGTTCTTGTTAAAAGCCATGGGCGATGAGGGCGCCTGGCTGGGAAAGGCTTTTTCCTTTGCAGATCCCTGCAGCCTGTATATCAGGCTTGGGATCAATGGAAAGGTGATCAATTGAGCAATTCTTACGGCAGGCGAATAATTTCCCGCTGAGATTTCCCAGATCAGGTGGGCTGTGAAGGCTGCCAGGAGGACATTAAATACGACCAGGCCGGTTCCCCAGGCAGCCGGTTTTTGCACCAACAGGATAAGTACACCAGAGAATAAAATAAAGATGGAAAAAACACTCCATCCCCAATCCAGCCAGCTGGCATTAAAAACCGCGGTCGGCGATTGTGTGCTCCATGCCGAAAGGGTGAATATGAATAAAACTACTGTGATCAGGCTGAGGAGCAGCGTGACGGTATCCACGTAATGGCCGGTTTTGGGGAAATTCCAGACCCATACCAGCAAAATGAGGCTCAAAGTCGTAATAAAACGATCCAGCGGAGGCAGGTATAGATGCTGATCTGCAATACCCTGCCACGTAAATGCACTTGCCAGGAATAGACCCACCTGTAAGATCAGCATCAAGGTTATGGCCAGGAGGATGCGTCCTCGTTTTGCAGTTTGAGGATCGAATTTTCGTAAAAGCACCGCTTGCAAAGAGATCACCAGTACAAAAATTAGTGTGAGATGATAGACAAGGTTGCCAGGCGGCGCAATGAGGATGTTGGATAACTGATCGTAAAAGCTAATCATAGTTGGCTTTCAGCACTGAGGTGATTATAGCATGCCAGTAAAAACCATACAATCCGTACACACCCCTGCGCCTGGTTACAATATGGCATCATATCTTCCTGATCCTTTTTGATTTCATTCCAAAAGTCAAGGTATAAAAGCAGGTTGCAATAATCACGCTCAATCCTGGCAAACAAAAAATTGCCAGGATTCTGGTTCATATTCCTTATGACGCAAAAACGGCTATTTTTGTTCCCGAAATGACCACTCTTTTTATCCTGTAAAGGTCGTGCAGAGAGATGTTCATCGAAAAAAAAGTTCAAAGCAGCACGCCTGCATTTCCCTGGCTTTTATCTTCCATGGATGACAATTTATGACGTGGGATTTCACGGGATACCCACATAAAGTTTATAAAAATGAAATTTTAACGCTGTCGAAAAGGCGTCGAAAAGGTTGACAAATTCCTAAAGTCCGATACAATTTGCTTGCCTCAAAGAGCCGAAGTGGCGGAATTGGCAGACGCGCTACGTTCAGGGCGTAGTGGGCTTACGCTCGTGTGGGTTCAAATCCCACCTTCGGCACACAAACTCCGCTAAATGCGGAGTTTATTTTTACCCATTTGTGCATCCATCTGGCTTGAAACCTGCAATAATATTGTGTAAACTTAACCTATGGACAAATTTTTCGCCAATCGAAGAAAAGTAATCGTTATAGTGCTGGTAGCTATTGCTGTCTTACTCATTTTGGACTACCATTCCCGCTCAGCCTTACTTTTCAAAGTTGAATCTCAGCACCAGCTAATCCGTGAAGAGGTCAATCAACTCGAGCAAACGCAGCAATCTTTATTGGCCGATATCGAGTACGCCACTTCTTATGCCTATGTCCAGCAGTATGCACGCGAAGAAAAGCACGAGGTTCAAGAGGGTGATGTGGCAATAGTCCCGGTTTCTCCCTACGAAGTCACACCCATCCCCACGCCAGTAATTCTTCCCACCCCTCACGCGGTCAAGAATTGGGAAGTATGGTACGCTATTTTCTTTGAAAACTAATTCGCTGTGCCTAGATTACCTCAAATTCCCCTTTATTAGCCATTTGATCACTTAAGAATAATGATTATGCTGTTCTTCAGGATAATTATGGCGACCGGCGTATGCCCAGCAGCGTAATATCATCCGAGGGCGGCATTTCACCCCTGAAATCGCCTAAAAGATCCAGCAGGTTGTCGAGTGTTTCACAGACTGTTTTCCCCTTCTGGGTTTCAACAAATTCCAGTAGTTTCTCGAAACCGAATATTTCCCCATTTGCAGAAAATGCTTCGGAGACACCATCTGTATAGAATAAGACCAGATCACCAGGTTCAATGGTAATGGACTGATCATAGAGCTCGATGTTTTCCAGTATCCCAAGCGCCATCCCTCCTTTGGGGAAAAATTCGGCCTTACCGGTCTTTGCTCGCAAAATGATGGGCAGGTTGTGTCCGGCGTCGGCGTAGATAAGTTTGCCGCTCCGTCGATTCAATACTGCATAAACAGCGGTAACGAACATGCCATTATGGGTCTCGGGGATGAGCATGTTGTTTACCTGTTCAAGAACTTCTGAAGGTGAAAGATAATTCCTGGCATAAGCCCTGATCAATGTTCTCGTAACCGTCATATAGAGGGCAGCCGGCATACCCTTATCGGCTACGTCTGCAATGGCAAACCCCAGGTAATCCTTATCGATCTGGATAATGTCATAGAAATCACCGCCGACCTGGCGGGCAGGCAGCCAGCGCGAATCCAGATCCCACTTGGTTAGCCTGGGTAAGGTGCTGGGCAGGAATGTCTGCTGGCTCTGTCTTGCCAGCTCAATTTCCTGTTCAAGGCGTTGGGATTCGACCATTTCCTTCTTAAACTGTTCATTTTGGATTGCCAGGGAGACTTGTTGGGCGATGCCCTTGATAATCTCGAGGCGCCTTTCCTGGTACACAGGGGATGATACACTTTCCTTGGTGAGCAATGCCCCCAGCGTTTCTCCCTTCACCGAAAGTGGAAATGATAATAATAGATGGGTACCTGGTTGGATGGAGGATTGAAAGAGTTCCTCCTCGGGGAAACAGACCAGGGAGGGCCACATCTCAACAGGTAAGTTGGGAGATTTTGACGAGCAGTAATGCAGTTGATTGGATTGTATCGTCCTATCCAATAAAGGGAATTCCCCGGGAGCATAGGCACTGCTGATCAGGATAATGTCATCTTCGTCAGAACCCGTATATGCCTGAGCAGTTTGAAAAACCTGTTTCTCCTTATCCCATAGATAGATCACGCATGTATCGATGCCAACCAGGATGGGCATTAAATGAACAATGGTATCCAGGATATCTTCCAGCTCATTCTGGCTAACTACAGCCTGAGCCACCTCCAGAAGGACCGCTGTAACGTAAGCCTCTTCTTCCCGGGCTTCTTCCAGCCGCAGGTTCTCAGAAGCCACGGAAGTCTGGTGCGCCACGCCTTGCAATATTGAGAGGATTTGCTGGTTTATGGTCTCGCCAGCCTGGCGTTTTCCAGGCCTTTGATAGCCTACCAGGAAGGCTCCCAGGAGATTACCCCTGGATAACAACGGTACCATTGCCAGGGCAACGATCTCCGCAGGGATAGTTTCTGGCGGCAGGTTCAATTCTGCGACTGCATCTTCAATGAACACCGTGGAACGCGTCAAGTTCATCCTTGCAAGTGCAGGTGATTCCTGTTCATAAAAAATGGTTTCCTGCGGTTGATTTTCAACGCCGTGCCAGTTTTTAAGGATGAAAGCGCCCAATTCGTCATCCCACATGAATATCGCGCTCAGTCGTACCCCGATCAGAAGGGGGGGGAGGCGGACCATGGTTGATAATAACTCGTCCAGGTTCGTGGCGGTCTGGCCGGCTTCAGCTACCTGAAGCAGCACGGTCGACACCCAGGCTTGCTGCTGGGCTTCTTCATATAAACGTGCATTTTGAATGGCTACCGCTGCGTAATTGGCAAAAGTAGCTGTCATATCGTGTGCTTCGCTGCCATAGCGACCGGGTGTGCTGTGTGCCAGTGTCAGGATGCCCAACAGGCGGTCGCCAGCCCACAAGGGAGCGTCGATAGAAGAGTAATCAGCTGGGAATTTAAGTGCAGACCCCAACGGACCATAGCTGTCATCTGGTTTGCGAATAATGGGATGTTTGTGTCCGATCGCATTGACCAGCATTTTCTGAGTGATCGGGTCTTGCAAAGTATCGATTATCTCAGAGGTGTCAATACCCCGCACGGCAGCCAGCTGCAATTGGGTTGGCTGGTCGCTGCCCTGTGCCTGATTGTCTGCTACCAGCCAGATGGCAGAAGCTTCGCAGGGCAAATTTTCCTCCAATTTTGTGAGGATAGCCTCGAGTATTTCCTCCAGAGGTAAGGTGGCTGATATTAATTCCATCACCTCGCGGAAGCTGTCAGCAACCTGCACGCGCCATTTTTCGCTGCGGTAAAGCATCGCGTTGCGCATAGCAATGGCGACTCCGGCTGCCAGTGCTTCCAAAAGAGACCGGTCATTTTCAGTGAAAGAATTCTTCTGGTCACTTTGCAGGTCAATGACGCCCAATACCTCATCTGCAAAAATAACCGGGACAGCCAGTTCTGCCTGGGTGTTTTCCGGAGGCAGGTCGGACGGCCGGTAAATGGGATCAACATCCACGTCATTTGCGAGATAGGCCTCTCCGTTGTGGGCTACCCATGGAATGATGCCGCATGGATCATCGATATCATAGGCGATCTCCAGATCGCGCATGGCTTTGCTGCGGGGACCCACCCCGGTTCCATAGATAGCCTTTCTCCGAACGGGGTGGATGGTGAAGACGTGAACGTAAGGGTAGCCGAAGTGATCTTGAATCAGCTGGGCAACTTTTGCAACCAGCTTTTCGAGGTCAAGTATGGATGAAAGTGCGTGGTTGAATTCAACCACGGTTTCGATCTGGTCTGCACGTTTTCGGAGATCGGTATACAGAGAGATGCTTTCCATTGCCAGGGCGATATTGTTGGCAAGTGAACGCAAAACCAGCACATCAACTTCATGAAATGCACCCAGGTGATTGCTCTGGATGTCCAATACGCCAAAGACTTTCTCTTCATATTTGAGTGGGAGGCTGAATTCAGATTTGGTCTCAGGGAGGCAATCAATGTAGCGGTAATAAGGTTCCTTTTTTACATCAGGTGCCAGCAGTTCGCTTCCTTCGCAAGCTACGTGACCGACAATTCCCTCCCCGGAGTGAACCAGGAAGGTGGGTTGATAATCTTGAGAGGGATCCTGGTAAGCGAGTGCGCGCAATCGCAGGTCATCTTTACCTTCTTCAAAGGTAAAAATCGCCACATAGTAATAATCGAACAGCTCCTGTATTAGCTTTGTGACCCGCGAACATAGCTCTTCCAGGTCGTGGACGTTGATAATCTGCCTGCTGACTGCCTGGACCAGCCCCAGTTGTTTGGACCGCCAATTTTTCAGTATCATCTGGCGCGAGGCATCCATTGCGATTGCTATTACATCCTCAAGAGCATTCAGAGCATCGATTTCTTCAGAAGTGAAATGGGAGCTGGCAGGTTTCTGCAGGTGAAGAACTCCGATGAGGTTACTTTGCCTCTGTATCGGTATTGCGATGGCGTTAGGCTGTAAATTTTCTTCGGGAGGGAGGGGCTTTGAATCCTTTTCTGCCCTGTAGAGGATGTCCTGGGTATCAAAACACTGCTGAACAATGTCTTCCGCCTGCGTGGAAGGGATCGTCTCCATGGGAGCGTCACCGGGGAGAGGGTATAACGGTTCAGCCAGCCAGAATTTTACCTGGCAGTTAAAGGTTTTTCGTATATATTCTTCAATAAAATCTGTTTGCTGACAGGCGGTGGGTATGCTTAACAGTTTTTCACCCAGGTTCAGCAGCTGTTTCCACCCTGCATTCGCCAATTCCCTGGATACAGGCATCAAGTACCGCTCCTTAATTCCTATACTTCACCAGGGTAAGGATGTTGCCGGACTTTTGATCGAAATCAAAGCTGACTTCGTCAATAAGTTCACGAATAAAGTGAAGGCCCAATCCATGGTTTGCTCTTCTATAAAGCGGCGCTTTGAGATCCGGTTCCTCAATGGTCTCGGGCTTGAAGGACTTTCCGTAATCCTTTAGCTTAATGGTCAACCTGCGCGGGCTGATCTCATATGAACATTCTATGTCACCCAACCCTTCACCACCATAAGCATGTTCAATAATGTTGGAACAGGCTTCATCAACGGCCAGTTCAATTTGATAAATTGTGGCGCTGTCGAAGCCTGCGTCTTGAGCAGCCTGCCGGATAAACTCAGCAATCTTTGCCAGGTTTTTGTAATAGCCCGCAAAGATTGCCGAATTTACAATTTCTGACATTGTTTCTAACAAAATAACCTAAAAATTTCCTACGGCTGTGAGTTCGTCACTGAAGATTTTGAACAGTACGGTAAAACCAGCCAAATCCAATGAAGCATAAATATTGGACGGAACGGAAGACAGGACAACTTCACCCCGGTTATAGCGCTTGCAGGTCTTTTGAGTGTTGATTAGCACACGCAGACCGGCGCTCGTAATGAATTCCAACTCCTTGAAATCAACCACAATTTTGTAATGCCCGTGATTGGTTAATTCATTCAACGCCTTTGCAAATTCAGGCGAAGTGGCGCTGTCCAAACGGCCCTTGACTTTGACAAGGTGGCTATGCTTGAACTCTCTCGTTTCAATCTCCATTGGGATCCTCCATTTTGTGGTCTTATCACGATCGATTATATCATGCGGACTTTTTAATGGGTTTGAAATCGATCGTTTCATTGCATGAAGTAGAGTAAGGCTATTCGTTGTGGTTATTGACGGTATGATTCCCACGCCCAATCCCAAAGTATGTGAAACCGATCTCCGTCAACCTGTCAGAGTCCCACAAGTTTCGCCCGTCGACAATCAATGGGTTCTTCATAGAAGCCTTGATGCGTTGAAAATCAAGTTCTTTGAACTCATTCCATTCGGTAGCAAGCACCAATGCATCAGATCCCTCGGCGACCTCGTATGGCGTTTTACAAAGTGTTACCCGATTTAGCTGCCGGGCTGCATTTTCCGTTGCCTGAGGGTCATATGCACGAATGACGGCGCCTTCGTTTTGCATCAGATGGATCACTTCCAATGCAGGGGCATCACGGACATCGTCGGTATTGGGTTTGAAAGATAACCCCAACACACCGATGATCTTTTCATCCAGGGTACCTAAAGACCTTCGCAGTTTCACGATCACCATGCGGCGCATATTACGGTTGATTTCCATTACTGCCTGCAGCAGCTGTGGGTGCGTGCCGTGGATGACTGCCATGTGAGCCAGCGCCTTAACATCCTTGGGGAAGCAGCTTCCTCCCCAGCCCAAGCCAGCGTCCAGGAAGGAATGGCCGATGCGCTTATCGTAGCCCATGCCAGTGGCGACCTCCCTCACGTCGGCGCCCACCTCTTCGCAGATATTGGCAATTTCATTAATAAAAGATATTCGCGTTGCCAGGAAAGCGTTGGATGCATATTTGATCATTTCTGCGGTACGCAGGTCGGTAATCAGAATGCTGCTGCGGAGCGGGAGATAAAGCTTGGCCACCTGGTTGGCTGCATCGTGATTCGTGCATCCCAGGACGATGCGATCGGGACACATAAAATCATTTATGGCTGACCCTTCACGCAGGAATTCAGGGTTGGAAACCACTTCGAAATCCAGAGGTTTTCCTCCGCGACGTTTGCGGATGATGTCCGTAACCCAATCTCCTGTTCCAACCGGAGCAGTCGATTTGTTAACCACGATAATGGAGTGATCTACGTTGTCTGCAATGGCTTCTGCTACGGATCTTACATACTGCATGTCTGCTTCACCGTCCACACCTGACGGTGTACCTACGGCAATGAATGCAAATTCGGCATCTTCAAGAGCAGATGCATGTACAGTGGTAAAGGTCAACCGGCCAGATTGCGTATTAATCTTGACAAGCTGTTCAAGCCCGGGTTCGAAGATGGGCATTATTCCCCGGTTCAGTTTATCTATGCGTTCTTCATCTACGTCTAAACAGATTACCTTGTTTCCAAGATCGGCAAAACATACGCCGGTTACTAAACCAACGTACCCTGTACCGATCACACACAAGTTGCTCATCGATTTACTCCTTTTTCAGAGAGGGTATATACGAATACAGGCGCGCCTAATAATATGGATGAGAAGCTTCCTGATCTTTGAGAAACTGAATCGTGTATAATTTGCAAGTTACCTGCCAGAAGTATGTACAAAAGGCAAATAAAATTTTATCATACATTGATATTCGGAGGGAGTTGCAATGACGGCGAGAATTATTGATGGAAAGTTAATCGCGGAACAGGTGCGCGCTGAAGTTGCTCGTGAAGTGGAAACCATGCTGGCTGCAGGTAAACCCAGGCCTGGCCTGGCGACTGTACTGGTTGGCGATAATCCTGCCTCACAGGTCTACGTCAGGATGAAGCAGAAAGCCTGTGCTGAGGTCGGCATCGAATCATTTGGACGAGAATTACCCAATACAGCCACTCAAGAGCAAGTGGAGAACCTCGTGGCCGAATTGAATGCCGATCCCGACGTCAATGGCATCCTGGTGCAGCTGCCGCTCCCCACCGGCCTGGATGAAGAAAAAGTACTCAGCACAATAAACATTGAAAAAGATGTCGACGGTTTCCATCCCTTGAATATTGGTCGTTTGGCCCAAAAAGGGCGTGATCCTTTATTTGTCCCGGCAACTCCCGAAGGCGTCATTTATCTCCTGGAAAAAGAACTCAACTCATTGGAGGGATTGAATGCTGTGGTTCTTGGGCGTTCCAACATAGTAGGTATGCCTACTGCACTGCTGCTGGTGCGCGCCAATGCTACTGTAACCATCTGCCATTCACACACCAGGGACCTGGCTGAAAAAGTACGCCAAGCGGATATTATCATTGCCGCAATAGGTCGTGCCAGTATGGTGCGCGGTGATTGGATCAAACCCGGCGCGATAGTGATTGATGTAGGCACTAATCGTGTCGAAGACCCGACGAAAAGACGTGGTTATCGATTGGATGGTGATGTTGCTTTTGATGAAGCCAGGGAAGTGGCTGGAGCGATTACTCCGGTCCCGGGTGGAGTCGGGCCGATGACAATCGCCATGCTTTTGAAGAATACTTTACGCGCAGCGAAGTTGGTTGTATAAACATGACGTAATTCATATTGTCAGACAATTGACATCTTTATGTTTTGTTGCTACACTATGAGTATATTTATTTTGAGCAACATATAGAAGCTTAATGTCAATGTCAACATTATTGATCAAAAACGCTGATTTACTCATAACTATGGACAACCGCCGTCGGGAAATTCCCCATGGCGGTTTATTTATCCGTGACGGTTTTATTGAGGCAGTCGGTCCAACCGATCAACTACCGCTGCAGGCTGACGAGGTGCTGGATGTCAGTGGGCATATCGTCTTTCCGGGACTGATCAATACCCATCATCATTTCTACCAGACTCTCACACGTGCCGTGCCGGCTGCTCAGGATGTCAACCTGTTCAACTGGCTGAAAATACTGTATCCGATATGGGCGCGTATGAATGCGGAAGACATCCGAATTTCAACGCAAACAGCACTGGCCGAGCTTGCACTCTCAGGGTGCACCACAGCCTCCGATCATCTCTACTTGTTTCCTAATGATTCAAGGCTGGATGACGAGATTGAAGCCGCGCGTGAAGTTGGGTTGCGGCTGCACGCTTCCAGGGGATCTATGAGCCTGGGAGAGAGTGCTGGTGGTCTACCTCCTGACAGCGTGGTGGATACTGAAGAGCACATATTGAACGACAGTATGCGCCTCATCCAGCAATACCACGACTCGGAGCGGGGATCTATGATCCAAATAGTTCTTGCTCCCTGTTCGCCATTCAGTGTGACTGGCGATTTGATGCGGGAAAGTGCAAAGCTGGCTCGCGAGTACGGTGTGCACCTGCATACCCACCTGGCAGAAACCAAGGACGAGGAAGTTTTTTGTGAACAGCAGTTCGGTTACCGCCCACTTGCGTACATGCAGTCGCTGGATTGGGTCGGAGATGATGTCTGGTTTGCTCACGCAGTGCACATCAATCAAGAAGAGGTGGATGTGTTTGCCCATACTGGTTGCGGGGTTGCCCACTGTCCGAACTCCAATATGCGCCTTGCATCGGGTATCGCTCCGATCTGGGAATATTTACAGGCAGGGGTGAATGTGGGGCTGGGAGTGGATGGGTCTGCAAGCAATGACAGCTCGCACCTGCTTGCAGAAGCACGCCAGGCGATGCTGCTGGCGCGCGTCCGTTCGGGAATATCAGGCGCTTCCCTGTCTACTTCAGATGCTCCGTCCTTGATGACTGCTCGCCAGGTGCTCGAAATTGCCACGTTGGGTGGCGCGGCAGTGCTTGGCAGGCAGGATATCGGCTCTCTGGAAGTTGGGAAATGTGCTGATTTAGTTGCGATTAATCTCAACAATCTTGATTATGCTGGCGCTTTGCATGATCCAGTTTCTGCGTTGCTGTTTTGCAACCCCCGCAAGGTTGATTATAATATTGTAAATGGGCGGATAATAGTCAGAGAAGGCAAGTTAACGACGATTAACCTTCCGCATCTTATTGAAAAACATAATAAGGCTGCTCGCCGCTTACTGGAAGGA
>Ga0210077_1000569_pt1 | contig 13126 bp, 13 predicted proteins | sample RushMan_CattailN_5_FD_185556 | JGI IMG/M metagenome (GOLD analysis project Ga0210077, IMG submission 185556) | Wetland microbial communities from San Francisco Bay, California, USA, that impact long-term carbon sequestration -... | ecosystem: Environmental > Aquatic > Marine > Wetlands ... | reverse complement strand
GCCGGTGGCGAGCAGGTCGTCGACGATCAGGACGCGCTGGCCCTGGCGGATGGCATCCTCGTGAATTTCCAGGCCGTCGGAGCCGTATTCGAGCTGGTAGCGGATCTGCGCGGTCTTCCAGGGCAGCTTGCCGGGCTTGCGCACGGGGATGAAGCCGGCGCCGAGTTCGAAGGCGAGCACCGGCGCGAGGACGAAGCCGCGGGCCTCGATGCCGGCGACGGCGTCGATGCGGGCCGAGCGGTAATGGTCGAGCATGCGCTGCACCAGCTTACGAAAGCCCTCGCGGTCCTGGAACAGCGTGGTCAGGTCGTAAAAGAGGATTCCCGGTTTCGGATAATCGGGGACTTCGCGAATCAGTTTTTTGAGCTCGTCCATTCGGATCCCTTTCTCACCAGGCTTCGCGCTCGATCGAAAATTCGTCACCGTAGCGCGGCAAGAGCTGCGCCGGCTCCTCGGTGACTTCCCAGACGGCGGCGGTGGCCGGTCCCTGCTCGAGTTTCTGGCGAAGCGCCGCGAGCGCTTCGGCCGAACCGATGCCGTAGACTTCGACGCGGCCATCGCGGAGGTTTTTCGCGTAGCCCGCGACGCGCAGCACATGCGCGGCGTGGCGGGCATAGTGGCGAAAACCGACGCCCTGCACCGAACCGCTTACGTAATAGATACGGGCAATGCGATGTTCATCGGCCATCGGGAAGCTCCCCCGCAAACCGCAAACGATGAATTTTACCAGAGCCGGAGCCGGGCGCAGGCAAGGAATCGCCCGGTGGTTCGGAAACGGGCGGGGCCGGCTCCGATGTGCGAGAATGGCATCTAAGCCGGCATGAGAAGACTACTGATCACAATGTTCCTGGCGCTCGCGGGCGCCTCGGCGGCCTGGGCGCAGCAACCGGGCCCGATCCAGCCGCCGGCGCCGCCCACCGTCAAGCGGATTCCGCTGCATCCCGAAGTGCCGCCTCCGCCGCTGGCGCCCGAACAGATCATCCAGCGGTTTACCTCCAACGAGGCGAAATACAAGGCCGCGTTCGCGAAGTACGGCTACGTGCAGACGATCGAGGTGGAAGAGCGCGGCTCGGGGGGCGCTCCGAACGGGCTCTATACGGTGAAGGCGGAAATCTACCTGAAACCGGACGGCGAGCGTTACGAGCGGATTCTGAGCCGGTCGACTTCGACGCTGCAAGTCCTGCATCTTTCGAGCCAGGATCTGGAAGTGCTCGCCGAAATGCCGCTCTTCCCGCTGGCCGGCAATGCCGCGGCCGACTACAAGTTCGATTATCGTGGCACGGAGAAACTGGACGAGCTGATGACGTACGTCTTTGGCGTCGAGCCGAAGAGCGTCGAGGCCGGCAAGCCGCTCTTCTCGGGCCTCGTCTGGGTGGACAACGAGGACCTGGCGATCGTGAAAAGCTACGGCCAGTATCTCACGGGCGTGGCGAAAGACACCGGGGCGCTGCCGTTCAGCTTTTTCGAGACGTACCGCGAGAATACCGAGGGGAAATACTGGTTTCCCACCTACATTCGCTCCGACGACGAGGTAACGAAAAGCGACGTTCAGATTCCGATTCGGCTCGTTATCCGGTCGACCGATCTCCATCTCGGGCAGCCGGTGTTGCCGAAGCCGCCTTCGCAGTGAGTGCTTAAGATTCCCTCCATAGGTTGAGAAAAACGCCGGCGGGACGCCGGCGCTACAGGTGCCGGCGGGAAACTTTCCTAGATAATTTACGACTGGTTTTGCTGCCCCTGGCTTGGGCAGGCTGCTGATTCGGACTTCTCGCAAGCCTTGGAGACTGCGGGGGTTTGTAGCGCCGGCGTCTCGCCGGCGTTTTTCGTGAGCCACCTGTGCTACTGACGTGGCGAACCATTCATCCTGCCAGGGGAGGCGCGGGCTAGCGCAGGGTGGGCTCGGCGGCGGGGTGCATGGTGTGGAGGTCGGGGCGGCCGGCGCGGGAGGGCGAATCCAGGCGGAAGCGGAAGAAGGGATTCACCGGGCCGGGACCCTTTCCGATGGCATGGCCGTGTTCGATGGCCTTGGTGACGAAAGCCTTGGCGAGGGTGACGGCTTCAGCGAGGGCGCGGCCGCTGGCGAGTTGGGCGGCGATGGCGGAGGAGAAGACGCAGCCGGTGCCGTGGGTATGGCCGCTCTTGACCTGCTCGCCGCCGAGCGTGACGGTTTCGACGCCGTCGAAGAGGACGTCGATGGGCTTGTCGAGGTGGCCTCCCTTGACGACCGCGGCGCGGGCGCCCATCTGGACCAGTTTCTGGGCGGCAGCTTTCATCGCCGGTACATCCTTGACCTCGAGGCCGGTCAGCACTTCGGCCTCGGCGAGGTTCGGCGTGATGACGGCAACGCGCTTGATCATCTCCTCGCGCAGGAACTTCACGCCGGAGGAATCGAACAGCTCCGCCCCGCCGCTCGATGGGTTGATGACCGGATCGAGCACCACGCGGGAGAGGCCGGCCTGGTCGAGAAACTCGGCGACGGCGACGGCATTGCCGCGATTGGCGAGCATGCCGATCTTCACATAGGCGATCTCGAAATCCTCGGCGAGCGCGTCGAGCTGGGCGCGGAGGGTGGCGTGAGCGACCGGTTGCACCGCCTTGACGCCCTGCGTCGACTGGATGGTGAGCGCGGTGATGGCCGCCACGCCATAGCAGTCGTGCATGGCAAAGGTCTTCAGGTCGGCGGCGATGCCGGCGCCGCACGATGGATCGAACCCCGCGATCGTCAGAACGATCGGTGGTGTGGGAGAATTGTTCATCTACCCCTCGCGTCCGCCTAAATTGCACTGTAAGAACATGAACGGCCCAGCGCAAGGACAAATTTGCCTCCGTGCCGTATCCGCGAAAATTTTCAGACGGCGGGGATGCGTGGTGGAGCACTCCGTCCCTGCAGACCGCCCTAGTGGGCGACGCTGCCTCGACGCGTTCGGGATCCTTCGCTCCGCTCAGGATGACAGGGCGCGGAAAAGTGCCGGCAGGATGTCGGCGCTACAAAAGCCCGCGTTCGGCCGTGGATGCGGTGACCGAAACCGTCGAACAGCGGCGGGCGGCTACGGGAAGAGGCCGCGGGTGGCGGTGGCCTCGGCTACGCGGCCGACGGCGAGGGTGTAGGCGCCGTGGCGCAGGTGCGTGCGGTGCTTCTGGGACGAGGCGGCCACCTCGGCGAAGGAGCGGCGCATGATCGCCTCCAGCCGGGCGTTGACTTCGCTCTCGGTCCAGGCGTAGCCCTGCTGGTTCTGCACCCATTCGAAGTAGCTGACGGTGACGCCGCCGGCGTTGGCCAGGATGTCGGGCACCACGTAGACGCCCTTGCGGTGCAGGACCTCGTCGGCGTGGGGAGTGGTGGGGCCGTTGGCGGCCTCGACGATGACGCGGGCCTTGATCTGGTCGGCGTTGGCGAGGGTGATGACGTTTTCGAGCGCGGCGGGCACCAGAACGTCGCACTTGAGGGCGAGCAACTCGTCGTTGCTGATGCGGGAGGCGCCGGGCATGCCGACGACGGTGCCGGTGCGGTCCTTGTAGCGATGGGCGCGGAGGGGATCGATACCGCGGGCGTTGTAGGCGCCCCCGCGGGAATCGCTGATGGCGACGATCTTCGCCTTGCGCTCGGCGAACAGGCGGCAGGCGACCGAGCCGACGTTGCCGAAACCCTGAATCGCCACCGTCGCTCCGCGCAGAGGGATTTTCTTCAGCTTGCAGGCCTCCTCGGCAATCACGAACACGCCGCGGCCGGTGGCGTCGGTGCGGCCCTCGGAGCCGCCGAGCCAAACGGGCTTGCCGGTGACCACTCCCGGCTCGGCATGGCCGACGATCATCGAGTAGGTATCCATGACCCAGGCCATCGTCTGGGCGTCGGTGTAGACGTCGGGCGCGGGGATGTCGGATGCGGGACCGATGAGCGGCAGGATCTCGAAGGCGTAGCGGCGGGTCATTCGCTCGAGTTCACCCTTGCTCATGCGCTTCGGATCGCAGATCACGCCACCCTTGGCGCCGCCGAAGGGAATGTTCACCGTGGCGGTCTTCCAGGTCATCCAGGCGGCGAGCGCCTTCACTTCGTCGAGAGAAACGTTGGGATGATAGCGGATGCCGCCCTTGGCCGGGCCGCGAGCCACGTTGTGCTGGACGCGGTAGCCGGTGAAGATTTTCGTCTGGCCATTGTCCATCTCGACCGGGATGGAAACCTCGAGGACGCGCTTGGGCGTGCGGAGGACGGCACGAACGCCGTTTTCGAGCTTCAGATACTCGGCAGCCATGTCGAACTGGAGCTGAGCAATGTGGAAAGGATTGAGATCTTCCCGCGGCGGCATGCGCGGGGGAACCACGGGCCGGTTGACCGTCGCCATCGAATCTCCTCCTTCAGGCTTCAGGCTCGAGCGGAGTGGCGCTGCCGCGCGATGTAGCGCATCCGGCACTCCTCCGAACAGAAGTGCAGGGTCTTTCCCCCCTCTTCGAGGCGGTGGGAAATGTCTTCCGCCACATAGGTGCCGCAACTGGGGTCGCGATGCAGCGTCTTCGTCGGTGCCGACGGCTGATTTTCCACCCGCGGCGCGTTCACCCTCCGCTTGGGCCTCGAGCCGAAAATCCGCCGAAACAGCCAAACCGCAAAAATGACCCAGAGGACGATCTCTATCATTCGGGCGAGGAATTCCATGTCCTTATATTACGCTCGCCTTTCCTCCGGATGGCACTTGACCCCACTGCTCCGCAAAGTAAATCGGTGGCCGCAGTTTATGCACGTGGAAAATCCAGTGTCAACGGAAACCACAGAAAAAAGAGGGGTTGGCGAGTGCTGTGGAGGGACGGGCTGACGGGCGGCGCTGAGCACCTCTTCTATAACACATTGATAATAAATACTTTACAAGTATCTGTTCCGGAATGGAACAGAAAATCGCCTATTTCCCTTCGGGCACGGGGATGCGGTCGACTCCCATATACGGACGCAAAACTTCGGGAATCAGGATCGACCCGTCGGGCTGCTGGTAGTTCTCGACCAGGGCCACCCAGGTGCGGCCGACGGCCAGGCCCGAGCCGTTGAGCGTGTGGACGTACTCGGAGCGGCCGCCGCCCTTTGCGCGGAGGCGGATGCCGGCGCGGCGGGCCTGGAAGGATTCGCAATTCGAGCAGGAGGAGATTTCCATGAAGGCGCCGGTCGAGGGCAGCCAGACTTCGATGTCGTAGGTTTTGGCGGAGGCGAAGCCCATGTCGCCGGTGCAGAGCTGAACGACGCGGTGGTGGAGGCCGAGGCGCTGGAGAAGATCTTCGGCGTCGCGGACCAGCATTTCGAGTTCGTCGTAACTCTGGTCGGGAAGGGTGAACTTGTACATCTCGACTTTCTGGAACTGGTGCTGGCGGACGATGCCGCGCGTGTCCTTGCCGGCGGCGCCGGCTTCGGAGCGGAAACAGGCCGTCCAGGCGCAGACGCGGAGGGGGAGCTGGTCGGCGTCGAGGGTGTCGCCGCGATAGAGATTGGTGAGCTCGACCTCGGCGGTGGGCGTCATCCACCAGTCGGTGCCTTCGAGATGGAACATGTCCTCGGCGAATTTCGGGAGCTGGCCGACGGCGGTGAGCGATTCGGTGCTGACGACGAACGGGGGCAGGTACTCGGTGTAGCCGTGCTCGCGCGTGTGGACGTCGAGGAAGAAATTCGCCAGCGCGCGTTCGAGCCGCGCGCCCAGGCCGCAATACAAAGCAAAACGCGAGCCGGCGATGCGGACGGCGCGGGCGAGATCGAGAATGCCGGCGTTTTCGGCCACTTCCCAATGGGGACGCGGAGCGAAATCGAAGGCGGGCGGCTGGCCCCAGCGGCGGACCTCGACGTTGTCGCGGGAATCGTGGCCCACCGGGACCGAGGAATGCGGGAGATTGGGGACGGTGAGCAGGAAGAGGCGCAGGCGCTCGTCGAATTCGGCGATGCGCTCGTCGAACTGCTTGATTTGCTGCGAGGTCTGCTTCATCTCGGCGGCGACCGCGGAGATGTCTTCGCCGGCCTTCTTGCGGCGGCCGATGTCCTCGCTGGCGCGGTTGCGGAGCGCCTTGAGCTGCTCGGCTTCGGTGATCAGGCGGCGGCGCTCGCCGTCGATCGATTGGAAGGCGTCGAGGTCGATCGAGACGCCGCGGTTTTCCGCCATTTTGCGGATGACGTCGAGATGGTCGCGAACGAATCCGAGATCCAGCATAGAACGAACAGAGTAGCGCAAATGGTGCCGGACTGCCCACTGGAAGAAGCTCGATTCCGCCCACCTGGGACTGGTTTTACGGCATGGTTTTGGGGCGCTGTCGCATGACCGCAGCGCGCCGGGGGGCGATGCCCGGGAATCGTCAATTGTGCTAGCATCAAAAGAGTCCTATGAAAAATCGGGAAGTCTTCATTGCGAGCGCCGCTCGCACGCCAATTGGAAATTTCGGCGGCACCCTGAAGAACATGGGCGCCGTGGAGATGGGAATTCACGCGGTCCGCGTCGCGCTCGAGCGCGCCTTCGGTTCCGTTCCGCCGGAGCGGAAGCCGGGCGAGGCCGGGCTGGAGAAATGGCCGTTCCCGTGGAAGGTCGACGAGGTGATCCTGGGCAACGCGCGGGAGGCGGGCGTCGGGCCGAATCCGGCTCGCCAGATTGCCTGGCGCGCGGGGCTGGGCGACGACACTCCGGCGTTCACCATCAACATGGCCTGCGCTTCCGGCCTGCAGACGGTGGTGCTCGGAGCGCAGCGGATCGGCCTGGGCGAGGCGGATATCGTTGTCGCCGGCGGCACGGAATCGATGAGCCGGGTGCCGTACATGTTCGACGCGCGCTGGGGCGTGAAGATGGGCCATCAGCCGCTGGTCGACGGCATGTACCGCGACGGATTCCTCTGCCCGATCTCCGAGATGATCATGGGCGAAACGGCGGAGCTGCTCGCCGACCAATACAAGATCGGCCGCGACGAGCAGGATGCATATGCCGTCGAAAGCCAGGGGCGCGCCTCGCGCGCCACGGCCGAAGGCAGGTTCAAGGCGGAGCTCGCACCGATCGATATCGCGGACCGCTCGGGGAAGGCCACTCGCTTCGAGCACGACGAGCACGTTCGCGACGACATGAAGCCGGAAAGCCTGGCGAAGCTGAAACCCGTGTTCCGGAAAACGGGCACGGTGACGGCGGGCAATTCGAGCGGAATCACGGACGGCGCGGCGTCATTGGTGCTCGTGAGCGGCGACCGCTTGAAGGAACTCGGGCTCAAGCCACTGGCGCGCGTTTCCGATGCCGCGGTCGCGGCCGTCGATCCGCGCGTGATGGGGATCGGGCCGGTGCCCGCGGTGCGGAAACTCGAGAAGCGCACCGGGCGCAAGCTTGCCGATTACGACGTGGTGGAATTGAACGAGGCGTTTGCGGCGCAGGTGCTGGCCTGCGATCGCGAACTTCATTTCGATCGCGAGCGGCTGAACCCGAACGGCGGCGCGATCGCGCTGGGCCATCCGATCGGCTGCACCGGAGCGCGCATCCTGACGACGCTCGCGCACGAGCTGCGGGCGCGAGGCGGGCGATGGGGACTGGCGACGCTGTGCGTTTCGGGCGGGCTGGGCGTGGCGCTCGAAATCGAAGCGGTTTGAGTTCGATTCCGTTTAGCGGGCGTCTCGTTGGCGGGCGAGACGGAAGAATGGCGGGGCATGGACGATCCGTTGATGAGGCTGTTCCCGGCGGAGCCTGAAGCGCCGGAACCGGTGCGCCTGCCGTCGATCGAGCGCCAGAGGCGGCGGCGATGGCTGCTCAGGCTGCTGGTGCTGACGGGCGCCTGCTGCGTGGCGTTCGGGCTGACGACGCTGTGGCTTTCGCGCCTTTCGGTTCCGCTGGCGATCGCGGAAGCCGATTCGCAGGCGACGAGCCTGGTGCGGAAACATTTTGCCGCGCTCGAGCGCGGCGATTTCCGCGCGGCCTACGAGCAATATACCTCCCGCTATCGCGACCGCATTCCCTTCGAAGCGTTCCACGACATGATCGCGGCCCACTGGCACATCATGCAGGGCCAGGTGACGGTGATTCCGCAATCGGCCACGACGGACCGCGTGGTGCTCGACATCAGTTTCAGCGCAGACGACGGCTCGAGCCTGAACGCCGAATTCATTCTGGTGCGCAATGCATCGCGGTGGTGGATCGACAACGTGCGCTGGGGCCGCGAACGCGAGCAGCATTTGATTCGCACCTGAACGGGGGCGGGGAGAGGAAACCGCAAGTATTTTGTAGCGCCGGCTTCCAGCCGGCTCTTTTTGTGTGGGATGCCTCGCTCCGATGTGGTCCGCTACTTGATCGGGGTTTCCTTTCCTTCCTTTACGTAAGCGCACGACGTGGCGATGTGGTTTTTGCTGTGCATGGCTTTTTTCTTGGCCAGGTGCGCGAACATCTGGATGCCGAAGCCGCCGTCGAGGTCGTCGGTGATGCGCTTTTTCCAGGGGCGGCGGACAATTTGCGTGGTGAGGCGGCGCATGACGCGGGGCTGGGTCATGATGTGGTCGGCGATTTTCCAGGCGCGATCGAGGAGTTGGTCGCGCGGCACCACCTCGTTGACCAATCCATATTCGAGGGCCTTTTGCGCGTTGATGGCCTGGCCCGTCAGCAGGGCGTAGGCGCCGCGCTTCACGCCCAGCAGTTCCAGAAAACAGCTGTGGATACCGTCGCCGGGGACGGAGCCTATGTTGTAGTGGAGATCGAAGACGATGGCGTCCTCGCTGCAGATGGTGATGTCGCACATCAGGCAGATTTCGGTGTGGAAGCCGGGGCCGTTCAGGACACCGATCGTGGGAATTTCCAGATCGTTCACAAGCGAGCTGACGTTGGTGCGGCCGTCCTTGTAGGCGTACTCGTAGGCCCAGTGCTGCAGGTCCTCCTGTTCGAGTTTGAAGCCTTCCGGGTCGGCGTCCATCATGAAGTCTTCGCCGGTGCCCGAGAAGATCATCACTTCGTTTTCAGGATCGGCGCCGACCGTCTTGAACATCTGCCCGACGGAGCGATGATTTTCCACGCTCAACTGCACCGGCCCTCCGGCCGTGTGCGCCTGCACGAGAATGACGCCGTCCTCGCGGCGCTCCATCTTGTAATGCTGCTTGAATCGCTCCTTGTATTCCTCGAACTTCGGAGTGGGGACAAAATCCACTAGCGACATAATGGTTCTCCTTTTCAGAGGTCCGATTGGAGGTCCGTGGCCAGACAATTCTCAGGGCCTACAATTATCAACCCGTCCTTGACCCATGCTTCTCGGATGTGAATCCGGCATAGGTGGCCGTATCCTATCCCGGCTAGCTCGGCCATCTTCGGGACCAAGCTGATGAAGTGAGGCAATTGCCTCACGACCGTATGGCTAGACGCTGCTCCGTGGCCGCGCACGACATCACCGAGAACGATGATTCGGCTGTCCATAACGACGCCTAGGATTCTATTGTCTGTCTAGGGGGTCGGCAAGGAAGCAGGTTCTCTCATGAGCTTCGTTGCCAACTGCTCGAGGCGGTCGCGGTATTCCGCGAGATTAACAGGCTGGCGGGCCACGCCCGTTTCCATGGCCGACCGTGCGACGGCCGAGGCGACCCAGACCAATGCTCGCGGGTCGAAGGGTTTGGGGACGATGTACTCGGGGCCAAATTGGAGCGATTTCACGCCGTAGGCCTGGCAGACGGAATCCGGCACGTCCTCTTTCGTCAATGCGGCCAAGGCGTGAGTCGCGGCGATTTTCATTTCTTCATTGATTGCGCCGGCGCGGACATCCAATGCCCCACGGAAGATGAATGGGAACCCCAGTACGTTGTTCACCTGATTGGGATAATCGGAGCGTCCCGTGGCCATGATCAGGTCGTTGCGACCGGCGCGCGCGTCTTCCGGGGTGATCTCCGGATCCGGATTGGCCAGGGCAAACACGATGGGACCCGGCGCCATGACCTTTAGCATGTCTGGGGTCAGCGCTCCCTTTGCCGAGAGTCCGACAACCACATCGGCTCCGCGCAAAGCTTCGGTCAAGGTCCGCAGCTCGGTTTCCCGGGCGAAACGCGCCTTGTACGCGTTCATGCCTTCGGTGCGACCGGTGTAAATCACGCCTTTCGTGTCAACCATGAGCATGCGTTCTCGTTTGACGCCCAATCGGAGATAATGCGCGGCACAAGCGAGGCCAGCCGCTCCTGCGCCGACGAAGACAACGCGCACTTCGTCAATCTTCTTGCTCGCGACTTCCAGCGCTCCCAGCAAGGCCGCTCCCGAGACAATTGCGGTTCCGTGCTGATCATCGTGCATCACCGGAATCGACATGGTCTTGCGTAAAGTTTCTTCAATGAAGAAGCAATCCGGTGTCCTGATGTCTTCCAGGTTGATACCACCGACAGTTGGCTCGAGGAGCTGGCAAAACTTTATGACGTCTTCCGGGTTCTCCGAGTTCACCTCCAAGTCAAAAACGTCGACATCCGCGAAGCGTTTGAAGAGGACTGCCTTGCCTTCCATGACAGGTTTCCCTGCCAGCGCTCCGATGTTTCCCAACCCCAGGACCCTGGTGCCATTGGAGACAACCGCAACCAAGTTTCCCCGCGCCGTAAACTCGAAACTCAACTCGGGCGACTTTGCAATCCGCCGGCAAGGCTCAGCCACTCCTGGTGTGTAGGCCAGACTCAAGTCCGCCTGGGTTCGACAAGGCTTGGTCGCAACCACCGCGATCTTGCCCTTGCGGCCGGTCCGGTGATAGTCGAGTGCATCCTGCTCTTGCGATGCTCGAACCGAAATCGAATGAGAGAAAGTCATAATGGTCTGTCCTTCATCCGGTTCACGCCGCTCCTTCGCTGACCAGGAAACCACGTGGCCTCACTTGATGTCTTCTCGGTCGGCTGGGGTGACGGCGGTCCGCATCCTGAGTTTCGTGACGGCTTACTGTTCCATGTAGAGGCCCGAGCCGACGATGTACGTTTCCTGACCGGATTGGACCTTCCGGACGTAGGTCGGCTTAGGGGCCGGGGTATTCGTTCCGGGCTTATACCAGTAGATATCGAGCCAGGCGCTGCCGTCCTTCATGGCGGCGGAAATTTGCTCCCGGATCACGGGATTCCCCTTCAGGTCTTTCAGGTCGATGAGATTCTTTCCTTCCAGGCTGGGCTGAAGGGGATTTACCAGCTCAGTGCCGTTGGGGCTTTGGACGAACACGTAGGTGTCCATGAAGACGAAGGGGCCCGTTTTGTCACGCAATTGGGGGAAGGCTTGCTTGCCTTGGGCGGCTACGAGAGCGGCGGCGCGATTGACCAAGTCCTCGATGAATGCCTTGTTCATCTGCATGTTGTAGATGCCGCAGCCGACGATGTATTGCCTGCCGGAGGGATACGTCACGCGCTTCACGAAGGTGGACTTCCACGCCGGGAAGATATCGCCGGGCTCGGGGTACATGTAGTGGACCCATCCCTCGCCTGAAGGGCTGGAAGCCGCCTGGAGAATCATCCTGCCGTAGGGACGTCCGAGGGGATCTTTAACGTTACTTACGTTGCGGCCCTCGAGTGAGGGGTCGGCGGCGTGGAAGACTCTGGTGCCGTCCATCGAGTAGACAAAGAGGTAAGTGTCGCCACGGAACCACTTGGAACCCTTCGTTCGAAACTCGGGATAGGCTTTGGCGCCCTCTTTTTCGAGGACTGTCGCTCCCTCGCTGACAAGCGCCATCAGTTCGGCCGCGGTCATCTTCCCGGCAACGGGAGCCGTTCTGGGAGCATCGGCGAGGTAGACACCGCAGCCGACGAGCACCCATTCGTCTCCTATCTTCGCCTTGCTCACGTAAGCGGACTTCTGCGTGGAGACGCTCTCACCCGGCTTGGGCCACATGTAGTCGACCCAGCCGGAACCGCTGGTTTCCGCTACCTTGAGCATCTGCTGGATCGGCTGCATACCCTGCGTATCCTTCACGTTCAAAATGTTGCGCCCCTCGAGGCTTGGAAAGCCCGGGTTGACCAGATCGACGCCATTCCTGTCGATCACGAAAATGTACGTGTCCATGGCGATATACGGACCTGTCGGATCATGAAAAAGAGGAAAAGCCGCCCGGCCGTTCTTCTCGATCTCGCCGACGGCGTCGGCCACGAGGCCCACGACAAAGGACTTTTCCATGCGGTCGTTATACATGCCGGCAGCGACAACGTAGCTCTTGCCGGACGGAGCCACTGCGAGGCGCGCATAGGTGCTCTTCCAGCGCGGGAGAAGCCCGCCGGGAACGGGCCATTCGTAGAAATACCAGCCTTCCGGTTTGTCAGGGAACGTCGTTGCGGAGGCGATGATTCCCCGGATGATCGGTTTTCCGTTGATGTCTTTCAGGTCGAGCACGTTTTTGCCGTCCAACGCCGGATCGGGATGGACCAGCATGTTTCCCTGAGGATCCAGCACAAAGATATACGTTTCCCCGTGCCGCCAGCGGCTGCCGGCGACGCGGAAATCGGCGAAGGCCGCTTCTCCCTTTGTGTGGACCAGTTGAGAGGCACCATTCACCAACGCAACGAGTTCCCGGGTTTCCTTCTGCTCGTAAAGCTGAGCTGAATTGGCGGCGACGCTCTGCGCGCTGCCGTTGAGGGCTGCCAGAAGGACCAGCGCGACCGCACCTGAGAGAAGAACCGCGCTTCGCGTGAACATTTGAAAATCCTCCTTGCGTTGCAGGCTCGACGGGAACCCGACGCTTGTATCGGACGTACTCCGACCCTTTTTCCCGCGCGGCAACGGAAACCGGACGTCAGGCGAAACGTGAAGACGAACTGAGGGGCACCTGACGGTTCCCGTTCGTGCTCAGGAAGCCTTGGCCGCTCTCGCCTTGTAGGCCATCGCGACCGGGACGTCATACTCTCGCACTTGAATGCCGCCCTCGAGGAACGGCTGATAAATCTCGGCGACGGCGTGGTAGCTTTCGGTCCGATACTTTTCGGCCGCTTCCCTGTTCTGCCAGAAGCTCATCGCGAGCACCGAGTCAGGCATTTCCTCCGAGATCAGGCACAGTCCATCCACGAAGCCCGGATATTTCGCGACGATGGGCATGGCTTTCTGCTCAACCACGGTGCAGAGCGCTCGGCCCTGCCCTCGCTTGGTCCTCATTTCCAGAATTCGCGCAAACATTTCGGTTCCTCCGTCGCTCCGTAACCGAGGAGCTTTCCCCTGGCAAGCCGCATCCC
>Ga0210077_1000568_pt1 | contig 13137 bp, 13 predicted proteins | sample RushMan_CattailN_5_FD_185556 | JGI IMG/M metagenome (GOLD analysis project Ga0210077, IMG submission 185556) | Wetland microbial communities from San Francisco Bay, California, USA, that impact long-term carbon sequestration -... | ecosystem: Environmental > Aquatic > Marine > Wetlands ... | reverse complement strand
CTGTGGTTTTTACGCCTGTGCTTTCTAGATAGCTGACGAAGGTTGTGGACCAGTTTCCTTGGTCATTATCTACCACGAGGAGTGTGGCTTTTTGGGCTTGTTCCATGGCGGTTTGGCTTGCGTAGCCCAGCACTGCACCGAGAACCGGGAAGATGACGAGCGGAACTACGAGCATGCCGATGAGGATTTTGGGGTCTCGAATGAGCTCCTTGAGCTCTTTTACGAGGATGGTGCTGAAGCCTTTAAGCATATCCAACCACCTTGGCGAAGACTTCTTCGAGGTTCGCGCTCTCGTACTGTGTCTTGAGCGTGTCGGGTTTGCCTTCGACTATGATTTTTCCCTTGTTGATTAGCGCCACGCGGTCGCAGAGATACTCCACTTCCAGCATGTTGTGGCTGCTGAGGAGAACGGTCACGCCGTGCTGCTTGACGTAGTTTTTGATTATTTGCCGAACGTGGTAGGCGTGGAGTACGTCTAGTCCGCTTGCGGGTTCGTCGAGGACGGTGAGTTTGGGGCGCGTCATCAGGGCGCGTGCGACTAGTAAGCGGCGTTTCATGCCTTTGCTGTAGGTTTTCGCCTTATCCTTCAATCGGTCGCCGAGTCCGCAGATTCTTGCGGCTTCCTCGGTCATTTCTTTGAGTTCGGCCGGGTTTTTTGCGTTAAATTTTGCCATGAAAGTGAGGTATTCGCTGCCGCTGAGGTTTGGGTATGCACCAGCTTCTTCGGGGAGGTAGCTGATTATTTTGCGGACTTGGGTGGCTTGGGTGACTGGGTCTTGGTTGAATATGCGTATGGCGCCTGATGTTGGAAGAATAAGTGTGCTGATGATGCGGAGGGTGGTGGTTTTTCCTGCGCCGTTGGGTCCGATTAAGCCGTAGATTTCGCCTTGGCTGATTTGGAAGGTTAACCCGTCTAACGCGCGGATGTTGCCGAACTGCTTGACAAGGTCTTTTGCGTCCACGGCGATGCTCATCTGTAAATGCTCCTTTGGGTGTGTTTTTCTGCGGTGTGATTATTTAGGCTTTACTGCTTATTTTGCGTTCTGGCACGGATTTGCAGGAAATAAACTGACATGCAATTTTTTGTTATAGCTCTCTTTAACTAGGTTCTAACATCGTTTGGTGTGTTTCTGCGCCAATAGGGACCCCTCCCCCTATAGGTTTCTGCAATGAATTTCTATTGGCTCCAAATAGGCTGGTTGTCAAGAAATCTTGACTAAGGCTTGTCAAGAAACCTTGACAAAAACCCCTTTATTCTGAATAGCCTTAAAACTCAATTAACGTTAGAGGGCTATGATGAGAACAAAAATACTGTGCCTACTTTTCACTTTAACAATTCTGCTTCCAACATCGTCAGTTATCGGTCTAACAGACGCTGCTGATAGCCCCTATAGTCACCTTGTTGAAATTGTGCCTATGGAACACGGCTATATCAGAAGCAACGGCACCGTAGAACCGGCATCCCTGCCCATCGAACGCACAGGCAATTACTACCTACTCAAAGACGACATCGTAAACTACACAATCGAAATCCAAAGCAGCAACGTAATCTTCGACGGAAACGGCCACACACTATCCCTCCCACAAGAATCCTACACAACGATGCCAGACAAATACGGCCCCGCCCTCATACAAATCACCAACAACAGCAACGTCGTTATACAAAACACTGAGTTTACAACTTACTATACGGGCATAAGCGCAGCCAACTCGTCCAGAATAACGATTCTAGTAAACAACTTTAAGAGCGGACGTTATAGCATAGAACTACGGTCGTGTATAAATTCTGATATCATAGGCAACAGCTTAACGGAGAATTCAGCCATCGGATTATTTGCTTACAAGTCAGCCTATCTGAATATAGCCTATAATAACATATCGAGAAACCAAAATGGGTGTAATTTTGTACAGTTATCCTACTCGAACATTACTAGGAACAACATAATTGATAATTTCATAGTAAAAACCCTTGGTAACGCAATATTTGCCTTGTCGATTGATAACAATCGCTTTTTTGAGAACAACCTGATTAACAATGCCGAAGCAATTGCCATCACAGGAAGTTACAATACAAGCGTTAACAATCTAATCTACCAAAATTATTTTCACGACAACCATTTGGACATTCTTAACACTGGAGGTGACGCCGACAGCGCCACAAACGAATCCCCACTTGGAAGCCCAGCAAACACAAGCTACCAGCCTCAACTGTACACTGCACCCTCAGAGAACCCGACAAGCCCTGACGCCAACAACACCCTTGACCTCCAAACGATAGCGTTAGTGTCCGGTTCAGCCATCATCGTAACCCTTCTTGTTGCAGGCTCTTGGCAATATCGACGGAAACACACCCGCAAGCAATAGATAGAGTCCTCGGCTCATAGCTAACAATCACGCACTACCTCTCACTTCTTCAATGGGAGCTGGGTTATGTGATTGTCTCGTTCCAGAAGTACAGCTTAGCGTAACTGTTTTGAATGGCAGGAAACGTTGCCGGGTCATCATAGACAATGTCCAGATGGGAACCGTACCGGGCTGCCAGTGTGTTTGTGTCGTTGTAGACTTTTGCGGATAAGTCGTCAGCGTTGAACAGCCCCCAAATCTTGTCCGTGGCGGTGCGGAAGCCGAACCCGTAATCCTTTGGAAGTACGTAAGCCGCCTGTGCTTGGTTGACGCCGCGGCTTTGCGGATTGCTACGCGTGTAGTTCCAGAACTGTTTCAGCGCGTCAAAATGCGTCTCATCCAGAATGCCGTATTCTTTGATTTTTGGGTAATCGAAAACGACCGCGTACTTCGCCCCTGAATCGTACGCCAGCTGCAAGTCGCTGTAAAGCATGGGTCCGGACTCAATGTACGACTCGTTGGTGTACGTCCACGTGATGATGGCGCCCCAGTCCCTGTTGAACGCGGTGGCGGCACCTCTGCAAAGCGCCACATGCAAAGGGCGACTGTGGTTCCAGCCGAACTCCGTGAAAACCGTGCTGTAATCGGCTTGGTAGTCGAACCAGTAGAGCCCGTAATCCGCCGTGAACACGCGGTCGGTGTGGTTCAGGTAATAGTCCAAAATGATTTTCAGGTTGGTAGTGTAGTTCAAGGCGATGTTGGCGTAGTCTGTTCCTTCCTTAATCAGCACGGAGGGTCCCATATCCAGCTGGTTTCCGCCAGGCTCGTCGTAACGGTACACGCCGAGAAAATGGCTGCCGTACTTCTGCCGCGCCTGGTCCACCCAAGCAAACGGCTTGTAGCTGTACAGGTTTATGTCTGTAATCAGAACAATCAGGTAAAGCCCGTTGCCGACGACGTAGTCGCATGCTTCGTTCAGCGCGGTCTCGTTGAAAGTGACTTCGATGGAGCCGATGACGAACAGGTTGGTGTAGCCCTTCACCTTATCCACGAGCGCCTTCAAGTCGCCCAAATTACTGCTGTAGGCGAACTCGACGCCCACGTAAAAATCTGGGTCTTCAGAGTTGCTGACCAGCTTGACGGCTACGAACAGCGACGCGGAGATTACTGCTACGAGGAATATGCCCAGCGCAACGTTTCGCCTATTCAAACCGCCAACTGCCCCTTGAGCCAATAAAACAGGGGCTTTACTGTTAATAACACTTATCCACTAACCAGCGAGGGCGGCAACTCGCCGGGACAAAGCGGGTTGCGCACGCTTCAACGTGTCCTGTGGTAACGCCCGACAAGCTCGCCCTTGGCAAGCACATGACCCTGCATGGCTTTCTCCACATCCTTCTTGTGAGAGTCAGGCTTCAAATCAAGCGTCCTGTCTAGCGCGTAGACTTTGAAGACGTAACGGTGCGTCCCCGATGGAGGACACGGGGGGTCGTAAGAGTTCGTTCTGGCGGTGTTTTTGCCTTCGACGCCGGGAACCGTGTTTTCACCGATTTTGGTGGTTGTGGGCGGGATGTTCCAGACGACCCAGTGGTTCCATATGCCCGCTGGCGCGTCAGGGTCATCTATGATGAGAATGAGGCTTCGCGTTTCCTCGGGCGTGCCCGCGATTGTTAAGGGCGGGTTAACTTCGTCTCCGTCGCAAGTGTACTTCACTGGGATAAGCTGGTTGTTTTCGAACGCGGTGCTCTTTACAATAAGGTCCTTCACAGAAATACCTCACACGAAAGCTCTAGGAAAATAAGACTTGTAACAGATAAAAAGGTGGCGCCGAAACCGAATCGCGCAACCGGCGCATCAAAGGCTATTAGTGAGAGAGTGATGATTAGTCTTTAGGAGGCAAACCATTTTATGTGCGGAATTTTCGGTTTCATAACAAAACAACCCATATCCATGACTAAAGTTTTCAACGTTCTCCAGAAGCTTGAAGCCAGCAGGTACCCGTTTGAAAACCAGCCCGTGGGCGGCTACGGCGCAGGCGTCGCTGCCTTGCTGGATGACGGCAACGTCTTTCTGGAAAAAGTGGGAAAGGTAGGCGATTCCCCAGCGGCACAGCTAGCGGAACTGGTGAAGCCGCAACTGAAAGACGCAAAAGTTCTGCTAGGGCACGTTAGGTTTCCAAGCGGAGAGTTCCTCGCCACAGCCCCGTTAAAGGAGGCAGCGCAACCGTTCATAGGAGAGTTTGAGCCAGATTTGACGGTTGTTTCGGTCCATAATGGGCGATTAGGCAACTACAAGGAGCTGGCGGAAAGGCTGAAGGGACACGTTTTCGAAAGCGCCAAGGTAGGCGTTATTGACTCGGAAATTATTCCACATCTTTTCGGCGAAATGGTCAACGAAGGAAAGGATGTGGGCGAAGCGGCAGACGAGCTTTTCAGCAGCATGAAAGGAAAAACAGTTGGCTCCGTTGCGCTGTTGCATCTTGACAGCGAAAACGCTTTACTGCATATCCTGCACAAGGGCTGGAGCCGAGGCTTAACCGTCTGGGCAAACGAGAACGGCGAAGTAGTATTCTGCAGCCGACCCGAACCCGTTCTGGAAGAACTCAAAGAAACGCTGGACAAAGGCAAATTCAAAGAGAAAGTGGTTATAGCGCCGCGGGAAGACGCGGGATTAAGGCTTTCCTTCTGCATTCCTACTTGAAACTGCTATTCCAGCTTGAAGACCACGGCGACCTTCTTGTTGTTGAGGTCTTCGACTACCTGAAACCACGCGCTCGGTATCTCCCGTGCCTCTTCATCCGCAAGTTTTCGGACCGTTAAATCCGCGTTCACGTAAAAAGGGCGCTTACATGCCTTGCAGTTCTGAACCGGAAGTATCCCGCCAATGGGCTGGGTGATGCTCTGTTTTACGCCGCAGTTAGGGCACGGCTGAACACTGTGCTTACGCTTGGTTTGGGATGTCACTGCAACATTCGCTTCTAATTGTTCCCATGACGAGTATATGCGACGCAGAGCTGGGTTTCCGTCCAGCCACATCTCCCTTAGCAAGCTCAGGGCTTCTTTCTTCTCCCGCTTCCCGTATGTTGGGCAGTCTTCAGGGTCGCTCATGCTTATGCACCAAGAACCCGGCTGAAGAATGTATATTCGGTTTTCGGCTAATAATTTTTTGCTGTCTCGCCATGGCGCGCGAGGATAGTTTATAATAGGTTCTTTGAGGCTAATACAGTATACGGTGCATTGGGGTGGAGTTGCAACCGGGTGAAGTGTTGCTCATCAAAGAGGGCAAGACGGGTTGGGGAAACACCTTGGCAGTGACGAACAAGCGCCTTCTGGTTCTGGACAAAGACACCATAGTTGGCGAAACGCCGATTGAGAGCGTCGCTGGAGCTTATGCGGAGACCCAGTTCCTGACTAAACGTGCGCAACTGACAGTTAAGTTGAAGGACGGCAGGGAGATGCCGGTGATTTTCAGAAGCAGCGCCAACGGTTTTCTGTACGGCGGCGCCGAAAACGCAGACACGTACCTGCTGGACTTGACTAAGCGATACGCTGAGGCGATTAACAGGGCTGTGAGCGAGCAAATGCCCGCTAAGGAGGCATAGCGCCAAAACTTGGGCGTGAGCGGTGCGGGAGCAGAGTAGCAAGGGCGTAATTCTCCAAGTTCAGTATCTGAACAGCAAGCCGAATCCTATTTTGTTTTCGAAGTAGGAAAAATTTTTATGGTAGTACACCACCTTTAGTATAGGAGGATAACGTGTGATGACGAGCATCGTTAAAGTAACTAGAAGAGGACAAACCACAATTCCCGTCGAGCTCCGGGAAAAATTCGAAATCAAAGAAGGCGACGAACTAATCGTAGAAGCCACGGAAAAAGGCATATTATTCAAGCCTATACCGAAACTGGAAGACATGGCCGGCATAGACGCCGAATACGGCACGCCCGAAGAGATAAAGAAGGAAATCGACAAGCTAAGAGAAGAGTACTAACTTGAAAACAGTTCTAGACACTCGGTTCCTGTCCGAATACTTCTATGCTACACAAGCGGAAACAAAAAAGAAAACCACACGAAAACTGAAAGAACTAATCTCGAAAAACGAAGGCATACTGCCAACTATAGTGATTGCTGAAATCATTCAAATCACATGCCAGAAAAGAGGAAAAGACATAGCGGAGAGCCGCTACGAAGCCCTCACCCAAAGCGGACTCCAAATCCAAAACCTGACCCCGCAAGTCGCAAAGCAGGCAGGGCTCATCAAGTGCAGCTACAGGAACGTGCCCATCGGCGACTGCGTAATCGCCGCAACAGCCATCGAAAACCACGCCCGAGTGCTCTCAGACGACCCCCACTTCGACCAGATAAAAGAAACAAAACACACATGGATATAGGCTTCGTGTGGTGGACGGGGCGGGATTTGAACCCGCGACTTCCACGATGCCAACGTGGCGATCATACCAGGCTGATCTACCCGCCCAAACGTTGCTTCTAAACTTAACCCGCAACATTAGCCTATAAGCGTTTTCTTTACGCCTGAACCGAAAGAGCAGTTTTCTATTTATAGTTTCTTTATATAAGGGGGCTATAGACTGTTCCGAGCACGTCAGTTCAGCGAACGTGTATCTGTGTTGTTCACATCTACAAGTTGAATCCAAAATACAAAACGTTTATTTTGACTCAACTTGAAGGTATGACAAGTGAATTCCGTGCCTAAAAAAGCAAAGCGCCTCTTCAAGCAGATGCTCCAGAGCCATGGCTACTCGGAGAAAGTTGCGGAGGAGCTTTGGAAATGGTACGATTACTCAGATAAAAAAGGCGTCGCAAGCTTCTAACTATGATTCATCAGCTTTCACGTTTCCGCGGTTGGAAGAAGGAAGGTTTCCATACACTTTAAATCTTAATCAAATTACTATAACGATAGGCAAAACTGGAGATTTCGAAAAAATGACTTCCCGCTCAGCCCTCACCAAACTGAAAGCAATCCTCATCATCGATTTGATAATTGTAGCTGTAGCTGCTGGAACCTACCTGTATCTTCAAAACGAGGGTTTAGTGGCGACTGCAGCCAGAGACGCTGAATTCGTGGCGTCAGACCTTACTATAACACCAGCTGAGGCGGAAGAAGCCGAACCCGTCCAGATATTAGCCAACATAACAAACATCGGCGATTTGGAAGGCACATACGACGCGAACCTCACAATCAATGGCCTGGTAACACAAAACCAAACGCTCATAGTTCCAGGTAACAAAACATCCGTTACAGCGGAGTTCACAGTCATCGAAGAAACCATCGGAAACTACAGTGTAGAATTATGCGGATTGACTGGCTCATTCACAATCAAAGAAGCACCTCCAACCGCCAGCAACATACACCTGTCGAACGTTAAGGTCACACCCTACGAAGGTTGGGTTGGCTACCCAATAAACGTCACCGTCACAGCAGATAATCCCAGCAGCGAAAACGACACTCTCACAATCAAGTTCTCGGTTGATGATGTGTTCGTGGAAAGCAGAAGAATAGAGTTGGCTGCGGGAGCAACCACAAAATTAATGTTCACCGTCAACGCCACTTCCGAAGGAAAACACACTTTCAAAGTGAACAGCTTAACAGGAAGCTTCACAATCGTTAAGACAGGCTACCACACACTTACTGTCGCCAGATCAGGCGGTGGATCCAAACCCATGACTTTTCAACTGGATGGGGTAACCCAAAATTCACCGTACATAGCACTCTTACCTGTGGGAAAATATACCATTTCAGCCCCAGAAGTCGTTGATCTTGGAACAGGCGTAGTGGGGTTTGATTACTGGAACACAGGCTCCAAAAGCTCCACGATAACAGTAGACCTCGAGAACGACCGCCTAATCATCGTTGCATCATATTACATTATAAGTGGTTACGCATCCTGTCCTTCCTTGTATATTTGGAATGGAACAGGCTACGTCCACGTCAGCGAAGTATCGAATGCGGGCTGGCTAGGCTACATAGACTACATCGATGAAAACGGTAACATGGTGTTCGGAGGAGGCAACCCTTGGGACTACGTCAAACTTGACAATACCCAATTAGCAGAAAACAACGGCTACTTCAACATGACACTCTTCCAACAATGGGACGAAATCTACTACCTAGACGCCGCATACATGGTTGTTGTTGACCATCCTGCAGACGAAGATGTCTATTCCACGATGGTTAATTACATCAACCCAGCTGCTACAGGTCAAATTTACTCGGTAAACAAGACTGGACTATTAACTCCAGTTGCTGCCTACAATGAGAAAGGCGAAGATGTTCTGCCCCAAATCGCCTCATTAGACGGCGTATTCACGTCAGGAATCAACGGACTGGAAAGCCCATCATGGGACAACATAACCATGAATCAGTTGACACTAGATCTCGGTAACTTAACTGGCGCGAAACAGATTAAGCTTGTAGTCAACGGAATGGTCGACTGGGGAGACCCTGCACCCTATTATGACTGGATAAACCAATTTGAAACAGCATACAGCCAAGGGCAAGTTCCAGCCGGCACCAAAGTAACCATACCCCCATACATGGAGATAATGGACGTCAATGGAAACTGGGTGCCTGTTCCTCAAGACCGCTCTTTGCCAGTTCCTGCCGACTACATACCTAGAACCTTCACCGTGGACTTGACAGGTCTTTTCCCCGAAAACGCGAGCAGCTACATGCTGAGAATCGATAACTTCTGGAATGTCACCTTCGATTACATCGGAATAGATGTGTCTACACAATCGGACATGAGCATATACACAATTTACCCGACTGCAACCCTTGAACCCACCACATTCAACGTCCACGCCGAATCATCAGGAAACTTCACAAGCTTTGGCGATGTCTCACCGTTACTTCAACAAGCGGATAACATGTATGTAATTGGAAGGCAAGGCGACCAAATTAATTTGGCTTTCTCAACAGCCGACCTTCCACCATTATCAGACGGCATGGAAAGAGACTACTTCCTATTCGTAGCTTGCTGGTTCAAAGACCCACCTGGAAACTGGGGCTACGGATTCAACTTCACAGTTGACCCCTTACCCTTCATCAACATGAGCGGATTCCCCTATCCATCCACCGAAAGCTACCCCTACGACGCAGCACACCTGCAATACCTTCAAGAATACAATACACGAATCATAAACCCACCATAAACACCCAAAACGAACCCCTCCTTCTCCGCTTTTCCCCGCTCAAAGGAATTCAGCGGAGCAAATTGACACAAATAAGCCGCCCAAATTATGCACCTTCCAGTTTCCACGGAAAATCTCCTAAAAAACAAAAATCTTGTCTCACAAAAATATCTAGCCAAAGTTTAAATTCAGTACCATCCATTTCCATTATCCAAAAAACTGCAGAGAATTCAAAAATGTCTTTGATGCCTGGAATTACAAGCCCCTATTTGGGAGCCTTTGTTGGCGGATTTTTATATGGCTCAGTCTTTTGCACCGCCTCTTGTATTCCTTGCATAGCAAGCTACATCGCAGGCACTGGCGCACGCTTCCGAAGAAGGATAGGCATCACGCTAATCTATAACGGCGGTCGCATGACTGCTTATGCTGTTGACATTGAATCGATGAGGTAAAGCAAAGATGGCTCTGGAACTCTTAGGCGAAGCATTGAAGTTAACTGTGCTGGCAGGCTTAGTTCTAGCTGGAATTCTAGTCACCTTAATTTGGAAAAAGGACCGAGCAACAAAAGTGACTTATTTGAGATTTCTTGTTCAAGCTGCTTCCTTTGTTGCTGTTTTTTATATGTTTACTTATCCAGTGTGGCAGCTTATTGTGCTAGCTGTTATTCTAATCATGCCTATTGTTCTAGGCAGGTTCTTCTGCGGTTGGCTCTGTCCATTCGGGTTCTACATGGATGCCATCACATTAATCCGTAAAGCCGCAAAAATTAGGCACAGAGACCTTCCAGAAAAACTTAATGTGGCATTGCACAATTTGAGATATGTTCTTTTGGTATTTTTCCTCTCAGTGCCTTTTGTTCTTATGTGGATAACACCTCTTCCTTCACTTCAGTTTATTCCTGTCTTGGCAGTGGTTTTGGCTGGTCCTTTCACTCCCCTCGGCATCTTGATGGGTCCTGTTATACCGTTAATCGTACCGTGGAAAGGGCCGTTGGAAATCTCTGGATTGTATTTCAGTTACCCCTACGTTCAAGAAATAATCTCCTATGCTAATGCCTTCTTTGCGCAAGGCTTCGCATGGATTTTTGTGGCGTTAACCTTTGTGGGTTCTTTCTTTATCAGACGTGTTTGGTGCCGCTTCTGCCCGACAGGGTCCTCTATTGCTGTCGTGAACAGGTTCAAAGGGTTCAAGTGGGCACCCGCGCTGCACTTGGACAAGGATGAGGAGAAATGCACCAAATGCGGAATCTGCAAACGCGTTTGCCCAGTGCAAGTCACAGACGTTTACGAGCAGAAGGGAGGAAAAATCGACACTTCGATATGCATGTTGTGCCTTCGCTGCGTGGAAATGTGCCCCTACGAAGGCTGCCTGAAATTGAAGTTGGGCGGAAAAACCGTGTTCAAATCCCGAAACTGGCTCGAGCCAGCAGAAGTTGATTGAGGAATCGTGAAATGAGTAGCCAAGAAAAAAAGTACATGCCTGAAATCTCTCAGAAAGAAGTCGATGAGCTTAGAAACCAAGTTAAAACCGCCTCCCAAAGGATTATGGCTGAGAACATTGAGAAAATGAAGAAAACCGCAAAGAACCGCCCCAAAGCCATGGAGTACTTTGACGAAGTCGCCGACCTCTTCGGCAAACGCCCGAAAGAAATCCAAGCGGCGAAAGAGAGCGGCAAGAAAGTCATCGGCTACACGTGCCTTTTTGCCCCCATCGAGATGATTTTGGCGGCGGACGCGATTCCTGTCCGCGTTAACTCAGGCTGGTACGACACCTCAAAACTCGGAGACCGCGTTGTGCCCGTCGAAGTCTGCCCCGTAATCCGGTCAACCATAGGCGCCAAGATGATTGGGCTCTCGCCTTACCTTGAGCTGAGCGACGTGTTAATCAGCGTGTTGACCTGTGACGGCATGACGAAACTCGGGGAAATCCTGAGCGACTACAAGCCTGTTTGGTCAATGCCGATTCCGAGAGTGAAGGATTCAGCGCAGTCCCTACGGTTCTGGAGAGAAGAACTCGTGACTATGAAGGGGCAGATTGAGGCGTTGACGGGCAACAAGATAACTGGGAAGAAGCTGAAATCCGCCATAGAGCAAACGCAGAAGGCGACGAAAGCGTTCCGTCGGCTGCAGGACCTGCGAAAGGGCAACCCGGTCATCATGGGCAGGGACGCCATGCTGGTTAATCAGACTTACATGTGGGATGACATAACACGGTGGACCGAGAAAACCGAGGCGCTTTGCGAGGAGCTTGAAGAGAAAGTCCGCCGAAAAGAATGGGCTTGCTCTCTGGATGCGCCGCGCGTAATGGTTACGGGAACGCCGATGATTTGGCCTGACAACTGGAAGCTGCCCACGCTTGTTGAGGAGGGCACGCCGCAGGGTGTTCTGGTGGCGGATGAACTTTGCTCCGGCGAACGGTTGCTTTATGACCCTGTGGGCGTGGACGAGTGGTCGATGGATGACATGCTGAACGCCATCGGCGAACGGTACCTGATGGCTTCCACCTGCCCATGCTTCACGTCTAAGGACGGGAACGAGGACCGCATAAACTGGATGCTGAACAAGGTGAAAGAATGGAACATCCAGGGCGTAATTTACTACGTGGTTCGAGGCTGCATGTCCTACGCCATGGAGTACACCCGCATCAAGAAGGTTCTAGATAAGATAAGCATGCCCGTCTACTACTTGGACACGGAGTACACGCGGGAAGACGTGGGGCAGATGAAGACGCGAGTTGAAGCGTTCCTAGAAATGCTGACCGCTCGGATTGATCTTTAGAGGTGCGTAATGTGATAACTGCTGGAGTAGATTTGGGAACTCAAACCGTTAAAGTCGTGATACTGAAAGACGGAAAAGTTGTAGCTCGGGGCAAGGGGTTTTCAGGGTTTGACCCAGCGAACTCTGCGAAACAAGCCATGGAAGAAGCGTTGAAAGCGGCGAAGCTGAAGCCGAGCGACTTAAGCCACGTTACCGCTACCGGCGCAAACATGTCGTTGGCACCTAAAGCTGACAGCACCATAAGCATGATGGGCGCCGACGCAAAGGCAGGCGTGTTCCTCTTCCCCAAAGCCCGAACAATCATTGATGTCGGTGCAGAGGAAGCGCGAGCAGTGAGGTGCGACGAGAGGGGCTTGATGGCGGAGTTTGTGGTTAACGAGCGGTGCGCTGCGGGTGCGGGCGCTTTCATCGAAGCCATGGCCCGAGCGTTGGAGGTTAAGTTGGAGGAGATGGGTCCGCTTTCTCTTAAGGCGGAGCGTGCGAGCCCGATAAACGCGAGCTGCGTCATATTCGGCGAGTCTGACGTGGTCACGCTGATTCATCGTCAGGAGTCGAAGCCTGAGATTGCACGGGCGGTTTTTGACGCGATGGCTGACCGAATCTCGTCTATGGTGCACCGTTTGGGCGTGAACCCTGACGTTGCTCTACTCGGCGGCGTCGCCAAGGATGTGGGTTTTGTCGCATCGTTAAAAAGGAAGCTTGGACTTGATATACTCATACCGGAGTTTCCAGAGTTTGCTGGCGCGTTAGGCGCGGCGCTTATAGCTGCCGGTAAAGCTGAGAGGTCGCATAAATGAGTGAGGATGCGCAAAAAGAAGACGTGGAGTATTGGCGTTGGCAAGAGTATCATAGGGTTTTTTCGGAAAGGAA
>Ga0210077_1000567_pt1 | contig 13175 bp, 14 predicted proteins | sample RushMan_CattailN_5_FD_185556 | JGI IMG/M metagenome (GOLD analysis project Ga0210077, IMG submission 185556) | Wetland microbial communities from San Francisco Bay, California, USA, that impact long-term carbon sequestration -... | ecosystem: Environmental > Aquatic > Marine > Wetlands ... | reverse complement strand
AGAGGAACAGGAAAAAAAGAAAAACGGCATTGCCAACAGCGGGGGCGGGCACTGATGCGAACTGAATTCCTGACCATATTTTGGCGGGACATGAAGAAGTTTTTCCGAATTAAAGCCATGCTTTTCCCCTCTTTGATTCAGCCTGCGTTATGGTTAGCCATCTACGGGCTGTCGATGTCAAGCAACCTTGACCTGATTACGCCGGGAGTTCCCGGTCAGCCAGGGGTGGTTTCGGTGAATTATCTAACTTTCATGGCTGCTGGAGTAATTGCAATGACAATTCTCTTCACGTGCCTGTACAGTGGCATATCTCTTCAGTTCGACAAGTACTATGGGTTAATGAAGGAGATGGTGGCTTCTCCGCTTCCCCGTTCGCACATACTTTTAGGAGTAAGCCTGAGTGGAGTGACAAAATCGCTGATTCAGGCAGTAATCATCATTGGGTTCGGTTTGCTGTTAGGCGTGCGGTTTTTTGAAGGCTTCACAATTTGGAGCACCATGCTGTCAGTGTTGGGCATTCTGCTGTTTATAGTGCTGTTCGCGATGGGGCTGCTTTTTCTTTCCATTATCATCGCAATGAGAATCGAGAGCCATGAAGGGCTGCAGGGCATAATAACCTTGATTTCGCTGCCTCTTTTTTTCGCCAGCAACGCTCTTTACCCCATAGACTCGTTACCTTCGGCTATAAAACTGATAAGCTACGTCAATCCCCTTTCATACTTCATAAACGGCTTGCGCTATTTCAGTCTCGGCTCAAACTTTTACGCTTTCGGAACCTACTACACTTACGGCGCTTATGACATGCTGGCTTCTTTAGCGTTCCTCCTCGGCTTCGCAATCATCACGTACCTGTTTGCACTCAGGACAATAAAAAAAGCCAAAGTGTTCTAAACCATCTATACTGGCATAATTATTTTACCTGCTTTCGCTCTAACTCCTAAACTGAGTGAAGGCTGTGAGCGATTGGAAATCTGTGTTGAAAGCAGACCCTGTGGACTGGCTATTGGAAAAAGATAACCCGTCGGTGCGTTACTTCACTTTGACCCAGATTCAGGACAAGCCGCAAAACAGCCCCGAAGTGCAAGAAGCCGAAAAAGAAATCATGCTCTCTGGCGTGGTGCCGAAGATTCTGGCTAAACAGCACGACGACGGTTACTGGGAGGCACCTGAAAAATTTTACACCGCCAAGTACCGCGGCACGGTTTGGCAGCTTATCATCTTGGCTGAGTTGGGGGCAGACGGAAACGACCCGCGCATCAAGAAAGCCTGCGAGTTCATTCTGGAGAATTCTCAGGAACATAAGAGCGGCGGCTTCTCAGCGTGGTTGAGCGTTAAGGTTGGCGGCGGCAGATATAGTGGGGTGTTGCCGTGTTTGACGGGGAACATGGTTTGGAGCCTAATTCGGCTTGGCTTCATGGAGGACCCGCGGGTCCAGCGCGGGATAGAGTGGATTGTGAAGTACCAGCGGTTTGACGACGGCGAGGCGTGGCCGCCTAAAATCTGGCCGTACGAGAAAGCCACCTCCTGCTTCGGAAAGCATTCTTGTTTCATGGGCGTGGTTAAGGCGCTTAAGGCGCTGGCGGAAATTCCAGTGGAGAAGCGGTCTGCGGCGGCGGTTGATGCCCTTAACAGGGGCACGGAGTACCTGCTTAAACACCACATCTACAAAAAGAGCCACAACCTGACCCGCGTATCCAAGCCGGGCTGGCTGAAGCTCGGTTTTCCCTTGATGTACCAGACCGACGTGCTGGAAATCCTCGGCATACTGACGCAACTCGGCTGCAGGGACGGGCGGATGCGGGAAGCGGTTGATTTGGTGGTGTCGAAGCAGGATGAGCTGGGCAGGTGGAAACTGGAGAACACGTTTAATGGGCGCTTCCATGCGAGTATTGAGGAGAAGGGCAGCAACAGTAAATGGGTGACCCTGAACGCGCTGAAAGTGTTGAGAGGGTTCTATGGCTGATGAGGCGTTTTGTGCCTGTGCGGGGTGGGTTAGGTTTAAATTCGGGTTTTCGCAAGTAATTTTCGTTATGTTTGGGCGTTCATAACGCTGTGCGTGGATCTGGATTCCACTTGTCTCCTGCAAAAACGCCCTCTCCCCACACTTTGATTTTTTTCTTCGCGCGGTTTGGCGCAGTAAAACTTAAATAGTGTTATGTGATGTTTATCTAACATGAAGTTATATATTTACAACATAAAGTTAGAAATAAATAATGAGGTGTGAAAACTGAACAAACCCCGAACAATGCGATACGCCCTATTCATCTCAGGCATAGCCCTATGCATAACAGGCGCACTCCTAATGGTGCACGGCAGCGTTTTCGGCGACAGAACCACAGGCATAGCCACCATTACGGGCATAGTCGGAATCGGCTTGATAAGCACTTCCAACTTTACGTCAGGACTGAAAAGCGTCAACAAGTCACCGAGCAAAACCGCAAACGTCAACGATGGAGGGAGGTGATGGTATGGCTGACTTACTCCCATGGTCAATTGTTAGCATCGCGATACCCGTTCTAATTGTGCTAATCGGCATTCTAATAGTGTGGAGAATATTCAAAGACCGAAAATCAGGGTTCCCATCAGCCGACGAGCGAACCCAAAGAATCACAGGCAAAGCCGCAATCGCCGCCCTGCTCATAGGCTCATACTTTACACTATCGCTTATGTTCATGCTCATCTTCGGAAGAGAACTCTACAACTTGCAGAACGTTGACGCTGGCTACCTGCTAATAGCTACGCTCCTCGTGTCCAATGTATCCTTCATAATATTGCGTTGGGTCTTCGGCAGAAAAGGCGACTAAGCTATGCAGTTCAAGACAAGAATCAAAGAACTAAGAGCACGATACGACATGACGCAGGATGACCTCGCAAGAAAAGTGGGCGTGAGAAGAGAAACCATACTCTACATAGAAAAAGGCAAGTACAACCCTTCGCTTATACTTGCGCACCAAATAGCCAAAGCGCTAAAAACCACGATAGATGACCTTTTCATCTTCGAAGAATAAACCTCACTCTTCACTCCACTTCTTTAGAAATTCCTTTGCTTTCTTCCGCGTCTTTGGACTTTCACAGTTCAGTTGCGCCCTGACAAACTCGATTATTCTCGATTTGTCACTGCTATGGTCAAAATAGGCGTCGAAGGCTTCTATGGCGCTTGCCTTAACCAAGGCCTTATGCTTCTGCACAACATTGTCAATATCCAGTAATCTGTTTGTTATATCGGTCTGAAGTGCGGGTTTTGCCAAGGCGATTTTTCCAGAGTTAACCGCCACATGTGCGGCGGGGATGACGCTTTCGTCGCCCAACAGTTCGAAGTAGGTGTCGAAGAGGTTTTCAAACTTGTTTTCCGCGTCAGCCGCTGTCAGGTTTGTGATGATGTAGATGGCGATGTACTTGTGGAACGAGTTTCCTTTGGCAAGCATGTCTGCGAAGAAATCCCATCTGCCGTAGAGACTTTCGGGATGTTTCTCGCTAAGTAGCTTTAATGCTTGGAAGCTGTTCTGCCTCACCGCATCCATCTTGGATAAAACGCCGTCCAGCAGTGCTTGAAGTACTTTCCCATCCTTCAACGCTGACTCAGCTAACGCCTCGGGCTTGACATTCCTATTCTCTATAGAGCTCATGCAAATCACCTTTGGGCAGGTTTCCTTTGCAGAAGGTGTCTTCCACCCAGACTTTGATTTCGTCTCTCACAACTCGGACTTTCCGCAAAATTTCCTCTTCGGTGCCCGTGAACGCGGCTGGGTCAAGAAAACTTTTGTCGATCTGGATTTCTCCGGGAAAGAACGGGCAGTTTTCGCGTGCCGTGTCGCAGACCGTTGCCACGTAATCGAACGTGGTTCCCTGAAACTCCATTATGCTTTTGGAGCGGTGGGTTGAAAGGTCTATGCCGATTTCAGCCATAGCTTTCGCAACGTAAGGGTTAATCCCTGTGGGCGTGACGCCTGCGCTTTTGGCTTCGTACCTGTCGCCGCAGAGATGGCTCAGGAAGGCTTCTGCCATCTGGGAACGCCCGGAGTTGTGAGTGCAAATAAACAGAACAGACTTCAAACTCTAGCACCATGCTGGATTATGGCAAGGAAGAATTTATCTTATTTCCCTAAGCTGACGCAGAAAGATTTCGAAAAAAGGAAAAAGTTTTGGAGTTACTTTCTTTGCTTCAGTCGGCCGCCTTTTTTCCAGTACACGAAAGCCAAAGAGCATGCGACGCCTGCGGTTAAGGTTCCAAGCGGAACTTCGGGAACCACGTTTATGAAGCCGATTACGCAGAGGTTGGTTGACACGGTCAACTCAAAGCAGGTTCCAACTCCGATTAAGTCCTGTCTCAGGTTATCGGTGAGGTCTAAGTACATTTGAGGCCAAACGCTTCGGGTGGAAGCTTTGACTTCAACTCTTTGACCGGCTTGGACATCTCCGGGCACTTTCACGTCAACCTGCGCCACGCCGTCGCTGTCAGTGTGTGTCATGAAAGCGCTCACGTAAGTGGAGTTCAGTTCAACGTTGGCAGGTGCAAGTGTGGCGCTGAAAAGGATTCGGACATCTGCCTTCGGGGTTCCTTCGGAGTCTGTGAGTAAAGCCTTGAAAGTAATCGTGTCACCTGGGTCAGCGATAACTCCTGACTGGTTGGATATGGCAGGTGCAATCCACTGCAGCTGGTCGCCTTGCCGAACTACATTCTTGCCTGTCACTTCGTCGGCTAAAGCGTTACCTGCGCTGTCGAGTGCGGGAGTAAGCCAGGATGGCTTGTAATACGAGTATCCTCTTGTACTGTTCAGCAGGTGCCAGATAGCAACTTGGTTAGCTGCCGCGCCCCCTGCGTCTGCCGGAGGATGATACCAGGTTAAAATGTAGCTTACGGCTCTCCATTCTGAACTATCTGTCACTGCCCCTAAAGAAGCGCCGTACGTGCTGCCTACGTAGATTGTCTTGTCGAAGTTCATGCAGTACGCTACCGTCTGCTGAGGCGAAGTGGAAGAGTCAGCACCAGTCACCGTCACTGGGATTTCACCCACCCAATAACCGTTCGAAACGGTTCCTTTGGCGCCGTTTGCAGGGTTCAACGGGTCCCTTATGTACACGTTCACCTGCACGGCAGCGTAAACAGTAAAAGTCAAGTACGTAAGAAGCAAACCTAAAACAACTATACTAACTACTTTTGAAGACTTAGCCAATCTACTTTTCTCTCCTTTCAACAGGAGGACACCACCGGTTGCTTATAAGATCACAAGGTCGTAAATTAGAGAAAAACGCAGCATTTTTTCTATGATTTTATTCTATAATCTAAGTAAAGCCAAGCCACTATTTTGCCAAGTTCAAGTATAGAATTCCTTCGAAATCTGCTGGAGTCCATTGATTTTTTGCGTTCAATCAATACGGAAAACATATGAATCCATAGCAGCCATGATGAGTTGAACATGACGGTCGTCTCTAAACCCGCCAAAACCGGCATCTCAGACAATTGGCTAAGCAACCTTGTGAAAAACAGCTACGGCTCCGCTGAAGACAGCCAAATAGTCACTCGTGAGTCCCAGAGCAGCCTCTGCGTCATATGCAAGGGCTCCCGGCTTCTGTGCGGCAAAACCCGCTGCCCAATAATGCTCAAGGTCAACTATTTCCTCAAGAGCGTGCCCCTTATGGCAAGCGAAGACATAGCAGGTGCTTCGCCGCCCAGCGTGTTCATCGGGAGAATCGGCTACCCATACGTTTACGCCGGACCACTCGTGCCGCCTGTCCATGAAGACACCAGTCTATTCGATTTGCCTGAACAGTGGTTTGGAAGGTCAATGGATGAAATCGTTGGGTTCCGTTCCCTGCTGATTCGTGGCAAGCACCGCGTTCACGTGCAGAAGTTCATGAGCGCCGGCAAGATACTTGACCAGACGCGTGACTTGGCGTTGGCGGAGAACTGCGTGGACACCGAGCTAAGCCTCACCAAGAAGCCTCGCGGCTCAATTTACATGGATGATGATGTTCAGCCGTTCGGTCCTTCCGCACCCATACGTGACCTGCATGTTGGAAACGCAAGGTTTGACCACCGCGTCGAGAAGGCGTATTATGATACCGACTTGCGTGCGACAGGCGCGGTTCTGGAGCTATATGATAGAGGTGTCATGGTTACGAAGATTCAGAAGGCGTTCAGCGTGGGCGCCTTCGGCATCGAGAAGAACCGCCGCCTAGTGCCGACGCGATGGAGCATAACCGCGGTTGACGACATAATCAGCAAGAACCTGAGGGAAAAAGTGAAGACGTTTCCCGAGATAAACGAATACCGCGTCTACGAGTCCGTGTACCTGGACAACGTGTTTGAAATTTTGATGATTCCAGCGCAGTGGAGCTACGAGTCCATGGAAGCGTGGTACCCCGGCACCGTGTGGAACCCCAACGGCAAGAGCGTCGCCATCTACTCCGACTGGGAAGGCAACAGCGGACGCACCACTTACGCTCAAATCGGCGGTTGCTACTACTCCGCGCGGCTCGCAACATGCGAACAACTCGTTAAGGAACGCCGCCAAGCCACCGTGATTGTGCTGCGGGAAGCGCGACCCGGCTACATAATGCCCGTCGGCGTCTGGCAAGTGCGCGAGAACGTGCGAAACGCCATGCGGCAGAAACCGTACCTCTTCAACATCCTGAGTGACTCGTTGAAGTTCATCGGCAGCAGGTTTGAGATTCCCATGCAGCGGTGGATACTGCAGAGCGAGCTTCTGAAACAAGCGCTCTATCAGAAACGAATAACTGACTTCTTTTCAGCCAAACACAATTAAAATAAAGAACTTGCTTTCCCTTAACAAGCTGAGGCGACCATAAATGCCTTATTCAATTCGCTACCGTTTCAGTCAGCGATTCAACGTTCCAGCCCTGAAAGCCTACAAATGGTGCACCGACTACAGTCCTGAGGACCACGCGTTAATGGGCGATGAAGAGGCGGAACGGCAGATAACGCGGCTCACAAACTCCACAATAATTCTCACCGACACCTTTCACACGAGCAGGGGTCCTGTTGAGAAGAAGAAACTTGTGCAGCTCTATCCCGACCGTTTAAGTTGGGTTTCCACTCACTTGACGGGGCCGAACAAGCATTCGCAGTTCATCTACGAAATATCAGCAGAAGGCAACGATGCTTCTCGTCTAGACTTCACTGCCATGCATCTTGAGTACGAAAAAGAAAAGCCGAGCATCGTGGATGTCAAAATGCTTGCTGACAAGTTGAGAGAAGAGGATTCGGCGGCTTGGAAGCTTTTGGCCAGTGCCATGACTAAAGAGCTGAGTACGGGAGCCTAAAGGTAAATCTTAATACGGTATCACCATTAATTATACAGCGGGACATCTATGCCGAGCGTAACGTTGGAAACAAAAGAGTTTATGCTACCTTTTTCGGCTCTTTCAGAAAACCGCAAAGAACCCTTCCACTCAGAGTTAGAAGTTGCCGCTGTTTTCGCTTTGGCAGAGTTGGATAGAGCAAAAGGTGGCGGCTTAATCTTGAGGCAGCCTGAAGAGAAGATGGTTTTCCTCGCGAAGATAGGCTATCCCCTGTGGCTGTTTCCCATGGGCGAAAAATCCCTCATCTTCGACGGCTTGAACCGGGCAAGCTTCACGTTGCCATACGGCGTAATTCAAGACGTTAAAGGCTTCCTGGATAACCTGAAAAGAGCCTCAAAGAACCTTGAAACACACTCAGCCTTTCTTGACGACCACCTGAACTATTTTCAGGCAGCTCCAACCGAAAAAGGCGTGCTAATCAAAGGCTTGATAACGAACCCTGAGTTCCTCGCCGAGTTCGAATCTTACCAACGGGAAGCCGTTGAAATCGTTAACCAACCCATGGATGTGGCGATGCTTAATCCAGTTTTAGATGAATCCACCATGGCGGCGGCGGTGCATGACCTCGAAAGGCTGTACGGCTCGTTCAAGGAGGAAGCCGACAGGCTAAACCAAAGCATGAAGCTGATAACCAAAGTAACTAACAATTACATTAAGGAAATCCGCGACAGAGCCAACGCCGAACGAGCAGAATTCGACGCCAAAATCAGAGACCAAGAAGATATGATTAATCCAAAGGCGGACCGAATCAAAGACGATTATGATATGCAGATAATTGCGTTGACCAAGAACTTTGACAAAGAGCGCCTTCCAGTCCATAAAGAAAAGCTGAAGCAGGAAAAATTAAGGGATCAGCTGCAATCAAAAATCGAGAATTATAAGGTTGAGACGAAAACTTCGGCAGAAGCAGATGACTCGGTCAGCGAAAAGAAATGGAAAGAAAAAACTAACGATGCAAAGAAGGAGCTCTCCGACATCGAAGAACAATTGAAAACAACGGATAAGGCAATTAAGGACATGGAAGAGCGGCAATCTCTGGAAGTCTTCAAGCTGCGGTCGGAGCTTGAAGCCAAGGTTAAAGAAGTCAAGCATCCTCTGCTGGAGCTTGAGGCTGGACGTGACGCTAAAATTCTCATCTACAGGCAGGCGATTGAGAAACTGGAAAAACAAACCAAGCTGATAAACGAACAGCTGGGGAGAGTGGCGAAGCTGAGGGAGGCGAACATTGCCCAGTTTGAGGCGCTAGGAGTCAAACGGCAAGACGGCTCAAAGGAGATTGGGTTGTTCTATGTTCCTTTCTATTTGACCTGTTATCAGGTGGACAATAAGAAGCGCTACTCGATTATTCCACCGTCAATGGCGAACGCCATCGGCTTCTCCACTAAACTTAAAGGCGCATTAGGCAGGTCGAAAGCCAGAGGGCTACTCGCGCCGCGTTTCGCAACCATAGGTTCGCTGGTGGACACGATTCAAGTGTTAATTCAGCAGAACGCAATGTTCGAGAGCGAGGTTAAAGAAAAAGGCGCAAGAAACCACATATTAAGCATGGATGCTGTGCGCGAGAAAATCAGGAAGGGAATTCTTGACCTGAAAAATGAAGGGTGGCTCTCAGACAAAGAGTTCGAAGCCTTAAACCGGCGACTCGTTTAAGCTTGTTTTGCAGGGCTTACCGTTCTGCTTCATTCTTCTTTCGCGGTAAAGCTCCATGGAGTAGTTCACGATTTTCTTGGCTTCTTCAGCGTTCTTCCAATCTTTAGTTTTAGCCCACTTGTGCGGCTCCAGCCTCTTGTAAGTTTCAAAAAACTCCTGAATCATCTTCAACTGATGTTCATGTACGTCGGTTATGTCGTTGTATCCTTCGAACCTCGCGTCATTTGCTAGCACCGAGAGGATTTTCGCGTCAAGTCCCTCCTCGTCCTCGATTATGAGAGCGCCGATGACTCGGACTTTTGCTACGCACCCGACCTCTAGCGGCTCGTAGCTTAGCGCCATAATGTCCAGAGGGTCGCCGTCGTCGAACCATGTCTGCGGCACAAACCCGTACTCAACAGGGAAGACAACGGATGAGGGAATTATCCTGTCCAGCACCAGAACCTCCCAGTCGATGCTGTACTCGTACTTGTCTCGCGAAGTGCTCATGACTTCGATAACCATGTTCAAGAGTTCCGGGGGCTTGTCCCCTGCGGGGATGTCTCTCCAAAGATTCATAACAAACCAATCTCCAGTTTTTTACTCATCTTTTTCCGTGGACGCGCGCTTTATATGGATATCGATGCGTCCGCCAGAAATCTCCGTTGTCGGCAGAATATCGTCGGGGTAGCCCAAGTCGTTGTCATAAATGACCCTGCCCGTTGTTTTGTCCCAGATTTTTATCCTGAACTTCTTGATTCTTGAGCCGCCTTCAACCTCTTCGTCTACAACGGTTACCATGAACGCATAGCTCCCTGCACCGTTGATGGTGCCCGTGCCTTTGAACTGCGCTCTTGTCTCCGTGACCACGAGCCACTCATAAGCCGTGCTTTTGAAGGTTAATTCTGCTTCTGGGAACTTGAATTCAGTTTGTCCCGTTGGAGTAGAGGCGCCTTTCAGGTATCTGGATTCAAACCTGAACGTGGCTTTACCCGTCAGCGCTGGATTAGCCGGGTATGCTTCCTCGGAAGAGTTTATCCAGCCGTCGCCAGCTACTGAGCCGGCTTCTGGGTCGTAGACCACGAGCGTTGCGCCTTTTTCAGAGGCCTTGTTGCCCATCTCGTCGGTGCCCCGCACCTGAAGTTTGTAAACGCCCGGCTTCTCCACGGACAGCTTAGCGCCTATTTTTTCTTTGGGGCTGTCCATGGCGCCGTCCGCTGGCTCCATTCTGCGCCAGGTTGCTCCGTCAAGAGTGTACTCGGCGGAGGTAATTTTTGAGTCGCCCGTGGTGGTGTCGTCGAGTGTTGCGGTTAGCTTCAAGGAAGCGCCCACTTTGACCAAGTTTGGCTCCAGCACTACGTCACTGGGAATGGGACCTTCGATGTCGCGTGCCCGTTCTTCCTCTTCTGTTTCGCGCTTGCTGAACATTATCGCGGAGGCAATTACGCCGATGAGGACTAAGGAGAGCGCCACCGAGAGCACGGGGATTTGGATGTTGGTGTTTGGAATCTGGAAGTTGAACTGGTTCCGCAGCGACAGGATGACGCCTGAGAAGAGCAGCGACACCAAGTTAATTACGATAATCATCGGGTTCAAGGCTGGTCCCGCCGTGTCCTTCAACGGGTCGCCCACCGTGTCGCCGACCACCGACGCCTTGTGAGATTCGGAGTATTTGCCGCCGTAGTAGCCGTCTTCAATCTTCTTCTTGGCGTTGTCCCATGCGCCGCCCGCGTTCGCCATGAAAACGCCCAGCAGCTGACCCGTCACTATCACGCCGGCGAGGAAGCCGCCCCAAGCCGCCGAACCCAGCAGCGTGCCCACCGCCAGCGGGGTTAGTATGGCGATTATTGCAAGGCTTGCCAGTTCTCGCTGGGCAGCCGAAGTGCATAGGCGCACGACTTTTGCGTAGTCTGGAAGCTTCAGTCCTTCTATTATGCCTGGGATTTTGAATTGTTTTCTGACTTCTTGGATGATTTTTCCAGCTGCCCTGCTGACTGCTCTTATGGATATGAAGCTGAACATGAAGGGGAGCGCGCCGCCGATGAGCAGCCCAACGAAGACCAATGGGTTGGCGATGTCAAGGGTGACGCCCAAGGTTTCGGTGAACGCGGAAAAAAGAGACACCGCAGCCAGAACGGCTGAACCGATGGCTAAGGATTTGGTGATTGCCTTGGTTGTGTTGCCTGACGCGTCTAGGTCCGCGAGGATTTTGCGCGGTTCACCTTCAAGCCCCGCCATTTCGCCTATGCCGTTTGCGTTGTCCACTATGGGCCCGAACGAGTCCATGGCAACGTTGTTTCCCGTCTGCGTCAGCATGCCGATGGCGGCGAGGGATACGCCGTACAGGGCGAACAGGACACCTGCGCCGGTCCAGATTACCACGGAAACGGCGATTGTGAGGGCGACGAGGAATACGGTCCAGACTGTGCTTTCAAACCCTAAGGCGAGACCCTGAAGTATTAGGGTGGCGGAGCCTGTTTTGCTGGTTGCGGCTACCTTGTCAACGGGGTTTTTGTCTGGGCTGGTGAAGTGGTTTGCGAGCTTGTTGAAGCTGACTGCGAGGATGATGCCCATCACCGTAGCCAGGAACACTCGGATGTCGTTCACGTAGAATACGGCTAGGAGAAAGAAGCTGGCGCCTGAAATCACGCATGAAAGCTCGTATGACAGGTCCATGGCTTTGAACGCGTCGTTCTTGGTAAGCCTGTCAGGCCACTTGGAAACGGCGTAGGTTCCGATGACGGTGCTTACGACTCCGATGCCGCGGGCTAAAAGCGGGAAAACAATCCATTTAGCCTCAAAAACTGGTGCGCTCGTGGCTATGGCTAAGCCCAAGATGAGCGCTGACACCACGGTCACTTCGTAGGATTCGAAGATGTCCGCCGCCATGCCTGCGCAGTCGCCGACGTTGTCGCCCACCAAGTCTGCCACCACGGCGGCGTTTCTGGGGTCGTCCTCGGGAATGCCCACTTCCACCTTGCCGACCAAGTCTGCGCCTATGTCTGCTGCTTTGGTGTAGATGCCTCCGCCGACTCGCATGAATAGGGCCAGCAGGGTGCCGCCGAAGCCGAAGCCCAGCAGCACATCAGGTGAGTGTTCAACGTAAATCAGGAAGATGATTGTGCCGCCGAGTAAGCCGAGCCCGTCGGTGAGCATGCCGGTGATGGTTCCCGTGTGATAAGCGATTTTCAGCGCTTCGCGGAAACCTTTCTTTGAAGCTTCGGAAACCCGTATGTTTCCCTGCACCGCCATGTTCATTCCGATGTATCCGACCATGGCGGAGAAGAAGGCGCCGATGAGGAACGCGCCGACGCGTCCGATGGCGACGAAGAAGGGTTTGCTGTCGAGTGACGCGGAGAAGTAGAGGAAAATTCCCAGCAAACCGATGAATAAGATGAGCGATTTGAATTGTGTTCGGAGGTAGGCGTTGGCTCCTGCCTTAATCCCTTCCCAGACCTCTTTCACCTTTCCGGAGCCGGAGCTCTCCCGCAGAACTTGCCGCCTCAAAATCATGGCGTAAATCAGGGCGCCGAAGGCTACCGCCACTACGGTGTAAAGTCCGGCTACTTCGAAGGTTGAAAGTACAGCCATAACTCCGACTGTGAGTGATGTGAACCTTATATAATTTGCCAGAAAATTTTATTGAAAAACTTGGTGTCCAACCCTGCGATTAACACGTTTTAGGGCGGTTCTTCTGTTTTCTTGCCTTCCAGCCCTTCCCGCTTGATTTCCTCAGCCAGCTTCTTGCCCAGCTCGGTGAGGCAGTAGATTTTGTAGGTGTTGCGCCCGTTTCTTGAAATCCTGACGTCCTCGTGGAAAAGCTGGGCATCCCGGAGCAGCTGGCAGTTCTTCAGGTCCGAAGATGGCGCGAGCATGCCTTCCGTGGATTCCAAGTACCAGATACAGTGGTCTGTGTTGTCTAAAGCCGCCACAAGGTACTTCTTGAATACGCCCACGCGGGTTTTGATGTAGCTGGAAAGGTAAGCGCTCAGTTCCTCAGTCATGTGAATAACTGGAATGACCAGCGGATTTAAGGTTTATCTCTTCCAAATCAGCTAATCTGTGGCTCCTGATTCGAAAAACGATTCTAGCTTGGTGGTCTCGGTTTTCTTCAGCACTTCCGCGCATTTCTTCGGGTCCAACGCCTTAAACTCCAACCCCAAAGTCTCAAGCAGCCGCTGCACGTCTTTGCCGAGGCTCGGCGCCACAAGAACCCCGCGCAG
>Ga0210077_1000566_pt1 | contig 13205 bp, 8 predicted proteins | sample RushMan_CattailN_5_FD_185556 | JGI IMG/M metagenome (GOLD analysis project Ga0210077, IMG submission 185556) | Wetland microbial communities from San Francisco Bay, California, USA, that impact long-term carbon sequestration -... | ecosystem: Environmental > Aquatic > Marine > Wetlands ... | reverse complement strand
CCACCCCCTCGGGAATGATGCCGATGCCGGAAGTATTGATAAAGATCTTATCTACCGCACCTTTGGGCACGACCTTGGTGTCCCCGGTGACCACTTTGACGCCGGCTTTTTCAGCAGCCTGGTTCATGTCGTGAAGAATCTTTTCCAAATCGCCCATGGAAAAGCCCTCTTCTATGATCAATCCAACACTGAGATACAGCGGGACCGCGCCGCACATGGCCACGTCATTGACGGTTCCGTTGACCGCAAGATCTCCGATGCTGCCGCCGGGAAAAAAAATGGGATCCACCACATAAGAGTCGGTGGAAAAAGCCAGGCGCATGCCGTCCATATTCAAGGTCGCCCCGTCATGAAGCGCTTTGAGAATGGGGTTATCGAAAATCGGGAGCATCAGATCCGCAACCAGACGGTGCGACATTTTCCCGCCGCTGCCGTGATCCAAAAGAATTTTATCTGTTTTCATTATTCACACGCTTTCCTGAGTTGAGCGATTTTCAAGTTTGCCTCCCCAGAGAAATAGGCTTTGCCCCGATGAAATATGCGTTGCATTTCATTGGGCAAGCATTTCACGGGTCCGACAACTGTCTGTTCATCACGGCTTCTTGGCGATGTCAAGGGAATTGCATATTTAAACGGATAAAATTCAACGGTTCACTATAGAGTCCCTTGGAGATTGTGAAACATTACGCAATATAATTTTTGAATCGTAAAGGTCTCCGGCGATAAGAACAAAATCCACTTTTTCTTCCAAAGAAAAATTGACAAGATTATCCGGCGCCTGCCGGGTACCTCCCGTCTATCGAGTGACAGCAAATTTCAGCTTGCCATTACCTATACGTTTCGTGGCTATAGATTTGAATAGAATCGATGTTTGTCTGTCAAAATACTTGACACGGTCTGGTGGCTGCAGCTATTTTCAATTCATACTGATTGTCATGTTAGTGTGTTAGACCTTACAAAATTAGGCCAAGTAGTCAAAATTATCCTGACAAAGTAACCGTTAAATTTAACTGTTTGCGTTACTATGCTGATACGGGTACGGGAGATCATTGTGTTGTACGATATTGGGCCGAACATTGCATAATCCCATTAAGTTAGTTGCAATTTGGTTTATTTTGTCAGTATTGGCCGTACCATCGGCATCTGCCCAGGATATCCGTCGAATTGCGGTCGGCGCAGGTCATGGTCCCCAATGGATAGAAAACGCCAGCCAACAACACAACTCAGTCATTGATGTTAATTTCTTTTTTAAGGAATACCCCATTCCCATATTGGGCCGTTCAAGCCTTCTGATAGGCGTGGGCTACAGTTATCTGTGGACCAACGAAGATATCAATCGGGACAACCACGTGATATCATTAATACCTGCATACCGGTATTATTTTGAAATATCAGAGAAGATTAAGATGTTTATTCATCTTGCGGCAGGTCCTTCACTCATGTCATCCTGTAATCTGGGATACCAGGAGCAGGGATCCAAATTTGTATTCAATGATTACTTCGGCTTTGGGATGCGGTTCGGTCAAAACAATGAATGGGAGTTAAGCCTCGTTTGGCGTCATCTTTCAAATGCGGGCCTCTATCAACCCAATGATGGGTTTGATGTACCGATTACATTCATGCTGGGACGGGTGTTTTAGTTTGCATTTTTAAATGTATCATTCATTATATCAGATTGTAGCCATGGCCCGACCCCCAACCTCTACTAATATGTTTAAACCATGAAATATTATAAAAATTACACTTGAAGGGTATAATCAACCAAAAAATGTGAAAATCCTGTGGATGAGATGAACGATTACGCAGATTAAATACTGAATCAAAGCTTATGGACATGCAATATATCATCAGAAACCGATGATTCAGCCAGGGTGATAAGATGCTCATGGTGGGTAAAAAAAATAATTTGCGTTTCTTTGGCCAACTCGCCAAGGGTTGCCAGGGCTGCCGCTGATCTGTCATCATCGAAATGCACCAGCACATCATCGACGATAAAAGGCATCGGGCCGTTGGCCTTGACATACCTCGCCAAGCCCCCGAGTCTGAGCGCCAGGAATAGCTGGTCCCGACTTCCGTCACTCATCTCGGCAAGGGTCAGCATTTTTCCGTCCGGTCTCTTTGCCTTGATTATCGGATCGCCCTTGTCATCAAAATCAGCCCGAAGTCCCGCAAATGATCCGTGTGTCATGGTTTTAAAATAGTCGCCGGCCATGGACAAGACAGGACTTTGATTGCTTTGGCGATAGCGTTCCATGGCTTTGGTCAATATGGCGGTAGCCAGTCTGAGTTTAACATAGTATTCTACATCCTCCTGTATCTTTCCCACAAGGCCTTCTGCTTCTTCGGCGATGGCTGCGGCAAGTGATTCGCCGCCAATGGATTGAAGATCTTTGTTTGCCAGGGCGATGTCTTGAACAATACGTTTTTGCTTAGAAAGCAATTCCTGCTTTTCAGTCTCCAGCTTTTCCAGTTCGGCAACCAGCTCATCCGGATCAAGAGCCCTGACCTGTGTCACAAATTCCTGCAAATTTTGTCCGGAAGCCAGTTCGGACAAGCGTTCGTTGATCGTGTCCAGTTTATCGGTCAATTTGATTTTGGCTGAGGCACGCGTTTCAATATCAGGGAGATGATCAGGGTTGTCTGTGTGAGCATCCATACATAGCAGCCGAAGCGTTTCTTCAAGAGCCGCCAGTTTCTCATTTTCTTTGGAAAGATCCGTACGCTTTTTACGCTTTTCTTCTTCCAGCAACCCATACTTCTGGTGTTGCTCTTTATCGATTGATAGCTTTGCATTCAACTCGATGGCTGCTGCTTCGGGTTCAAGATCTTTTATATCAGGGGCCAGTTTTTCCACAGCTTCAGCCACTTGTTTGGCATATGCTTTGCGATTATGATCCATGGCATCGATGCGCTGCTTTCGTTCCCTGGCCTTTTCCAATTCCGCAAATACATCGTCAAGGGCCAGCACAAAATCATGGACATCTTCCGGCCGGGCATCAGCAGAAAACCCTAACTTGGAAATGGCCTTGGCCCAATCGTCGGACCATCGCCGCAGATTTTGCTCGACGTCGATTTTTTGCCGCCTGCCAACATTGATTTCTTCCTTTAACGCTGTTATGCGAAGTTCGAGCTCTTGACGACTCTTTCGAAGTTGGTCGTTGTATTTAATGGTGCGCTTAGCCAGTTCAATAATCGCCGAATAACTCGCTTTTTCTGAAAAATTTACAGCGATATTCTTAAGGGCGGTCTCAACATCGGATTTTATGCGTTCAATATCTGCTTGCAGTTGGTCGGCAGTGGTTTGCTGCTTTCTTACATCCGATGCTTTGCGCTTGAGTTCAACTGTTCTGCCGGACCAGGCAGCCATCTCACGGGGTGTTAGCGGATCAATGCCAAGGGGGTTCCAGAGTTCTTCCCATTTGCCCCAAAGGGCTGTTCGTTTCTTGGCCAACGTCTCCTGGTGTGCCTTAATTTCTTTAAGGTGCTCTTTTTGATCCTGGATTTCCGCCCTGAGGGCTTCGGCACGCGCTACGGCATCGGCATCATCGCGCAGCTCATCGGCTGTATTATCCGCTCCGGAAACACTTCTCTCATACGCATCGGCAAGATCACGACTTTCCGGAAAGGCCGCCATAAAATCATGGTCAGCATCACCGCCTTCCAGCCATACCGTACGCACGGACTGCCAGCCCCGGTCCCGCAGATTGCGATGCGATCTTAAATCATCAAGCGACGGCAGCTTACGAGTTTTCGTCAGCTCAAAAAGGGTTTTTTCTTTCTCTTTCAGCGGTTCTTGAATACGGACACTTTCCTTTTCAGTATCGGCAATCTGTTGGTCCGCATCAGCCAGATCGGTTTCAAATCTGCGCATGGTCTCTTCGGTGGGCAGTGCCAGTCGTTCCAGTTCTGAAATGTTTCCGGTCCACAGACCCAGTGCAAAAAGATCTGCATCGACTTGTTTTTCAGACAGGGCCAGTTGAGACTTGGCGTCGGCAAGGCGGTCTTCAAGCTTGCCGTATTCCGCAGCCCGTGTCAGACAATCGGACAGCGCAGACGTGTCCTTGGGCTTTTCCAATTGATCGAGTTCGGCTTTTGCTTTCTCTATATTGGCTTCGGCCGATTGCAGTGCTTTTAAGTTACTGTCCACAGACTCTTGCGCTTTGGCGCCTTCAGCGCCCAATCTTTGAATCTTGCTTTTTTCAGGTTTGGACAACCGAAGCGCCCGGACGGAATCCAGTGTCAGACCGGGGCGCAGGAGGTCCATGGCCTGCTGGGCGGTTTCGTTGTGCTGGTAAATCCTCGCCCTTTGGGCCTTGCTGTCCGCGGCAGCCCTGGAATGCACGTGGGCTTCGTCTGCGAGGTTTTTGATTAATTTTTCATTGGCGATAATTTTTTCGTCAAATGTCAGCGTTTCCAGCTTTTCTTCGATATCAGCCAAGTCCCGGGCTAAATTGTTTTCAGCCTGGCGGGATTCCTTGATGGCCACCTGGGCTGCAACCCTGCGCTGTGAAAAGTCATCCGGCAAATCCGGAACAAGGCCAAGGTCAATGAGATCTTTTTCCAGTTGCTCCCGGGTACCGACGAATTTTAAGGCCTCGCGAAAACGGGACAGCAGACTGATCTTTGAACTCAGCAACTCGATCTGTTTGATTCCTTCAGCTTCGCTGTGTTGAAGATCATCGAGTTGTTTTTTCATTACCTTCCATTGCCGGTGACCGGCCGAGGCTTCTCGCTGCTCCTTTCGCAGCTTTCTGAGTTGTGAAATACCGGTATTGATGGCGGCTGTCTTTTTACGGGGGGTAAATAGAAGGTTATGCCTGCCTTCTAATTTGACCATGACCTGTTTTAAGGTGTTCAGCCCGGAGGTGGCTGCAAAAAGGGCATGTCCCAGATCGCCGCCGGCAGCCAGTACGCTTTCAACGCCCTGCCTGAGCGAAGAATGAGAAATCCCGAAAGCATGTTCAAAGTTTTCACGGCCCATCTTTCCCAAATGCAGGTCAAGCTCTGCCTGCTCGAACGGTTCGCCGGTATCGTCATTGATCAGGTCATTTTTTCGACGCTTGTAGCGGCTAAGATTCAACATCTTGCCGTTGAGAAGGTTTAAGGAGGCACTTACTTCCAATTTGCTGTAATCGTGAAGCCAGTCGTCTGAAATGATATGTCCGAAACCGTAAAACAGTCCGACCAGCGCCCGCAGGGCGGTGCTTTTACCTGCCTCGTTGAGGCCGAAAACCACGTGCAGGCCAAAGTCTTTGTCTGAAAAGTCGAGGATTTTGTCCGTGAACGGACCGTACGCAAGAAGCTTGAATGTGTTTATTTTCATCATCGGCCTTGAAACCCTTCCTCATCTTCCAGCATGGTCAACAAAATATCTCCTGCACCGGAAAGCAGCTCATTGATTTCATTGTCGTTTACTTCCACGCCGCTTCCGGCCAGTTTGGATTTCAAAGGCGTCAGATCCAACCCAAGTTCCTCGATGGCTTGCGGATTTCCGATAAGTTCCTTCAAATACCGCATCAGCTCGCCCTGGGGCGTATCACTTTGAGCAATGCTGTCAAAATCGATTGCCGGCCGGGTCTGTAGTTGAACTTTCTCAATCCATACCTTGCCCCCTGATACTTCAGATGCAATTGCCCGAACATTGGCGCTAACCGCTTCAGGATCAAGAGAAAGCCTCCCATGTGCCGGAGAGCGGCCTGTCAAGACCGCCCGAACACAAACGTTCATGCCGTTAAGATCGGACATGTCCCGGCTCAACGCCGCTCCAAAAGCAATTGCTGCCTGCTCGATATTTTGGGCGTTGCCCACATCTGCTTTGATCTCTGCCCAGCGAAGCACATTTAAGGGTACAAATTCCGTCCGAATTTCATCGTCTTCGACTTCCACCAAAACGCAGCCTTTCTCGCCGGGTTCTCTGATATGCCGCCCCTGGGTGCAGCCGGAATAAACGATGTGCGGATGTTCCCGAAGCACACTGTAGTTATGCACATGGCCGAGGGCCCAGTAATCATACCCCTTTGCTGCAAGCTCATCCAATGTACACGGGGCATACGGCAGGTGACCTTCGCTGCCGGAAATCAGGCAGTGCAAAATGCCGATGTTAAACATGCCGGGCACCGGGTCCGGGTAAGTTACTGCCAGATTTTCATATACATCACGATTGGCATAACTCTGGCCGTGGATGGCAACACCCGGATCATTGAGCAGCCAGGTTTCCGGCTTGCGCGAGCTGAAAATCTTAACGTTTCCCGGCATAACTAAGGTATTGGTCATGGTATTGGCGGCATCATGGTTGCCGCGTATGACAGCCACACGAATTCCGGCCTCTCCGAGATTTCGCATCTGATTGGCAAAGTACAGGCCGGTTTTAAAGTCCTGCCAGTCCCCATCGTAAAGGTCTCCGGCGATAAGAACAAAATCTACTTTTTCTCCCAGAGCAAAATTGACCAGGTTGTCCAGCGCCTGCCGGGTGGCTCCCCTGATTTCCTCAATAGGCGGCGCACCGTCATAGTTCGATAAACCTCGCAGGGGCGAGTCCAGATGAATATCAGCGGCATGTAAAAAGGTCAGCATGAAATTTCCTATTGATTATTTTTCCTCAAATAACGCGTTTGTAAAATAAGTCAAAAACGAAACAATTTCCTTTTTGATGTTGAGAACAAACCAGGAAACCCGACAAGTCACTCCAAAAAACTAAATTATTGCTGTAGTCCGGCCCACAATCATACGAACGCTATTCCGCATGTAAGGCATCTAGAACAGCACGCGGATTTCTCGATGCAATACGCAATAATGCCTTCGCCGGTCCTTCCGGTTTCCTTCTGCCTTGTTCCCAATTCTGCAAGGTTCGAACACTGACGCCAATCATAAGAGCAAATTCAGTCTGTGAAACATTGAGCTTCTCGCGTACCGTCTTTATTTCAGGCGGTTTTATTTCGTACATACGGCTCGGAGCCTTATTCCCAGCCTTGATTTCGCCGGCTTCTTTGATGCTGGCAACCAGTTTTTCAAAATGTTCCTTCTTCATGATAACAATTCCTTTACCATTCCTCGGAGCAGCTTAAGCTGATCCGATGTCAAATCTTCTTGTTCGGTCTTTCTGTATGGAAAAAGCATAAAGATAGTGTCAGGAGCACTCCAGTAATAAATGACACGCAATGCACCTCTTTTTCCTTTACCAGGAAGACTCCAGCGAATTTTTCGTAAACCTCCACTTCCTCTGATCAAGCTGCCGGCATCTGGCCGGAGCATCAATGCAGTTTGCAGCATCCGATAATTATCATCTGGGAGCAGGCATTGAATTTCCTTGGTAAAAATGGAAGTTTCGATGAATATCACAATCGAATAATACGCCATTGGCGTATTATGTCAAGGCTTATTATACTTTTTAGGTGAAGGAAAAGGTCTCCTATAACTAAATGACGTGAAATTTTCGAATACGTAACACTGCATTCCTTTCAATATTTGAGATCTTTTTTTTTCACAGTTGATCCTAAAACAATTCTTAGGAAAATTGCTTTCTCAGAACCTCAATGAAATAAGGCTCTAATTTGTCGATTTTTCTTATCATATCCTCTTGATTGTCGAGATACCCCTTTTCATGGAGAAACCGATAAAACAGTTTTAACGCCGGCGGCCAATAGACATATTCCAAGGGTTCGACCATCATCTTTCTTAAAAGAAAATCTTCAAAAAACTCAAGAAAATATACATCCGGCACCGATTTTAAAACAACGGTATCATCGTGCATGTAGGCATAGATAAAATCGAGATACGTCTGCAAACAAAAAGAAAAATTTTCGATACCTTCCTTTAAGCCTTTGGCAGTGAGCCATTTTTCAAATCGTTCCCTGCACTCGTCGTGCAGAGAAAATAAAAGATCTTCATAGGAAGAGTAATCGGCTCTGTTTTCGATGAAGCCGTCCAATTTTTTAATTTTATTTATTAAATCGATATCTTCTTGTTCGGGTGGGCAAATTTCATTCGAAAGTGCCAGCCGCTTATAATCAAAAGGCTTGATAAGGAACTGGACCTCCTTCCGGATATACATGAAAGGCGTGCCGGGTTCAGGTTGTTTATCTTTAGGAAACAGGTAAGCATATCGATCCGTCATCTTTGTGAGCAATGCTACGGCTTCATCCTTCTTCAAGCTATATGCAGAAGCCAGCGATTTCAATATCTTGTTCTCAATCTTTTCGTCTTCCTTACCTTCCTCGACGGAGATGGCATAGTTCCAAATTAACATACCGATTTGCAAGGTATCATTAAGTTCATTCTTTTCATCCTTGGCAAATTCAAGCAGCGGCTTGGCATATTCCATTATCGCCTGTGACATGGAAATGGAGCGAAAACCTTCCGGAGCTCCCATATGCGGTAATCCGGGCCTTAGTATTGTCTTTTGTTCAGTAGCCGCTCTGGATTTTACAAGCCGCAAATTACGTTTCTTTTTGGTTTTTTCACGCGCCTTAGCGCGTCGCTTTGAAATATCTCTTTTTTTCTTCTTTGCCATGATCTATCCTATTAAAATCTCTTAAACGGCATTTCTAAATCCCGTCTGATTTACACCTAAGTTCAGCTTAGGTTACACCTCATTATCAAGAATTTTAAGCTTGCCTGATTCTTAAAAGACAATCATTGAAGGCAAATTACCGGAATTGTCAAAAACAGCCCATTAGTCCAGCAAGGGCCTATAAATATTAGTAATTCTATTCGCAATTTTTGCCAATAGATCGCTAATAGAAAATTTAAGGCAAGCTATATTCCGTCCAACGGCGCGTTTCTTATTTTTTAACAGGGTATTTTTATGGTTCAATGAGGTGTTTGTGGCCCTATTAATACCCTGTTAAACCTTTCTCCATCGGGCATATCGCCCTTTGCCGGTAGCCTCAACTTTACCTTCTTTCCTCAATCTCTTCAAAAGTGCCCGAATCCAATCCCGGCTTACTGCCGGGCATGCATTTTTGAGATCCGCAAGCGAAAAATCCCCGATAAATCCGTCGACGGCATTTAGCACCATATCAGCCTTGCTCCCATAACCGGTAGAGATACGATCAAGACGGTTTTCGAATTCTCGATAGGCCGCCAGTATCGTCGACAACAGGTATTCTATCCAGGGTAGCGCATCGTGGATTCCATCGTGCCATCCCTGGGAAGACTGATACAAGGTATCGTAATAAGATTCCTTGGTTTGCTCAACTATCCGCTCAAGGCTAATATAGCGGCCCACTTCATAACCATTATGGTAGAGCAACAAAACAGTTAGCAAACGGGCCATTCGTCCGTTTCCATCCAGAAATGGATGAATGCACAAAAAGTCGAGTACATAGAGCGCTAATAGGATCAATGGGTCAATCATCTCATCTCGAATCGCGGCATTGAAACTCTGATGCAGATTTTGCATGAAATCCGGTGTCTGAAAGGGTTCAACCGGAACAAACCGAATCGTTTTGGAACCGTCCGGGTTGATTTCGGCAATCTCATTAGCCACTGATTTCCACATCCCTCCTTGCTTGCCGGCATATTTCATCAGATCCCTATGAAGTTGTAAAACAACCTGTACCTTGATCGGTATGTTTTTATGGTTGCTGTGAACCGTGTTGAGCACATCCCTGTAGCCGGCAATCTCTCCTTCGGTTCGATTAGAAGGCGCGATCTTTTCTTCCACCAAGTCCTTAATCCGTTTGAAATCCGCTGTGATACCTTCCAGCCGGTTTGAGGATTCGGTGCTCTGGATGATGGCGACCTGGCGCAGGTTTTCCAGCATTTCGGGCGCCTGCTGTTGGTATAGCTCCTGTTTGCCTTTATATTCGCCAATCTGGCGGATGATGCCGATAAGATGGTGGGGAATCTGTAGTTTTTTCAGGTATTGTTGTTCAAATGAATGCATCAGATTTCTTTCGCCTTTTTTCTTTTTGGTTTTTTTGATTCGTATTCGGCCTGATCTTCACGGATTTCGATTTGATCAGCAGGTATTTTTTACTGCTTTTCCATCCCGCCAGATTACTATGGAATTGCCGGAACGTTTATGATCTGCAATTGCATCGGCAACAGCCTTTTTCAGCGCTTTTTCAGCACGTATTCCAATGGGAATATCCTTTAAATTCTTTTCTTCCATCTTTTTACTCCGTATGTTGAAAAATCTGTTCAAACAATTCATTATCAAGAATTTTGAACCTTTCCAATGAAAGGAATTATGTTTTGGTTTTAAACTCCTTAAGACGGGTACAGTCGACCAATCGGTTCATGGTTTTTAAAGTGAATACTTTTCCTCGGGTTGCCAGAAGCATCTTTTCCATGTCTCCTCTTCGCACACCAAAACCACGGCCTCCAATGCAGGCGATAACTTCATATTTAAATTGCCCTTCAGGCTGCCCCTCCAGCTCAGTTGACCAAGGTGTTGAATTCGCGTTGCTTTATCGCGAGCTGTTCCGTCGTCTTCTGTTAGCTTTGCTTCAATGATGATTTGCGGATTGAATTCACTTGGAATAATGAAATCGGGTGATTGATCAAAGCCTTGGATACGTTCAGCGCGCTTGGTTTTACGATAACTGATACCGGCTTTTGACAAAATATCTTCAATGGCTGACTCAAGGCTGTCGCCGATTAAATCACTCACAGAATCGCGATGACCGGCAAAGGGTCTGCCAAGGAATCTTTCATACAAAAGCATGGCATATGGCACACCAATTTTAGCAAGAGCCTGAAGCCCTGATTTGCCGGATTTTGTGTCTGCCTTGTCGAGCCGGTGGATATTTTTTTCTTCAACGTCCGGGGCGCCCTCTATAAGCAAGTCGCAAGCAGTCTGAACGAGTGCTCTTAAACGTGTCACGGTTACACCGGAATCACTCAGCGGTATTTCGGGAGCCATGCGAACTTTTCGATCTAATGAACGAACATACCCCTGAGTAACTTGCGTGCCTGTTTTTTGAGATGTAAGATATGCCCATTCCGGCGGTGTAAACCCTAACATAGATCGTAAAACGATGATGGAAATAGGCTCAGAAAATATAGTAGGAAGAATCTTTTCCAGCGTTAGTTCGGAAAAACCTGATGATGCTTGTTTGAGTGCTTCGTAACCCTTTTCAAAAACAGGATATTCAATGAATCCCTTTCCCTTCGGCAAAGTTAGAAAATCTGATTCCAGACAGGAAAAAACTGAAGAGACAAAAACATCCGGATTGGCCTTAATTTCATCAAATGTTGCTTCAAAAGGGAATTTCATCATCTCTGCCATATATGGCCTCACTTTCTCTTACACCCATAGATTGTTTTACAGGAACGTCGCCAAGTAGATCTTTAAGATACATTTCCACATTATTTATACCACCGAATTCGGATATCCAGTTCTCAATTTTACTCAAACGTACTTTTGTATCAATTTCCTTGCTCCATCCATTTCTTAACGCCCAAATGGCAAGGCGAATAAGATGGCCATAGATTATACAGCGCAAATCACCCCTTGAAGGTTTCATGTTACCCTGATTTAAAAATAGGATGTCTTCGTATACAACTGATGCGAGTCCCTTTGGGGTATCCGGCATCCATCTTCGAGGGACTGTTCCGGTAGATCGAGAAACGAACACTGTATCTGTTATGGATGATCGTGTATTGCTGATGTGAATGGAAGCACCCATTTCCGCCGGACAGGGCAATGAAGCCGAACATGTGAGGCCCGCATCCAGTATAGCCACAGCTATTGGATAATAAGCGCTCAGGTTATTATGGTGATAGGTAAAAACCAGCGGTTTGCCTGGCTTCAGGGCGGCGGCCATGTTTCTAAAGACTAATGAAAGCCCATTGGCAAAATGCGTTAACCCCCTCCCCATGTTCTCGTTGCCGGTCAGTTCTTCCGGGTTTCGCGTGGAGGGATTTAGGAAGGCTTTTATGTTTTTGCCTATCAATTTGCGGAGCCAAACATAGCAGAAGTCCATCAACTCTGCGTATTGGACATTGCCAAAATATGGAGGATCGGTAAATACGGCATCCAAGGTGTTTTCCGCAATCTTTTTTTGGGCAGCATCACCACAGGATATATCGACCTTTCTCGGAATTCGCTCAGTTCCGTTGCCGGTATCGCCGATCCATTCTTTGTGAACGACTATCGTTAGCTTTTTCCCTGATTGGTGTTTTATTTCAAATGGCGCGTCGCAATATTCCTTGGCTTTAAAAAATTTTGTGATGATGTTATTCCATCCTCCCGATCCCACATTGTTTCCCTTCCGGTGATTTTGTATCCCCAAGAAATTTGACTCGCACTGGATTAAGCCAACCGGAAACCCGTGAACTGAAAAAATATCAAGAGATTTAAGGGCCATGGCATCATACCGGCAAAGCATGTTTTGGTATCTGAGAAGGTCGGAAAGGTTGGTTGCAAGGGCGTTTCGCACCCTCACGTTTTTTTCCTTTTCAATAATCCGACAACTCAACTCCAGGCCAAGCTTTTGCCGGAAGTTAAACATTTCATGGTAGTGCTTGTATCCCCAGCGATGCAGGCGGTTGGTTTCATCGCCTTGGGGAATCTTGTCTTCAGGGGTAAAACGGGGCCGCATTTTTATCCAGCGTTGCTCGGTGTCACGGAGTTTCCGAAGGTCGTCTTCATCAGGAACTTTAAAGAACCTCCCTTTGTGGCCAGGTTTGCAAAGATGGCAATGGTATTCAATTGCAAACAACCGATGCCGAGGCGGCCCTAAGTCAAGCCTTGGGTAATGATTTAGTTTGTTACAGTGGGGACACTTGCAGCGATTTCGTTTTGCAGGGCCGGAGGCTAAAAGTTTCGTTTTGCAATGGGAACAAACCCCGGGATGTGTTCGATCCTCTGCCTCTGTCAATTTGCCGCATGCTGCACAAACGAAAACATTTTTGGGATGCCTCCGATTCTGGGAAACAAGGTAGCCCGGGAAAAGGTCAAATTCGTTTCCGCATCCCGTACATTCCTGGACTTTGACCCACAGGAAATACTTGACATGCGCATCAGTGGAATCACAATATTCGCATCGCGTGCGATAAAGATCACCAATCTTTTTTTCAATGGCTGCTCTTAATCTTTTGGCTGCATCGGTATATGCGGTAAGATCAAGATGCTCCAACTGCTGCTTGACGATCCAGTACGCCATTGGATTGATGTCATAGCCGATCACATCACAACCGATCCGATTGGCCTCTATCAATGGCGTGCCGCCGCCCATAAATGGATCTGCCACGCGTAT
>Ga0210077_1000564_pt1 | contig 13238 bp, 13 predicted proteins | sample RushMan_CattailN_5_FD_185556 | JGI IMG/M metagenome (GOLD analysis project Ga0210077, IMG submission 185556) | Wetland microbial communities from San Francisco Bay, California, USA, that impact long-term carbon sequestration -... | ecosystem: Environmental > Aquatic > Marine > Wetlands ... | reverse complement strand
CAGGCAGATCGCGATTCAGGACCATTACGACGCAATCTCCGCGAGCGTGAGGGCCGGCGGCATGTCAAGCCGCCCGCGAAATGACATGCCGCCGGCCCTCACGCTCGCGGAGATTGCGTCGCGCCTGGGGGGCCGGGTGGTCGGTCCCCCGGAGCTGCTGATTCGGCAAGTCGGTTCGCTTGAGCGCGCGGGCCCCGGCCAGATCACATTTCTTTCGGGGCTGAGGCACAGGAACAAGCTGGCCGCGACCCGTGCGGCCGCGGTCATCGTCCCCGAGGGGGCGGAGGACCTTACCCAGATTCCGCGTATCGTCTGCGACAATCCTTACGCCTATTTCGCCCGTCTATCGCAGCTGTTCAACCCGATCTCGGCGCCGCAGCCCGGCCGGCATCCGACGGCCAGCATCGCGAGCGATGCGGAAATTGCGGCGACCGCACGCATCGAGGCCGGTGCCGTCGTGGAAAGCGGCGTCCGGGTAGGGGAGCGCGCATGGATCGGGGCGGGATGCTACCTCGGGGAAGCTTGCTCGGTAGGCGATGACAGCAGGCTGTTTCCAGGCGTCGTCGTGTATCGAGGCTGCAGAATCGGCGCGCGCGCGATCGTGCATTCCGGCGCCGTCATCGGGGCGGACGGCTTCGGAATCGCCGGGGATGACGGCAAGTGGCTCAAGATCCCCCAGATCGGCGGCGTGGAGATCGGCGACGACGTGGAAATCGGCGCCAACACGACGATCGATCGCGGCGCGATCGACGATACCGTCATCGAAGATGGGGTGAAACTCGACAACCAGATTCAGATCGGCCACAACGTGCGGGTGGGAGCACACACGGCAATCGCCGGATGTGCCGGCGTCGCCGGCAGCGCGGATATCGGCCGTCACTGCACGATCGGCGGGGGTGCGGTCATTCTGGGACACCTCAGGCTCGCCGACCGAGTGAATGTTTCGGCAGGAACCCTCGTCTCGCGCTCGATTCACGAGCCGGGCACGTATACCGGCGTGTTTCCATTCGGCGCCAACGCCTCGTGGGCGCGCAACGCCGCCTGGTTGCGGCACCTCTCAGAACTGGCTGAACGCGTCCGCGAGCTCGAAAAGCTTCTTGGGAGAAAGGAAGAAAATGGCTGAAATGGATGTCAACGAAGTACTCGCGCACCTCCCGCAGCGGTTTCCTCTCTTGATGATCGACCGGGTCACCGAGTGTGAACCGGGCAAGCGGATCGTCGCACTGAAGAACGTATCCGTTAACGAGCCGTATTTTCCGGGTCATTTCCCGCAGCGGCCCATCATGCCGGGAGTCCTGATCCTGGAAGCCATGGCGCAGGCGGCGGCGATACTGGTCTTCCGCACCGTAGGAGAACAGCCGGACAAGAGCACGGTTTACTACTACGCAGGCATCGACAACGCGCGCTTCAGAAAGCCCGTGGTTCCGGGGGACCAGCTCAAGATCGAAGTGACGATCACGGGAAGCAAGCGCAGCATGTGGAAGTTCGCCTGCGCGGCGCGCGTCGACGGTACGGTCGTCGCGGAAGCGCAAATCCTCTGCACCCAGCGCAGCTTCGCGGACCAGGGCGCATGATTCACCCGAGCGCGATCGTCGATCCCGGGGCCAAACTGGCGGCGGACGTCTCGGTCGGCGCATTTTCGATCATAGGCGCGCAGGTCGAGATCGGAGCCGGCACAACGATCGATTCGAATGTCCTGATCGACGGGCGCACGCGGATCGGAAGAAATAACCGGATCTTTCCCTTCGCATCGATCGGCGCGGCGCCGCAGGACAAGAAGTACGCAGGGGAGGACACCGCGGTCGAGATCGGCGACGGCAACACGATCCGGGAGTACGTCACCATCAATCGCGGCACGCTACAGGATGCGGGAACGACGCGAATCGGGGACGACAACTGGATCATGGCGTACGTGCACTTCGCGCACGACTGCCAGATCGGAAGTCATGCCATATTCGCCAACTACTGCGGACTCGCAGGGCACGTCCATGTGGGGGACTGGGCAATTCTCGGCGGAATGACTCTGGTTCATCAGTTCGTGCACATCGGCGCGCACAGTTTCACGGGCATGGGTACCTACCTTCCGCAGGACCTGCCGCCGTACGTGACCGCGGCCGGCAATACGGCGAAGCCCTACGGCATCAACAGCGAAGGGCTGCGTCGGAGGGGTTTCGATCCGGAGACGGTGGCGGCGCTGAAGCGCGCCTATCGGACGCTGTATCGCTCCGGCCTCGGGCTCGAGGACGCACGACGCGAACTCGCCGCGATGACCGAAAAATGCAGCGCAGTGCGCCCGATCGTCGAATTTCTCGCGCATTCCACGCGCGGAATCATTCGTTAGCCCGTGTCCGGCCGGCCCTGGATCGCAATGGTGGCGGGGGAGGCCTCGGGTGACCTGCTCGGCGCCCATCTCATCGCGGCCCTGAGCGAGCGGCGGCCGGACCTCGTTTTTTCGGGCATCGGCGGCCCGAAGATGCAGGCGGCCGGGTTCGAATCCTTTTACCCGATGGAGAAGCTCTCGGTCCGGGGCTACGCCGAGGTTCTGAAGCACTACCGCGAGATCACTGGCATCCGCAAGCAGCTAGCGGCGCGGCTGCTGAGCGAGCGGCCCGACGTCTTTATCGGCGTCGATGCGCCGGATTTCAATCTCGACCTCGAGCGGGGACTCAAGGCCGCGGGCATCCCCACGATCCAGTACGTCAGCCCGTCGGTCTGGGCCTGGCGGGCGGGGCGCATGGGCAAGATTTCGGCATCCGCCTCGCACGTGCTGGCGCTGTTTCCGTTTGAGCCGCCGCTGTACGAGCGGGCGCGGGTGCCGGTGACCTACGTCGGCCACCCCCTGGCGGATCTGGCGCCGCTCGACGTGAACAAGGACGAGGCCAGAGCACAGCTGAAGCTGCCGACGCGCCACCCGGTGATTGCCTTGCTCCCGGGGAGCCGCAAATCGGAGCTGCATTACATGGCCGAGACTTTCGTCAAGACCGCGCGCCGGCTCTACGAGGACATCAAGGAGCTGCACTTTGTCTGCCCTCTGGCTTCGCGCGAGACGAGAGATCTCTTTCAGGACGCGATCCGGCATCACGCGGGCGGCGAGCTTCCGCTCACGCTCCTGTTCGGACACTCGCACGAGGCGCTGGCGGCGGCCGACGTCGCGCTTGTCGCCAGCGGAACGGCCTCGCTCGAGGCCGCCCTGTTCAAGACGCCGATGGTCATTGCCTACCGGATGTCGCCCATCAGCTGGGCGCTCATGCGCCGCATGATCCGCCTGCCTTACGTCGGACTGCCGAACATCCTCGCCAATGAAGCGCTCGTGACCGAGCTTCTGCAAAGCCGCGCGACCCCCGGCTCGCTTGCCGACGCATTGAGAGACTTGCTGCACGACGCGGACCGGCGGCGCCATCAGGTCGAGCGATTCAGAGAGATCCACCTCAGCCTGCGGCAGAACACGGCGCAGAAGGCGGCGGAAGCCGTGCTTCAGGTGCTCGATTCGGCTCATGAATAGCCGTCGCATATGCGGCGTCGACGAAGCCGGCCGCGGCCCGATCGCGGGCCCCGTCTATGCCGCGGCCGTCATCCTCGATCCGGATCGCCCGATAAAGGGCCTGGCCGACTCCAAGCTTCTCGCGCCCGCGCGGCGGGAGCGCCTGGCGGAGGAAATCCGCGGCGCGGCAAGCGCGTGGGCCGTGGCCCGCGCCAGCGTGGAGGAAATCGACAGACTGAACATCCTGCAGGCGACCCTGCTGGCGATGCGCCGCGCGGTGGAGAGCCTGCCCATAGCCGCGGACGAGGCCTGGATCGACGGCAATCGGTGTCCGACGCTGACTGCGTGCGAAGCGCGCTCGATCGTCGGCGGCGACAGGCTGCACCCCGCCATCTCGGCGGCTTCCATTCTGGCCAAGACGGAGCGCGACGCGGAGATGCGCCGCCTGCATCTCGCGTATCCGCAGTACGGGCTGGATCGGCACAAAGGCTATCCCACCCGCGAGCATCTCGAACTGCTGGCGCGCTTCGGGGTGTGCGAGATCTACCGTCGCTCGTTCTCTCCCGTGCGCCGGCTGCTCGAATGAAGGAACTGCGTTCGCCGGACAACCCGCGCGTGCGCCGCTGGGAGCGAATGGTGCGGGACTCGCGGGCAAGGCGCGCCGAGCGGCGAGCCATTATCGAAGGTGTCCATCTCGTCGAGGCCTACCTGGAGCAGGGCTCGCGCCCGCTGGCGCTGCTGGTGAGCGAGAGCGGCCTGAAGCGCAGGGAAGTGGCGCTGCTCGCGAAGCGCGCCGCGGTCGAGCCTGTCGCCCTTTCCGATTCCCTCTTCAGGCGGATCGCGGACACCGAAACGCCGACGGGAATCGCCGCCGAGATCGAGATTCCCGCATTTGAAGCGCGGCTCGCGGAGTCTCCTTGCTGCGTCTTCCTAGACGAAATTCAGGACTCGGGCAATGTGGGCGCCATCGTTCGCAGCGCTGCGTGCTTCGGGGTGACGGACGTGGTAATGGGGAAGGGATGCGCCGACGCGTGGTCGCCGAAGGCGCTGCGCGCCGGCATGGGAGGTCAATTCATGCTGCGCATAATGGAGGGGCAGGACCTCCCCGCAATGCTGGACCGCTTCGGGGGGAAGACGGTTTGCGCCGTCGCGCACGGCGGCCGTCCCGTTCACGAGCTCGATCTCGATGGCCGCCTCGGCTGGATATTCGGCAGCGAAGGGCGCGGCGTAAGCGAGACGCTGGCGTCGAAAGCCGCTTATCGCGCCACGATTCCCATGGCGGCCGGTGCGGAATCGCTGAATGTCGCCGCGGCAGCCGCAATCTGCCTCTACGAGGCCAGACGCCGGCTCAGTAGTGGAGGCGCTCCATCCTGAGCTCACGCAGGATCGTGGTCGCGATTTCCTCGATCGACTTTGCAGTCGAGTCGATCCAGCGGATGCCCTCCCGGTGCATGAGAAGCTCCGCCTGCTCCACCTCGTAGCGGCAGTTCTCCGGATCGGCGTATCGGCTGTTGGGGCGGCGCGAACCGCGAATCTCGGCCAGGCGCTCGGGCGCGATGCTCAAGCCGAACAGCTTCGCTTTCCGGGTCTTGAGTGCGCGCGGCAGCTGGCGGCGATCGAAGTCCTCCGGGATGAGAGGGTAATTGGCGGCCTTGACGCCGAATTGCAGGGCGAGATACAGGCAGGTGGGGGTCTTTCCGCTGCGCGATACGCCCACCAGGATCAGGTCCGCCTGGTCGATCTCCACCTCGGTGGCGCCATCGTCGTGCGCCATGGCGTAATTGATTGCATCAATGCGGTCGTAGTAGCCCTTCTTGTCCACCGCGCTGTGCGAGCGCCCGATGGTGTGGCTCGAAGGGCGCCCCAGGCCTGCCTCGAGCGGGCCGATGAATGTCTCGAAAAAATCGAGGCAAAGGGCGTTCGCCGTGCGCAGTACGTCGCGGACGTCGTTGTTGACCAGGGTCGAGAACACGATAGGCTGGCCGTTGCCCTTGGCCGCTTCCTCTTCGATGCGCAGGAGGCATTCCCTGGCCCGCTCGGCGTTGTCGATGAAGGAGAGAGTGATCTGATTGAACTCGGTGCCCTCGAACTGGGTCAGCAGGCTGTGGCCGAGCATCTGGGCGGTGATTCCGGTGCCGTCGGAGACGAAGAAAACGGTGCGTTTGGAGGTCATTGATGGCCGAGATTGGGGCGCTGTGCTGCGCAGCGGTAAAATAGGCGTTTTACAGGGGCGCGACAACCACGAGGGGGCAAGATCGTGTACATAGCTTGGCTGAAGGACCTGCGGATGGCCGACCTGGACCAGGTCGGCGGCAAGAATGCGTCACTCGGCGAGATGATCGGTGGCCTTGCCCAGGCCGGAATCGAGGTGCCAGGGGGCTTTGCCACGACTGCGCAGGCGTACCGCGAGTTTCTCGCCGCCAACGGACTCGATCGCCGGATCGCCGAGCGCCTGAAGTCGCTCGATCACAACGACGTCGAGGCACTCGCGAAATGCGGCGCCGAGGTGCGCTCGTGGATCGAAGCGGCGCCGTTTCCGGAGCAGATCGAGTCATCGATTAAAAAGTATTATCAAGAGCTTACAAACACTACCTCCAGTGACACATCATTCGCGGTCCGCTCCTCGGCAACCGCGGAAGACCTACCCGACGCGTCGTTTGCGGGGCAACAGGAGACGTTCCTGAACATTCGCGGAATCGAGAACGTACTCGACGCGATTCGGCAGGTGTTCGCCTCCCTGTACAACGACCGAGCCATTTCCTACCGCGTCCACCATGGCTTCGGGGATACCGAGGTGGCCCTGTCCGCCGCGGTTCAGCAGATGGTGCGCAGCGATCTCGGATCGAGCGGCGTGATGTTTACGCTCGACACCGAATCCGGCTTTTCCGGGGTCGTTTTCATTACCAGTTCGTACGGCCTGGGCGAGATGGTCGTCCAGGGCGCGGTGAATCCGGACGAGTTCTACGTTCACAAGCCGACCCTCCAGCAGGGGCGGCCCGCCATCGTGCGGCGAGGACTGGGCTCCAAGCGGCAGAAGATGATCTTTACGGACGCGGGCGTCGCGGGCCGCTCGACGCGGGTGGTCCAGGTTGCGGAGGCGGAATGCAACCGGTTTTCGCTCGACGACGCGGACGTGCTCCAGCTGGCCCGCTATGCGGTGGCGATCGAAAAGCACTACCGCAGACCGATGGACATCGAGTGGGCCCGGGACGGCGCAGACGGGAAGCTTTATGTTCTGCAGGCGCGGCCGGAGACGGTCCGCTCACGCAAGGGGGCCGCAAGCGAGCGCTACACGCTCAAGGGACGCTCCAAGGTGCTGGTCAGCGGCCGGGCAATCGGCCACAAGATCGGGGCCGGGCCGGTGCGGGTGGTCGCGGATGCATCCCAAATGTCGGTCGTCAAGAAGGGCGACGTGCTGGTGACCGACATGACGGACCCCAACTGGGAGCCGGTCATGAAGCTGGCGGCGGCGATCGTCACGAATCGGGGCGGACGCACCTGCCATGCGGCGATCATTGCGCGCGAGCTCGGCATCCCCGCGGTCGTCGGCTGCGGAGACGCAACCGACAAGCTCGCGCGGGGCAAGGAGGTGACCGTCTCGTGCGCGGAAGGGGATACCGGGAACATCTACGACGGTTTGCTGCCGTTCGAGGTGTCGAATACCGAGCTGGGGGAAATGCCCAAGATTCCCGTCAAGATCGCGATGAACGTGGGCAATCCGCAGCTTGCATTCGATTTCGCCCAGCTGCCCAGCGCCGGCGTCGGATTGGCCCGCCTCGAATTCGTGATCAACAACGACATCGGGGTTCATCCCCGCGCCTGCCTGGAGTACCCGGAGCTGCCGGCCGAGCTGAAAGCGAAGGTCGAGCTCGCGGCGCGCGGCTATCGCGATCCGAAGACTTTCTTCATGGAAAAGATGGTCGAAGGCGTGGCGACGATTGCCGCCGCATTCTGGCCGAAGCCGGTGATCGTGAGATTGTCGGACTTCAAGTCGAACGAATACAAGAAACTGATCGGCGGCGAGCGCTACGAGCCGGACGAAGAGAATCCCATGCTCGGATTCAGGGGCGCCTCGCGCTATATCGCCTCGACGTTCCGGGATTGCTTCGAGCTGGAGTGCGCGGCAATGCGCAAGGTCCGCGACGAGCTTGGCCTGACCAACGTCGAGCTGATGGTGCCGTTCGTGCGCACGCTGACCGAGGCGCGCGAGGTCGTCGATCTGCTCGCCAAGAACGGGTTGAAGCGGGGCGTGAACGGGCTGCGCATGGTCATGATGTGCGAATTGCCCTCGAATTCGGTTCTGGCCGAGCAATTCCTGGAGTTCTTCGACGGATTCTCGATCGGTTCCAACGATATGACCCAGCTCACGCTCGGCCTGGACCGGGATTCCGGCCTCGTGGCCGGGATATTCGACGAGCGCGATCCCGCGGTGAAGGCGATGCTTTCGATGGCGATCCGCGCCTGCCGCAAGCAGGGCAAGTACGTCGGCATCTGCGGCCAGGGACCATCGGACCACCCCGATCTGGCGCGCTGGCTGATGGAGGAGGGGATCGAGAGCATGTCGCTGAACCCCGATACGGTCGTGTCGACCTGGCTTTCGCTGGCCGAGCAGAGCGGCGCGCCCAACGCGCCGCGCAAACCCCGCTCCCAGGCCGCCTGAGGAGAGTGCGCCTCAGGAACGGCTGCGCAATAGCCTTTGCTTATCCCGCTCCCATTCGCGGTCGCGCTCGGCCGCGCGCTTGTCGTGTTTCAGCTTGCCGCGCCCCAGCGCGAATTCGAGCTTGATGCGCCCCTTGGCGTAATGCATGTTGAGCGGGACCAGCGTGTATCCGCGCTGCTCGACCTTTCCGATCAGCCGCTGGATCTCCTCGGCATGCATCAGGAGCTTGCGGTTTCGCACGGGATCCGGCACGAAGTGCGTCGATACCGTGGGCAGGGGCGCGATATGCGCTCCGACGAGCCAGAGCTCTCCCTTGCGCACGAGAACGTAGGCGTCGCCGAGCTGAACCCGGCTGGCGCGGATCGCCTTGACTTCCCAGCCCTCGAGGGCCAGGCCGGCCTCGAACCGCTCCTCGACGAAATAGTTGTGGAAGGCTTTACGATTCTGGGCGATGGACATGAGCGTGGACCGGCGCGGGCCGTGATTGTAACAGCGGGACGGGCGGCGCCTTGAAGCGGATCTCGCGCAGCGCCATCGTCGAGCATGCGGCCGCCGAGGTGTACGGCATCGTCGAGAACATAGAAGCCTATCCCGAGTTTCTGCCCTGGTGCTATGCAACCGAGGTGCACGAGCGCGACCCGGCGCGGACGGTCGCGACGATCACGGTAGGCATGCGCGCAATTCGTCAATCCTTCACCACCGAGAACGCCAACCGCCCCGCAACCGGAATCGATCTGCGGCTGGTCAAAGGGCCGTTCAGAAACTTCGCCGCCTCCTGGCGGTTTACCGCGCTGGGGGAGCGGGCGGCGAAGATCGAATTCTCGATGCAATATGAATTCTCCAGCCGCGTGCTCGGCAAGCTGCTCGAGCCCCTTTTCGACCACATCGCGGACACCATGGTGAGCAGCTTCAGCCGGAGGGCGGATCAGCTCTATGGACAGGCTGCAGGTTGAGGTCGTGTACGCGCTGCCGGAGGTGCAATATGTGCTCAAGGTGAGCGTTCCGGCCGGTGCCACTGTCGCCGACGCGATCGACGCGTCCGGGATCCGCGCCAGGCGGCCTGAAATCGACCTCGCCAAACAGGGAATAGGGATCTTCGGTCGGCAGGTGAGCCTGGAGCGGACGCTGCAACAGGACGACCGGGTGGAAATCTACCGCCCGCTCCATGCAGATCCGAAGATCTCCCGCCGCCGCCGCGCGGCGAACCGCCGGCGCTAGGCCGCTACTTGCACCACTGGCTGACGGCGCGCTGAGCCCGGGCAGTTTCCTGCGCCCGCTCGGTGTCGCTGATGAAATAGCGCTCGCCCTTGCTGTCCGTTCGCGCGATGCGCTGCCCGCTCTGCAGCGTGCGCAAGGCCTGCTGGGCGTTCTGGCAATTCTCTTTCTTCTCTTCGGCCGCTTTCCGCTCCCGGTCGGCCTTGGCGGCCGCGTCCTGGGCGGCCTTCATCTCGCGGCGGAACTTGAGCTCCTGCTGGGCCGGCGTGAGCGGGCCGTTCTGCGGGTTCTTGGCGTCGCCCTTGCCGGAGGCCGTCTCGGCGCTCGAGGCGCCCGGCTGCGCCGGGGCGGGGGCCACGCCGCGCAAGCGGGTCGCCTTGGTGCCGGACGGCGGGGTATCGCCGTACTCGACGTGCCCGTTCTTATCCACCCACCTGTAGGCTTGGGCCTGCGCGGTGCCGATCGCCGCCGCGGCAAGCCCGATGATCATCCATACCCTCATGCTCTCTCCTTGCGCCCCGGTCTCGGGCCGAAACGCGCCGCTTCCCCGAGTCCCAGGAAACGGTATCGGCTTTCAAAGCGGCCGTCAAACAATCGCGCCGTCCGCCGTGAAGTAGTTCCGCCTCGCCCGCGCTCCGGGCCCTGGCGGGGCTCGCGTATAATGCGTTTTTGCGAGAAAGGAAGCCTAAATGCGCGTCATTCAGACGGCGCTGACCTTCGACGACGTTCTTCTCCTTCCCGCCCACTCGCGCGTCCTGCCGCGCGACGTCTCCCTCAAAACCCGCCTCACCCGATCGCTGGAGCTGAAGATCCCGCTTATCTCGGCGGCGATGGACACCGTGACCGAGGCGCGCCTGGCGATTACGATCGCCCAGGAGGGCGGAATCGGGATCGTGCACAAGAACTTTTCGCCCAAGGCCCAGGCCGCCGAAGTCGCCAAGGTCAAACGCTTCGAGTCGGGGGTGCTGCGGGATCCGATGACGATCACGCCCGAAATGACGGTTCGGGATGTCATCGCGCTGCAGCAGCAGCACAGGATTTCGGGCTTTCCGGTGCTGAAGGGCGACAAAGTGGTGGGGATCGTAACCAACCGTGACTTGCGGTTCGAAGCGAAGCTCGACCAGCAGATCAAGTCGATCATGACCCCGCAACGCAAGCTGATCACCGTACGCGACGGCGCGACCCGCGAGGAGGCGATGCAGCTCATGCACAAGCACAGGCTCGAGCGCGTGCTGGTGGTCGACGAGGATTTCCGGCTAAAGGGACTGGTGACGGTCAAGGACATCCTCAAGGAAAGCGAAAACCCCAATGCCTGCAAGGATCCCCAGGGCAAGTTGCGCGTGGGGGCGGCGGTAGGCGTAGGTGAAGGCACCGAAGAGCGGGTGGCATTGCTGCTCGAGGCCGGCGCCGACGTGCTGATCGTCGACACCGCGCACGGGCATGCGCAGGGGGTGCTGGATCGCGTGCAGTGGATCAAGAAGAATTTCCCGAACGCCCAGGTGGTCGGCGGAAACGTCGGGACCGGCGACGGCGCGAAGGCGCTGATCGATCATGGCGCGGACGGCGTCAAAGTCGGGATCGGGCCCGGCTCGATCTGCACCACGCGGATCGTCGCCGGCGTCGGGGTGCCGCAGATCAGCGCGATCCAGAACGTGGCGGAAGCGCTCAAGGGCAGCGATATCCCGCTCATCGCGGACGGCGGCGTACGCTACTCGGGGGACGTCTCCAAGGCGCTTGCCGCGGGCGCGCATTGCGTCATGCTCGGCTCCCTGTTTGCGGGAACCGAAGAGGCGCCCGGGGAGATCGAGCTGTACCAGGGGCGTTCCTACAAGTCGTACCGGGGAATGGGCTCGCTGGGCGCCATGCAGAAGGGCGCCGCAGACCGCTACTTCCAGGACTCGGAAATGAACGTCGACAAGCTGGTGCCGGAAGGCGTCGAAGGGCGCGTGCCATACAAGGGCAGTGCGGGCTCCGTGGTGCAGCAGCTTCTGGGCGGAGTCCGGGCCAGCATGGGCTATACCGGCTGCGCCACCATCGACGAGCTGCGGACCAAGGCGCAATTCGTCCAGATCACCTCAGCCGGCGTACGCGAATCGCACGTTCACGACGTGCAGATCGTCAAGGAAGCCCCGAACTACCGCGTCGAATGAGAGCAGGATGCACGACAAGGTCCTGATTCTCGATTTCGGCGCGCAGTACACGCAGCTGATTGCGCGCCGGGTGCGCGAATCGAGGGTGTACTGCGAAATCCACCCCTGCGACGTCTCGAACGAGTTCGTGCGCGGGTTCGGCGCCAAGGGCGTGATCCTCTCGGGCAGTTACATGGCCGCGTACGAGGAGTTCACGGGACAGGCGCCGCGGGCGGTGTTCGAGCTGGGCGTGCCCGTGCTGGGGATCTGCTACGGCATGCAGACGATGGCTCAGCAGCTCGGCGGCAGGGTCGAGGCCGGCAAGGAGCGTGAATTCGGCTACGCGGAGGTGCGCGCGCGCGGACATACGCGGCTGCTGGACGGCATCGAGGATCTGCGCAATGCCGAAGGGCACGGATTGCTCAAGGTCTGGATGAGCCATGGCGACAAGGTCGTCGGGCTCCCGCCGGGCTTCAAGCTGATGGCCTCGACCGGCGCCTGCCCGATTGCGGGCATGGCGGACGAGGAGCGGGGCTTCTACGGCGTCCAGTTCCACCCGGAGGTCACCCATACGCCGCAAGGCAGGCGGATCCTCGAGCGATTCGTGCTGGACATCTGCGGCTGCGCCGGCGACTGGAACATGCCGGACTACGTGAGCGAGGCGGTTGCCGCGATCCGGGACCAGGTCGGCAGCGAAGAGGTGATCCTCGGCCTGTCCGGGGGCGTCGATTCGTCGGTGGCGGCGGCGCTCATCCACCGGGCGATCGGCGAGCAGCTGACCTGCGTCTTCGTCGACCACGGCCTGCTGCGCCTCGACGAGGCCGCGCAGGTGATGGAGACGTTCGCCCGCCACATGCACGTCAAGGTGGTCCATGTCGACGCGTCGGGCGAGTTCTTCGCGGCCCTGGCGGGCGTCGCGGACCCGGAACAAAAGCGCAAGATCATCGGCAAGCAGTTTGTCGAGGTCTTTCAGCGCGAGGCGAGCAGGGTGAAGGACGCGAAATGGCTCGCCCAGGGAACGATCTATCCCGACGTGATCGAATCCGCGGGCGCGAAGACGAAGAAAGCGACCAACATCAAGTCGCACCACAACGTGGGCGGCCTGCCCGAGACCCTGCACCTCAAGCTGCTCGAGCCGCTGCGCGAGCTGTTCAAGGACGAAGTGCGCGAGCTGGGCCTCGCGCTGGGTCTGCCGCGCGAGATGGTGTTCCGCCACCCTTTTCCGGGGCCGGGCCTCGGGGTGCGGATCCTGGGCGAGATCAAGCGGGAGTACGTGGAGCTGCTGCAACAGGCGGACGCCATTTTCATCGAGGAGCTGCGCCAGTCGGACTGGTACGACAAGACCGCGCAGGCGTTCGCGGTCTTCCTGCCCGTGAAATCGGTGGGCGTGATGGGCGACGGCCGGACCTACGAGTACGTCGTGGCGCTGCGCGCGGTGCAGACCACGGATTTCATGACCGCGGACTGGGCGCCTCTACCCCACGATCTGCTGGCGCGCGTCTCGAGCCGCATCATCAACCAGGTCCGCGGCATCAACCGCGTCACCTACGACATCTCCTCCAAGCCGCCGGCCACGATCGAGTGGGAGTAGGTTTGCGGGAAGGCTTGCGGGGCGGTTCCTTGATGGGCCGGGTGGGCTGATCCGGCGCGGGCGGATCCGATACCGGTGAGTCTCCCGGCTCCGGATCGCGTTTGTCCGGCTCGCGAGGCTCGCGCCCCGGCGGGGGCCGCTTGATCGGCGGCGGCCGTTCCC
>Ga0210077_1000563_pt1 | contig 13254 bp, 23 predicted proteins | sample RushMan_CattailN_5_FD_185556 | JGI IMG/M metagenome (GOLD analysis project Ga0210077, IMG submission 185556) | Wetland microbial communities from San Francisco Bay, California, USA, that impact long-term carbon sequestration -... | ecosystem: Environmental > Aquatic > Marine > Wetlands ... | reverse complement strand
GATATTGATTCCGCTGAAACAGTTTTTATAAGTGATTGATGTGGAAACGACTATCTGATTCAACCCAAAATATAATCTTGAACACCGAATGTTTAGTATCAGGGAAGTCCCGACCGCCAAAGGCATACTGCAATATCGTATGGAACATTTCACCGGACTTGCATGCAGGATTAGCCCGGACCGGTTGAACCGGCATATTGATCAAGAAGTGTACATTCCCGCTCGTGAAGACTCCTGTCCCTTCTGCCGTGAAAATGTTTTTTCGGTGACGCCGACTTTTCCTGACGGAAACCGGATAATAAGGGGTGAGAGCGTGACCTTTCCCAATCTTTTTCCTTTTGGCGAAGGTCATGTTGTTACGGTTATAACCCGTGAGCATTTTGTCCGTACATTCACCCGACGGCAGATTGCAGATGCACTCTTGAGTCAGATCGAAGCACTCCAGCATATTGATGGCTATGCGAGCATCAACTGGAATTTTCTTCCGTCGGCTGGTGCAAGTCTTATCCATCCTCACATGCAGGGGTTGTCAGATTCCCGCCCATCCCGGATCGTCCACCAGTACCTTCATGCAAGTCAACAGTACCTCGCGAAGCATGGTAGAAATTATTGGGAAGCCGTGAAGGTGGCAGAGAAAGGCTCGGATCGGTATCTTTTCGGTGATGAGATCTTATGGTCCGCTCATGCTGTGCCTGTTGGAGAGCGTGAAGTCCGGGGTATTTTGCCCATCTCTTGTCTGGATGATATGGCAGGTTATGTGAATTTGCTTGCACGTGGAATTCTTGAAATCCTTTCCCTGTTCCGGAAACTGAATACACATGCGTTCAACATGTCGATCTTTTTTGATAAGAAAGGAGAGGATCATGGGTTTTGTGCGTTTTGTTCCCTGATTTCCAGGATAAACCCAAACCAGCTTTCGACCAGCGATTCTGCTTTCATGGAACGACTCCATCTTGAACCGGTAATAATGACACTTCCCGAGGATCTCGGTAAATTCTACAAAAAAAGGAAAAATTTGTGATTTACTCGAATTTTGCAACGAGTTTCTTCTTCGCGACAAGCGTCCCGTCCTTCTTGTGAGCCTGACGCAGAATGCTGTCGCCTGCCTTCTCAAGCTCGCGGGCTTCGTCGCAAAGCATTGCAGCAACCCTCATCATCTCGTGAGCGCTTGCAACGATAGGAATGTATTTTTCCCATTCCTTGGTCATGAAGCAGCCCTTGACGTTCTGGCCTGCAACAGCCATGGCAATCTCGTGGGCAGCACGGGCCTTTGCAAGTGCGAAGGGGTTGGTGAATTCACCATCGACAGCCTTGTCAGTGGTCATGATGATCTTCGGGAGCTCAAGTGCATCTCCACTCTTTCCGGCCTTGACCTGGTCGATGACTTTGTCAAGAGCAACCTGCAGCTTGCGGAATGCACCGGTCAGTGCCAGCACTTTGACGAGGTTCCCGTTGTAATCGGACATCTCTACGGGGTCGAGGAACTCGCGGCGTGCACCGATCATAGAGTCTGCTTTCATGATGATGTACCCGAACTTGCTTGCCTTGACGCCTTCCCACTCCTTCTTGGTGGTCACATCATCGGTGATAATGACAACCGGGATGCCTGCTGCAGCGAGCTGTTCGCGGGCACCTGTTGGTCCGGGGAGAACCCCGTTGGGAGAGACTACAATACAAAAGTCCGGTTTATATGCCTTCAGGTTAGAGACGACACGGTCAACATCTGCCGGCTCGAGTTTCGTGCCGCTGGTTGCCATGAATGTCTGCATGTCTTCACGGTCTGCTCTCTCATCGAGAAGCAGCTCTGCCATTACACCACTTGCAATGTTGCCGAGTTTAGCAACTCCTACTTTAACAACCATCTAAATCACCTAAGTTTTTTTTTACACGTTATTATGACCCGGTATTCATATAAACATTTTGAATTGTCATTTCTCCTCGAAAAAATAGTAAAAAATTAATTTTTTTGCTATGAATTTACCTTGTATGGGGTTCTCAAAAATTGCAGCATGTATGTGTGGAGTTAACGAAAAGTGTTTAAGTTTAGATATAAGATTTAATAGTATGAAAGATGGGCTGCTCACCGAACGCCAGATGGAGGTTCTCAGGTACCGCAAACAGGGGCTGACCCAGCAGCAGATTGCTGATATTATCTCCACATCAAAAGCAAATGTTTGTACGATCGAAAAGAGTGCGATGGAAAATATACGGAGGGCTAAAGAAACCCTCGATTTTCTTTACACGCTGGATGCCACTCACCTCTGTACAATACCTTCCGGGACTGATCTGTTCGATGTCCCTGCCATAATTTTTGGAGAAGCTGAAAAAATTAACATTAAAGTAATGTATGATACCATATCGTTAATAAACCGGCTGAGAGAGTTGCGCCCACAATGTTGCAAGGCACGTTGTGTGTGTGAAGACATTATTGTATATATCACCGATCTGGGAGAACTCTACTTTGGATAATAGTAAAAAACTATCAATGAAACAAAATCGTATAATTTCTATCTGAAAACATTGGCATACGTTTATATCCTTTTTTATTCAATGATTAAGGAAGCCGATATGAGGATATCCCCTGCTGTATCAGTGTGCTGACACGATAAATAGCACATTTTTGTTAGAGCATTACGGCGGAACAAAACTTCCGGACACAGGAAAGAAGGTTGTGCCGTGGGAAATCCCCGATTGGTGAACCTCGCAGGAATGCGGGGGGCAACCCGAGAAGGAGTTGTGATTCGTCACAACAGGCTGACAGAGTAGGATCTGACAGGTACGCATGGGTCGACGTTCGTGCAACGAGCCCGTTCCTGCTGTTCGATAATCGGGCAGAAGGATGCGCTATTGTCAGGATCTTCTTTCGCGAGACAGGAATGCTGGTGCACATCAGCCCATGGATGAAAATATCATCCATATGTCCGTAAGCTAATGAAAAACCGGATGTTCAATACTACATGAAACCCGCATACCGCGGATCCATGTAACGCTTGGGATAACCCGTTTTTTTCAAAGGCTTCGCGTGTTGGCTCTTCAACAAATAAAGTATCACACAGTCTCGGATTAATCGTAATTCGTGTCAAATTGGGAATAACCTACACGCAGAAAAAGGATTGATTAACACATGCCAAAAATAAACAGACCACGCCGTGGTTCTCTTGCATTCAGCCCAAGAACGCGTGCAAAGAGCCCGATCCCGAAATATCAATCGTGGCCTCTCTATACAGGGGTACCGATACTGCAGGGATTCGCTGGATATAAGGTAGGTATGACGCATGTTATCATGGTGGATGATCACAAGAGCAGCCCCACAGAGGGAAAGGAAATTATGGTGCCGGTCACCGTTATTGAAATACCCTCGATGAAGGTCGCTGCGATTCGTGCCTATTCCAGAGATACCTATGGTAAACACGCATTGACAGAAGTCTGGGCTGATAAGCTCGACACTGTTCTTGGGCGCCGTATCACCTTGCCAAAGGACTATGACCAGGAAGCTGCGCGGAAGAAATTTTCTGAAGCTGTTGCTGCCGGTACTGTTGAGGAGATTTATGCGGTTTCCTATACGCAACCTGCGACACTCACGGGTGTCCCGAAGAAAGTGCCCGATCTCATGGAGATCAAAATAGGCGGCGGGGATATCAAAAAGCAGTGGGAGTATGCACAGGGGCTCCTTGGAACCGAAGTCTCACTGAACAATGTCATCAAGACAGGTGCATACGCCGATATAACCGCAATCACAACCGGTAAGGGAACGAATGGTGCTGTAAAGCGTTGGGGTATAGCGCTGCGAAAACGAAAACACTCCGTTGGCGGAAAAGAGCGGCATCTTGGTACTCTCGGCCCCTGGAATCCGCATCATGTCAGATGGCAGGTACCTCAGATGGGGCAGCTTGGGTACCAGCAGCGTACAGAGTTTAACAAGCGTATCCTGAGGGTTAGTGAAAATTCCAGCGAGATCACGCCAGCCGGGGGCTTCCTCCACTATGGTGTGCTTAAAAGCCCGTATGTCCTTGTCAAGGGTTCGATTCCGGGCCCGGTAAAGCGGCTTATCCGTATTCGTCCGGCAATGCGTCTGGGTGAACATGTCGTAAGGATGCCGACAATTCAGTTTGTGAGCGTCCAGAGTAAACAGGGATGATCAGAGATGAAAGCACAGGTTAAAACACTTGACGGCGGAATCGAAAAAGAGATTGAACTTCCGGAACTCTTTTCGGAAGAATACCGCCCTGATCTGATCAAAAAGGCAGTCATAGCCCTTCAGAGTACACGGCGGCAACCCCATGGAACGAATCCGTTTGCCGGTATCTGTTCCTCAGCAGTCGGTTGGGGAAGTGGTCGCGGTTCGTCGCATGTGCCCCGTATCAAGAATGGTTCACGAGCTGCAAAGGTTCCTCAGGCAAAAGGAGGTCGTGAAGCACATCCTCCGAAGGTCGCGAAGATCCTGATTAAAGAGATCAACCAGAAAGAAAAACAGAAGGCTTTCCGCTCGGCAGTAGCCGCAAGCATTTCTGCCGATCTTATTCGCGGTCGCGGTCACCGGTTCGAGGGTGCGGTTCCCATTATCCTTGAAGATAAGTTTGAATCACTCATCCGCACGCAGGACGTCATAACGGCGCTTACAACCGCGGGTGTTTATCACGATATCGAACGGGCAAAAGACAGCAAGAAAGTCCGTGCCGGAAGAGGCAAGATGCGTGGCCGCCGGTTCAAGCAGAGAAAGAGTCTGCTCATTGTTACGGCCGAACAACCGCTGCGTGCAGCACGCAATCTTTCCGGTGTCGATGTCGTGACTGTCGACCAGTTGAACGTAGAGCATCTCGCTCCAGGTATGCTGGCAGGGCGGCTCACGATCTGGACAGAAAGTGCTTTGGTACGGTTGGAGGGAAGATAATGGTGCTGAAATATCCGTTTGTTACGGAAAAGGCAATGGTCCTGTTAGAGAACCAGAGCAAGCTCCAGTTCCTCGTAAACCGACAGGCCACCAAGAAACAGATCAAACGTGAAATTGAGAAATCGTTTGGACAAAACGTCAAATCCATTCGTACACTCATGACCATGCATGGAGAAAAAAAGGCGATCGTGAGTTTCGAGAATGAAAAAGCCGCAGAGGAAATTCTCAGCCGGCTTGGCATTATGTAGGTGGGGAACATGGGACATCGAATCACAACACAAAGCCGGGGCAAGGGAGGCCCGACATACCGGGCACCATCCCACCGGTATAAAGCCGAACTGAAGCACATCGGTGATGATACACAAACCATTACCGGAAGTGTCATCGATATCGAACACGATCCAGCACGCAATGCACCAATTGCCGTCGTCAAACTTGAAGATGGCGCAAAAGTCTACATGCTGGTCACCGAAGGTCTGGGAATTGGAGAGATAATTACCTGGGGAGCCGATGTTGAGGTAAAGAACGGTAATACGCTCACGCTTCAGCATATTCCTACAGGTACGTACATATGTAACATTGAGTCGCGCCCGAACGACGGCGGTAAATTTGTCCGTTCTTCCGGAGTTCAGGCAGTAGTCATTGATAAGATCGAGGACCGGGTCGGTATCCGGATGCCCAGCGGGAAAACCAAATGGTTCAACCACCGTTGCCGTGCAACCGTGGGAATTGTCGCCGGCGGGGGCCGGGTTGACAAGCCGTTTGTGAAAGCCGGTAATAAATACCACAAAATGGCGAATACAGCTTCAAACTGGCCACGCGTCCGTGGGGTCGCAATGAACGTTATCGATCACCCGTTTGGTGGCGGCGGTCACCAGCACACGGGACGGCCAAAGACGATTGCCCGGGGTACTTCACCAGGAAGAACGGTTGGACATGTGGCTGCACGCAGGACAGGTAAGAGCAGGAAGTGAACGGTATGGCAGCACCAAAAAAGACTCAAAAGAGAATGCCACGAAGGCGTGAAGAGTTCACCTATCGTGGGTATAAAATCGACGAGCTGAAGGCGATGGGGATAAGCGAATTACTCCCCCTTATGCCAGCCCGTACACGCCGCAAGATAGTCCGGGGTTTCTCGCGTGGTGAGGAGACCTTACTCGCAAAGGTCCGAGAAGGTGACGAAAAGATACGCACTCACCTGCGTGAAATGGTCGTTATGCCGGAGATGGTAGGAAAGACAATCGAGATCTACAATGGCAAGGAATTCTTGAAAGTGGAATTCCAGCCGGAATCTGTCTTCCATTATCTTGGCGAGTTTGCATTGACACGAAAGAGGGTTTCTCACGGCAGCGCTGGTATCGGTGCGACACGAGGCAGTAAGTATGTTCCGCTGAAGTGATGGATATGGCACGAATAGATTATTCACAGAAAATAAGCGGCGACACCATAGCAAAAGCGAAGGCCAACGAACTTAACATGTCGCCCAAGCATTCGATCGAGATTGCCACGTTTATCAGGCACCAGCGTGTGAACGATGCAATTACCTATCTGAAAGATGTTATCGGTTTAAAGAAAGCAATCCCGTTCCGGCGATTTAACCGTAATGTGGCACACAAACGCGGCCTCCCGGGTAAGTGGGATGCCGGAAGATACCCGGTAAAAGCATCCAAGGCGTATATCCGTATTCTCGAATCAGTAAAGAAAAATGCCGAATATATCGGCCTTGACGCAGATAATCTTGAAATCATCCACGTGTCGGCAAACCGCGGGCGTGCGCAAAAATCATTCTTCCCGCGTGCAATGGGACGTGCAACCCCGAAGGTCCGGGAAACCGTAAATATCGAAATTGTTGTCCGTGAGGTGGCGTAATGGCCGTAGAGCAGAAATTCATTTCAGAAGGGGTGCGGAAAGCCCGTGTCGAAAAGTACCTGTCGAAAGAACTGAAACGGGCTGGATACGGCGGTATGGATATCGCAAGAACCCCGCTGGGCACACAGGTAACTATCTTTGCAGAAAAACCCGGGATTGTCATTGGTAAAGGGGGAAAACTGGTCCATCAGTTAACCCTGGACCTTGCCCAGAACTATGGAGTTGAATCTCCCCAGATTGAAGTCCAGCAGGTTACTAATCCCAGCTTTAACGCCCAGATCATGGCAGAAAGGCTGGCAAACGCCCTTGAACGCGGGTGGTACTTCCGCAAAGCGGGGTCCAGCATTCTTCGCCGCGTTATGGATTCCGGAGCATTGGGATGTGAAGTTATAATCGCCGGAAAACTGACCGGTGCCCGGGCCCGTACCCAGAAGTTCACTGAAGGATACATCAAACACTGCGGCGAACCGAGCAACACGATAGTTGAGAAAGGCTATGCGGTTGCAATCAAGAAACTTGGCGTCATCGGCGTGCAGGTCAAGCTGGTTCCTGCTGGTGCAAAACTACCGGATCACTTCACCATTATTGAACAGGAAAAGAAGCGCGTCGTGCCTAAAGTTACTGTCACGGATATCGGCGAGCTGGACTCTGATGAACCAGCACTTCCGGATGAAGTGCCGTTTGTGGAGGATCAGTAATGGCTATCTTAAGAGCCCGGGATGTTCAGCAGCTTTCAGATGTAGAACTGCAGGAACAGATGGAAAAACTACGGATGGAGCTCGTCCAGCATTACGGGAAAGTCAGTGCCGGTGGAGCAACCGAGAACCCTGGTCATATCGGGGAACTCAGGCGAACAATAGCCCGTCTGATAACCGAACAGAACCACAGGAGAACCGTATGATCACTTCCCAGAATGTCCTCCGTCACGAACTGATAGGACTGGATGTTCTGGTATCGGGAGCCACAAATCCCCTTCATCGGGGATTATCAGGTTACATCATCGATGAAACAAAAAATCTGCTGATAATCGAGACCTCACATGGGGTTAAACGCATCCCCAAGATGCACAGCAGATTTCAGCTGCACCTTCCAGGCAGCGAACTTGTTGAGATAGATGGATCCGTGATGGTTCTGGCTCCTGAAAAGAGAATCACCCTGCACGAGAAGAAGAGGATAAAATAATGGCACAAAACATTGGATTGGACGTTCAGGCACCAAAACAAGAATGTCAGGACGTTAATTGTCCGTTTCACGGCACTTTACCGGTGCGCGGCCAGGTGATCACCGGCAAAGTCGTGAGCGACCGAATGATGGGAACGGTAGTAGTAGCACGCAATTACCTGCACTACATCCGTAAATACAAGCGGTATGAGAAACGCAGCTCGAAACTTCATGCCCACAACCCCTCCTGTATTCAGGTAAAGGTTGGGGATATGGTGAAGATCGCTGAGTGCAGACCGTTGTCGAAGAGCACAACCTTTGTTGTGGTGGAGGTGCTTGCGCAATGAAGGCAAAGCAGTCCACGATACCGCGTGCACTTGCCACCGGTACAAAGCTTACCTGTGCAGACAATACCGGCGCACGTATAGTTCAGATAGTCTCGGTCTTTGGTTACCACGGAGTACGGCGACGCCAGCCCAAGATGGGACTTGGTGATCTTGCAACAGTAACGGTTAAGAAAGGAACGCCGGACATGCGCCGAAAGCTTGTGCGTGCTGTCGTCATCCGCCAGAAAAAAGAGATGCGAAGACCCAATGGAATACGGGTATCCTTCGACGACAACGCAGTTGTTGTTGTTGATGAGAAGAATGAGCCAAAAGGAACGGAGATAAAGGGTCCCGTGGCACGAGAAGTTGCTGAAAGGTTTCCCAAGCTCGGTTCCATGGCTACGATCATTGTGTGAGGTGCGATATGGTACGAATCGAAAGCGAACAGCCAAGAAAGCAGAGAAAGGCACGCTATCAAGCACCTTTACACGTTAAAACCAAATATCTCAACGCCCCCCTTTCCGCCACGCTTCAGGAACAATACAAGAAAAAGACGCTGCGTGTGATTAAGGGTGATACAGTTAAAGTAACCAGGGGAGATTTCACCGGTGATGAGGGACTTGTGGACGCAGTCGACACAAAAAAGTCAAAAATTGTCGTCCATGGGGTTTCGTCTACCAAAGCAGACGGAACTGAAGTACCCCGGGGAGTTGATGCTTCAAACGTTCAGCTCACCAAACTGAATCTCACTGACAAGCGGCGTGAGGCAAAATTAGCGGAGGCTGAATAATGTCTGATCATCTGAAACGGCTAAACGCCCCGGACTCGTGGCACATTGCAAAGAAAACTGCGACGTTTATCACAAAAACAGCACCCGGTCCGCACAATGCAAATGCCATGCCGATTGCAGTCTGGCTCCGCGACCACATGGGTCTTGCGAGGAATCTGAAAGAGGTCAAGCAGATCCTCAATCAGAATGATGTTATCGTCAACGGAAGACCCTGCAGGGATCCCAAAATGGGGGTTGGCATATTTGATATTATTGCAATCCCGAAAACGGGGAAATATTATCGCATGCAGCGTGGATCAAATGGCCGCCATCTGGCTGTAGAAATTGACGCTGACGCAGCCCAGAGCAGATTATGCAAAATCCAGAATAAGACAGTGATTGCGGGGGGCAAAGTTCAGTTAAACCTGCGATATGGTGCCAACATCATTGCAGATAACACATATAACTCAAATGACTCGATCGTTCTCTCATTAAAACCGGAAGACCGTTTTAAAATCATCGATCATTTCCCGTTTGTCGTTGGTAACATGGCAATGGTAACCGGTGGACGCCATTCAGGCAAAGTCGCGCGGATCATCGAGATCATCAAGACACACGGAAGTGTTCCCAATAAAATCATTCTTATGGATGAAGCGACAGGCACACGCTTTGAAACGATCTCACCGTATATCTACATGGTTGGTAAACAGACACCCGCAATAACAACCTGGGGGATTGAACAGTGACTTCGATGCGTGATATCTATATCGACAAGGTAGTTGTTCACATGGGTGTCGGCGAAAGCGGCGAAAAGCTCGTAAAAGCTGAAACCATAATGAAGACAATTACCAAGCAGACACCTGTCAGGAGCATTGCGAGGATGACCCAGCCGGCATTCTCCATACGGAAAGGCGCCCCAATCGGATGCAAAGTCACGCTCAGGGGCAAATCAGCCCGCGATTTTTTTACGACGTCAATCGGAATCATCAACAAAACTGTCTTTGAGAGCCAGTTTGACAAGAGCGGGAATATATCGTTTGGAATTGAGGAACATACGGACTTTCCCGGGATGTCCTACGACCCACAGGTCGGCATCTTTGGAATGGATGTCAATGTTGTGCTCGAACGTAAAGGTATACGGATCACCCGCAGGCGCATGGAGCAGAAAAAACTCCCGGCAAAACAGCGCGTGAAGAAAGAGGATGCAATTGCATTTCTTAAAGAACAGTATCAGGTAGAGGTGCGCTAATGGCTGGAGAACAGAAGAAGATCTATGGTCGCGGTGCGAACGAATGCAAGATGTGCGGTCGCAAACAGGGACTCGTACGCAGATATCATATCATGTTCTGCCGGCAGTGCTTCCGCGAATGGGCCCGCAAAATCGGATTTAAAAAGATGAGCTGAAGGTGAATGCACAATGACACGAAGTAATCCAATAGCAGACGGAATGTGTTCCCTGAAAAATGCCGGTGACACCGGTAAGTCCGTGTGCATCATCGAACCAGCGAGTAAACTTCTCGGCGCCATGCTCCGTATTATGCAGGACGCCGGTTACATCAACAGTTTCGAGTTCATCGATGACGGCAGGGGTGGACAGCTCAAGGTTCACCTCACGGGAAAAATTAACCGTTGTGGTGCAATAAACCCGCGGTTTTCGGTACAGATGGATGAGATGGAATACTGGGAGAAGCAGTACCTGCCCGGAAAGAACTTCGGGCTTCTGATACTTTCGACCTCGCGTGGTGTACTATCACACGAACAGGCGAGGAAAGAGGGCATCGGTGGCGAACTTCTCGGGTATGTATATTAAAAGGTGCGAGATCATGTCAGCAGTCAGAATAGTTACTATTCCCGAGGGTGTAACAGCCCATCTGGACGGCTCGCAGCTTCGTGTGAAAGGGCCAAAAGGGCAGCTTTCACGTAACATGCGGTTCCCCCAGGTAACCATAACCTGCGAAGGAAATGAGGTTACTATCTCAACCGAGTCCAGAAGAAAAGAGATGACGGCGATGGTGGGGACACTGGAGGCGCATACCAAAAACATGTGCCGGGGTGTCAGTGAAGGGTTTGAGTACCATATGAAAATGGTCTACAGCCACTTCCCGATCCAGCTGAAACTGCAGGGAAACCGGCTTGAAATAGCCAACTTCCTTGGTGAGAAGAAGGCGCGTTACGCACGGATTGAAGCGGGTGTTACAGCCAAGATTGCTAATGATGAAGTTGTGCTATCGGGAATCGACCGCGAACTGGTCGGAACCTCGGCAGCAAACATTGAGCATGCAACCCATATCCGCAACCGTGACCCGAGAGTGTTCCAGGATGGCATCTATATTGTTCAGAGGGGCTGAAATCGATGACCACTGAAATAAAACGGTTAATCCAGGTACGCGTTGATAAAGGAGCAGCTTTCAAACGTGATGGCTATGGCAAGAAACGACAGCTCTCTGATTCCTGGAGAAAGCCCCGTGGGCAGCACAATAAGCAGAGGGAGCAGAAGAAGGCAAAGGGAGCTCTCCCCAAGCCCGGTTTCGGAAGCCCGATTGCGGTGCGCGGAATGCACCCCAGCGGTTTTTTCGAGGTATTGATCTCTTCATTAAAGGAACTTGAGGGAATTAATCCGGAAACTCATGCAATCCGGATAGGGGCAACTGTTGGAGACCGGACACGTGCTGGTCTCCAGGAAAAGGCGCTTGGTGCAGGATTCAAAGTGCTGAATGCCCGTGCCGTCAAGACCGAGTCAAAACAGGAAAAAATCAGGGAACCGGCAAAAGAAACGAAAAAGGACGCGGGAAAAAAGAAGAAGGAAGAAAAGAAACCTGCTAAATCCAAAGCAACGCCCGCTCCCTCCAAAAAGGAAACGAAGAAGGAAAAGAACAAGCCCGTGGCAAAAGAGAAAAAGGCTCCGGTAAAAGCAAAGAAATCCGCAAAATCGGAAGCGGAACCGGCAGGAACCCCGGAAAAGACCAAGGCTGTTGAACCGGCAAAATCAGCCGGAAAATCTCCAAAACCAAAGACTGAAGCGGCTGTTGAGACAAAATCCAGTGCAGCTCCAAAAACAAGGGCAAAAAAGAAGACCGACTCAGGAGTGAATAAGAAATGAGTGACGTCGCCGGCCAGAAACGCATCGTCGCCGCAATCTTGAAGTGTGGTGTCAACCGCGTCTGGCTTGACCCGGCCCGCATCTCCGATATCGAGAATGCAATTTCCCGGGAAGATTTACGAGGGCTTATCACTGACGGTGCAATCAAGGCACATCAGAAGAAAGGTGTAAGCCGCGGCAGGGCCCGTGCGCGAATCGCGAAACGGTCATACGGGCACTGCAAGGGTGCCGGGAAAAGGAAAGGTGCGGCAGGTGCCCGCAACCCGAGTAAAACCGCATGGGTTCAGAAGATCCGTGCTATCAGGAAAGTGCTCGTTGAACTCCGTGATGCAGGGTCAATTGACCGGCATATGTACCGCATAATCTACCGGAAAGCGGCTGGCGGGCAGTTCAGGAGCGTTGCACATATGAAAGCGCAGATGGAGATCCTCGCAGGGAGGATGAAGTAACATGGCGACAGGATCACGGTATTTTGTCCCCTTCAGAAGACGAAGAGAGGGCAAAACCGATTACTACAAGAGGACCAGGCTTGTCGTTGCAGATGCGCCACGAATGGTTGTCCGCAAGACAAACCGTCATATCATCATCCAGCTGGTTACAGCAGAGATGGATGGCGATCGTACACTCATCGCGGCAAACTCTGCTGAACTGGAAACATTCGGCTACAAGGGATCGACATCCAGCACACCCGCAGCATATCTTACGGGGATGCTCTTTGCCGTAAAAGCAAAAAAAGCAGATTATGGCAGGGCCATTCTGGATATCGGGCTGAACCGTGCAACTCCTGGTGCACGGGTCTTCGCAGCACTTAAAGGTGCGGTCGAAGCGGGACTTGATGTACCCCACGGGGAGCAGATTCTCCCTTCCGATGAACGGGTCAGGGGTGCACATATTGCTGCATATAATAAAAAATCCCCGGATATCATGACGATTGTCGAACAGGTGGCAGACGCAATAAAAAAGGAGCTGGTGTAAATGGCTTATGAAAGAGAAGAGTGGCGCCCGGTCACCGGTCTTGGCAAACTTGTCGCTTCCGGAGAGATTAAAAGTATTGACCAGGTTCTGGAGAGCGGCAGGCCAATCAAGGAACCCCAGATAGTTGATATGTTTCTTCCTGATCTGGAAGACGAGGTTCTTG
>Ga0210077_1000562_pt1 | contig 13263 bp, 10 predicted proteins | sample RushMan_CattailN_5_FD_185556 | JGI IMG/M metagenome (GOLD analysis project Ga0210077, IMG submission 185556) | Wetland microbial communities from San Francisco Bay, California, USA, that impact long-term carbon sequestration -... | ecosystem: Environmental > Aquatic > Marine > Wetlands ... | reverse complement strand
AGCCAGTGTCAGCGCCGATAACGTGATCACGTTCAAGGTCTGGCCGAATGCCTGCATTATCGCCAGCGTCGCCAGCAGCGAGATAGGAATGCCGGCGATAACGATCAACGTCATCCGAATTGTTCCCATGAAGAAAAAAAGCACCGCCCCTGCAAGGATCGCGCCGAGAATCAGATCCTGAAAAAGCGAATCACGGGCTTCAATGACGATACCGGCCTGATCGTAGAACTTTCGGACTCGGGTTCCCGCCGGCAGGAGCGTCTTGGACGCCGCCAGTTTCCGATCGATACCGCGGACCACATCGATCGTATTGGCGTTGGGTTGTTTGCTCACAATGAACGCCACAGCGGTTACACCGTTCCCATGAACTTGATAATGTCGTGGTGCCCGTCCAAATCTAACCTCGGCGATATCTTTGATCAACACGGATCTCGTTCCGGCGGAAACTACCGGTATCGCGAGAATGTCTTCGATGGTTCGGAGCCGGCTGTCGACTCGGATGAGATATTCCCGGGAGCCTCGCTCTATGAAGTCTGTTGCCGCAACCTGGTTGTGACTGGCCAGGGCCGCCGTCACATCACCGATGGTCAGATGCTCCCGTGCCAAAGCCTCCGGGCGGATTTCTACGATAAACGCCGGCGCGCCCCCGCCAAGGACCTTTACGCGCAACACCCCTTCCACTGCCATCAACCGGTTGGCCAGTTCCGTCTGTACTATCGTGCGAAGGTCCATGGGGCTGCCGCCGCCGTAAACCACATATCCGGCGACTTCTTGTAAGGTAGTGCCGATGTTTTCCACGCGGGGGCTGACGCTGGCCGGCAGGTCGTTTTGCACGGACGAGAGCTCCGACTGGACGAACTGGCGGGCATCTGTCAGCCGGATTCCCGAGTCAAACTCGGCGGTAACCTGTGAGATGCCTTCGATGGACGTGGAAGATACGCGCCGGACACCGGGAATTGTTCGGATCCGGTCCTCGATAGGACGCGTGATAAGCAATTCGACGCTTCCGGCGGCTGCACCGGGATAGTGGGAGATAACATTCACCACGGGTATGTCCAACCCCGGAAACAGCCCCACTGGCAAATGAATCAGCGCGACGGCGCCGCCCCATGCTGCCATGGTGACCAAAAGGATCACCACGATGGGGTTGGCAATGATGAACCGTAGGAATTTTCCCATGGGTTAGTCCTGCACTTTAAACTGCTTGTAGAATCGGTGATAAAAGAGTTGGTAAGCGCCTCGGGTGACCACCAATTGGTCTTTTTTCAGACCCGAAAGGACCTCGACCCAACCGTCTTGGATCATTCCCAGGCGGACTTGGTGAACCTCATATTCGCTGCCTTCCCGGACAAACAGATATGGACGTTCCTCTGTGTCATAGACGATGGCCGACGCCGGCACCGCCAAGATCCCGGGGGTGACTTTGACGTCCACGCTCCCTGCAATTGTTTGACCGGGGCGCAATTGCCGGTCAATCTGCGGACCTTCGATCCACACCGTCACCGCACCCGTGATCCCGGCACGGGGTAGAATGTACCGGACAAAACCAATCAAAGTCTGATTTTGGTCCAGGCGTATACTTGCCTTTTTGTTTAGCAGCTCGGCACTTTGGGGAGGGAAGAGCGAAGCTGCGATTCGCAGATGATCCGCATCGATAATATCAGCGATAACTTGTCCGGCCGTGACGTCCTGCCCCGTGCTGACACGGCGGTTCGTGAATATTCCATCGATCGGTGCAAGGATGCGAATTCGATCCTCAAAGGTTTTCAATTTTAACCGGACTTCATGCAAACGAGTCTCAAGCTTGACTTGTTCATCCTGAGCCGCCGCCACTTGATTTTTCGTAGAAAGTTGCACTTTCAGGTTTTGTTTGAGCCGCTCCACTTCTTGCCGGGAAAGATCGACCTGTGATTTCAAGGATTCGACCTCGGTTGTGAGTCTCGCGCGCATCCCTTCAATCCGGGTTCCTCCCAGTCGCACCACGAGCCTGCCTTTCTTGATCCGGGCTTGATCTTGGACCTCGAAGGCTTTCACGCGAGCGGCCTCCGGGGCAATCAGCGAAACCGACGCCCGGGATTCCACCGCGCCGATCCAAGGTATTCGAAGTGTGAACGCACGCACATCCGGACGTGACGTTGTAATCAGGGCAGAAACGGCAGAATGGGTCTCGACGGCGGCAAAGGGTTTCCCGGCTGGCATGTGCGTTTTCACATACCAATATGTGAGGGCAACGCTGGCGGCGATGACCGCCAGAATCAGAGCGATGCTGTGTTTGATTTTCATGGGGTGCTCTCTTTTTTGGGCATCATGGGGGCTGTTGCCGGCAAACGGCCGGGTTTCGGTATCTCATAGAGGCCGGAAGCCAACTGCAGCCCCACCGCGGCCTGGGCTAATTTCCCCTTAAGGGCCGACACCTTGATCTGTGTGCTGAGATAATCGTTCCAGACTGTATAATAAATCAGCGCATCGATTCTTCCACCGGCCAAAGCCGTGCGATAATTTTCCACCAGCTTGCCGAGAACGGTTTCGGTTTTTAAAGCAGCGGCAATCTGTTCGTTCGTATAGTGAATTCCGGTTATGATCCGTTCGATATCCGAACGGGCTTCGAAAACGCGATTCACATACTCGTCGAACAGTTCCTGCCGGGTTGCTCGCTCTTGGGCGATCTTTCCTTGGTTGCGGTTGAAGATCGGCAATACGATGTTCAAGCTAAAGCCTGTCGTCCGAACGTTGTCCGTATCACGGCTGATCGTCGGCCCGATGCCGATCCTCGGAAATTGTTCCAAGACGGCCGCTCTTACCGCTGCCTCTTGGCTGTCGTAACCGCGGTGCAAGGCAAGAAGATCCAATCGCCGCTGCTCCAATCCCTCGAACAGCGCTTTGCCGGCAGGTAATTCAACTTGGGAGGGCAGATGGATATCATTGCTCAGGCGGATAGGCGAATCAATCGGCAAACCCATGAGTCGCTTAAGCAGCAGTCGTTGTTGATCGGCCTGTTTCTTAAGATCCAGTAGTTTTTCATCCGTCCGGCGGCTTGCCGATCGGGCGGCGGTCAGGGTCGGGGACGTCATGGAACCGTCAACAACGGCTTCTTGAACGTGTTTCAGGTTTTCGGCCATGTGCCGGGAGCCATTTTCGGCAAGCAAAACCTGTTCTTTGAGGCATGCCAATTGATAAACGGCGCTCTTGGCAGCTTGGGCAACCTGCCACTCCTGCCAGGCAATATCCAGATCAATCGCCGCTTGATGTGTTTTTGCTTCATGGATTTTTGCAAAGCGAGAAATAAAAGCGGACACTTCCCAATTTAATCCCAGTCCGTAAGCGTTTACCCTGCCTGCCGTGTTGCCGCCCGTAGGCACATCAAGGCTGTAAGTAAATTCCGGATCGGGCAATAGACCGGCATCGAGAAGTTGGGCGCTTGACAAAGCCCTTTGATCCCGAGTCGAACGCAGAGACGGGTTTAAAATGACAGCAAGAACGGCAGCTCCGTCCGGCGAAAGCCCCTTGTCCGGTTCCAATTTCACCGGGTGGAGAATGGGGTGTTTGATCTTGCCGGCGAGAACGCGCAACTCATCCATGCCGGGAGGCTTCAGCTTGGTATCAACCGCACGCGACGTGATGGGCATCGGATGGTACGTGGCGCAGCCTCCAAGTAAAAATACTGCAAGAACCAATCCCATAGAGGCGGTTTTCCGGATAGACTCGCCCTTGCAGAAGCCGAAAAGGAACCTGCTGTTCGGGAAATCCATTATTTCCTTTATAGATGGCTTGTCGTTAGGTTTTCCTATGTATAAATAACATTAAAATGAAGTGCCGACACCGATGCCGATATGGATTGCCGGGCTGGTTCGCATGCCCTTTGGCCAAAGCTTGATCTCAATGCCTTCAACAAGAGGATAGGTATATTGAAAACCGCCGATAGCCCCAACCTTGCTTCCTTTGAGTGTACCCACTACCGTGAGGTAAATATCCTTTTGATAGATCGCAGGATCAAGGAATTTTTTGGTTTGGACGACAAACCGGCCCTCGGATTGGTCGGGGTTCAAGGGTCGGCCATTGCTGTCGATGGCAAGTTGCAAAACCGTGATTTCGGACAGGGAAGAAGAGGCCTTGGTTTCTATAATCCTGCCGCCGAGCATAACGACTTGGCCTTTATAGGCATCCGGTGTCTTTTGCAGTGTTGAGAACGGGCCGGTGTACGTCACCATTGATCGAGAATGTGGAGAAATCCCCGCAGCACAGCCCGTCAGGAGTATAATGAAAAAAATAGCAGATAAGTGTGTAGCGTATTTAACTGTCATAATCTTTTTCTACTGGAAACAGGGAAAATAGTCAAATCTCAATTTTGGGATATCAAGGCGTTGAGTGCACCGAAAAATGGGCACCCATGCACAATTATTTGTGCATGAGCCGGTGAATTCCGGGAGATTATCCATTTCGCCCGTATGCCTTAAATGGACATTTTTATGATTCGTCGAGCCATTGAATATATCGATTATTATCAATAAAACCGTAATGATATGACTTATTATCTGTTTTGGAAAATGGGTGTGTCTAAAACCGCTTTTAAATAAAAGCGAGTCTTTGGAACATAATTTGCAAAATTTTTTTACCTAATGGAAGCAACATCGAAACAAACGTTCAGTCGCTCAAATCAGGGATTTACCATGGTCGAGCTTTTAGTCGCCATGGTGGTGGCCTTCCTGGCTCTGGAAGCCATCTACTCGACATTTCTAAACCAGCATCGGTCATACCGGATACAGGAGGAGACCGCAGAGATGCAGCAGAATCTTAGAGCTGCCATGCTTTACATGGAAAGAGAAATTCGGATGGCAGGGTGTGATCCCATCGGAACCGCAGATGCAAGGATCATAAAGGCAGAGCGGATATTGATCAGATTTACGGAAGATGTCAGAGGAAATAGCTCCGACAGTGATCCGGACGGGGATGCGGACGACCCTAACGAAGACGTCACTTATTCTTTGAAGGGAAAAAATTTGGTGAAAAATACCGGTCACGGTGATTATGTGGTGGCTCAAAACATCGATGCCATCGATTTTCTATATCTGGACGGGTCTTCTCCGCCCCATGTGCTCAATGATCCACACATAGGCGGCGATGTCCCTGCAGCAAAAATAAATCAAATCAGATCCGTGGAAGTTACGATTGTGGCCCGTACCAGCCATCCGTTATTGCCTTCCAAAAACAGCAGAGTTTATATCAATCAGCGGGGCACAAAGATTCTGCCGCCGCAAAATGACCATGTCGCCCGAAGACGCTTAACCACCTGGATTAAATGCCGGAATTTGGGGATATAGGATGATATCGTAAAACCGGATGTCGGACATAACAAAATCTAAATCAGACGCGGATGGAAAAATTGAAAAAAATAGACGGATTTACGTTTATCGAAGTGCTCATCGCCTTGACCATTTTTGCAGTGGGGCTGCTTGCCGTCGCCGCTATGCAGAACTCGGCCGTCAAAATGAATTCTACCGCCGACAAACTGACAAATCTGTCGATACGGGGAATGGATAAGATTGAAGAACTGTTCGCACTTCCATATGCGGATCCTTCTTTGGATTCAGCCGAAAACCCCCATCAGGAAATGTCGGGAAATTATACTGTTTCCTGGACAGTAATTGACGACAATCCAATGACAAACATCAAGAATATTACCGTAACGGTTGCCGGCCGCGGCAAAAGCATTGATATTTGTTTTCTTAAACCCAATCTTTGATGTCCCATGAAACCGAAATTTAAGATGGAAAATGAAAATGGATCTGTAATGGTTTTAGCCGTGGTTTTATTGTTTTTGCTGGCACTTCTGGGCATGGCGGCGTTAAGCACGTCGAGCATTGAAACTCAGATCGCAGGAAACGAGCTGCGACATGAACTGGCCTATTACGCCGCTGAATCTGCAGCCGCTTATGTGGCGTTTTGCCCGCATTTATACGGCCCTGACAATATCAGGGCAGATATTCGTCATTATTTTCCGAATAACACAACCCCTTATGTTGAAATTACGACCCATCTTCCCCCGGCCCAATCCATTAGTGCAACTCAATCTTTTAACGGGCAGGTTCAATACCAACATGCCTCATCCCCTCCCAGAGGATCCGGGTGTTCGGCGGGTGAATACAAGGCCTATCAATATACCATGATATGCAACGGCTACGCCCCCGACAACACCGCTGAGCGTATCGTGGTGGGATTTTATCGGATCGGATTCTAAAAATCTTGAACCCTGAACTTTATAACCTGAATCTAATCGAGGAATCATTATGAAAAAAATAGGATATCACGAACTCATCACCCTGTTTGTCCTATGCTGCTTTATTTTTACGGCAAAACCGGTTTTCGGTGATGACACCTGTGTGGTTTCACCGGCCGGCGATTCCATCTCGTTGCTTGGCCAGCAACAGGTTTCGGCAAACTGTCCGGAAAGCAGTATCATGTCAGGGATTGGCACGCTTTTGGCGCCGGTCGTGCCGGCGACGCGGACCGTAAGCGGAGACAAAATATATATGGCTTTGTTTAAACCCGGCAAAGGCAATTTCTGGCAAGGAAATATCGCCAAATACGGTATTTCGGCAGACAACCGGATTGTCGATGCCAATGGAAATCCGGCCACACAGCCCAATGACGCCATGAAAGAAGATGCCGTTGGGTACTGGGCGACAATGGACTGGGCCGATGACGCCAAAAAAAATTACATCCATAACGTCAGCAGGCATATCTATACGTACCTCACCGGTTTGACCGCATTTTCATCCGACAATGTTGGATTGACATCGGCCGTCCTTGGAAATCCGACCCGAAGTTCTGCGGATATCATCAATTTTGTGCGGGGGGCGGATGTTTTCGATGAGGACGGCGATGGGGATGTTACGGAAAACAGAGCCGTCATTACCGGAGATGTCCTTCACAGCGAACCTGCGATTTTTCAGTACCGATATGCAGACAAATCTTCCAAAACCATGGTGTATTTCGGCGCAAATGACGGGATGCTTCACGCGGTATTGGATAACACACAGAATTCGGGAGGCAGCCAGATGAATTTCGGCACCGAGGAGTGGGCCTTTATCCCCCCTGACCAACTTCCCCGCCTGAAAGAGATGATAGAAGGTTCAGGTCATCGGATGTATGTCGATTCCACCCCCGGGATTTACTTTAAAGACGTAGACAAGGACGGTTTAGTGGATACAAAAGACGGAGATCAAGTTGTTCTTGTTTGCGGCGAAAGAAAGGGGGGCTTCGGTTACTTTGCATTGGATGTGACGGATCCTTCTGATCCGCGATATCTCTGGAGGATCCATTCGTATGATGATGCCGAACCCGGCAAGACTGGCCCCACAACGGTCATTGGAGAAATGGGACAAACCTGGTCCAAGCCTCAATTCGGTCTTGTCAAAACCTCGGATGAAGACACTGCAGGGACGCCGGTATTTTTCGTGGGAGGAGGATACAGTTCAAACAATCTGTCGGGGAGGGCGGTCCTTGCCGTTAATGTGCTGACCGGTGCTGTCGTGAAAAAGTTTTCCGGTTTATCCGGCATGGCATACAGTTTTGCCAGTTCGGTTGCCGTTATCGATGAGAATGGCAATGGTTTTTCGGATAAAATTTATGCGGGCGACCTGGGCGGTCAAATGTGGCGGTTTTCGAGTTTTGTGGACAGCAGCGGCAATTCTTTGGCGTTTCCCCATTGCAATGAAAATATCAATTCTTGGATTGGACGAATTTTCTTTAAAACAGATACGAACAATGCCAGAAAATTTTTTCACCCACCGACCGTTACCCTTGAAAAAGGATATGATATGGTGTTCATGGGGACAGGAGATCGGGAAAACGCCTGCTGTAACAACGGATCCTTTGCCTGCTTGTCCAAAGCGCCGGATATCATTGCCGGCGTGAAAGATACGCATTCCAGCCAAACCGTCATCGCCGGAATGGAGTCCAGCGGAAGCTTTTTGCCTCGGGATCTGGTTGACGTTACGAACCCGATTGCCGCACCAATCAATTTGACGGTATCAAAAGACGCGGATTCAAACGGGATTGTCGATCGAGGGTGGTATATCCGGCTGGTGGATGGGAGCGGCAATGCCGTGGGCGAAAAGGTTCTCGCGGAAGGTACGGTTTTTTACAAGACGTTTTATATTACGACCTTTACGCCCAACCGCGATTCCTGCGTTCCCGGCGGCGAGGCCACACTATATGCGCTGAATCATTTGACGGGTGAACCGGTCCTGGATTTTGATCATGATTCAAACAAGGATCAAAAATTTACCATCGGAGAGGGCATACCCTCGAAACCGGTTGTCCTGATAACCAGAATCAAGACAAAATTATTGATTTCAGTGGAAAGCGCAAATCCGGATGTTGCCCGACCGGGGCTTGTGGCGGGCATTAAAAATATCGATCCGTTGCTGCCGCCAATCAATTTCTTTTACAGATATTGGAGAGAAGTTTTTTAGTGTTCGTTCATAAATAGTCTTCTTGCCCAATCTGAAACGCTTGCCCTTTTAAGTTATGTTATTATTTTTGGATAGGCATAACATCAACAGAGAATATGAAAAGGGAGCACGTTTCCAATGAACATCATGTATTTTGAAGATATCGAAGTGGGTAAAAAGATTGTTAAATCAATAATATATCATGTTAAAAAAGAAGAGATCATCGAATTCGCCCGCCACTGGGACACACGCTATTTTCATGTCGACGAAAAAGCGGCGGTGTCGTCCGTCTTTGGAGGCCTTGTTGCCTGTTCGGCACATATCTTTTCTATTCTTTCTTGGTTTGGCACACATGGCATGAGGCGAACCGAATCCATGGCGGCGCTGGGTTTCGATGAACTTCAGATGCGCGGCCCGGTCCGCCCGGGCGACACGCTTTCCTGTTGTTTTACATACCTTGAAAAGCGCGAATCCAGGTCCAAGCCAGACCGTGGAATTGTACGAACCTCGGCATCACTATCCAACCAGCAAAATATAGAGGTATTTTCCGCCGTTATTACGGCAATGGTTGCAAAACGTCCTCAATAGCGCCACGCTATTGGCGAAAATGAAACAAAAATCGAAGTTGCATATGCACCCGGACGATTGCATTAGTCGTTGACACTGCAAATGATATATGCCAATTTTATGATTATACGCATTCGGACCAAAAACGCAAAAACAAGGACGGTTTACCGGTTGAATAGTCCAGTTGAATTTATTCCCAGCCGATCGCCATTGCGCAACCTTTTATTCAATACACCTGGAAAGCACGAATAAATATGCAAAATCAAGAAGTTCGAAGTAAAGTTGCCAGGCGATTGCTCATCGCGGGAGGCGTAGTGGTCCTTGTTTTGTTGTTGGTGTTTCTGAGCATCGTCTTTGCAGACGACCTGGTCGACATTTTCTGGTACCACTCTTTAGGTTATGAGCTTTACTTTTGGCAGCGTAAACTCTATCCTTACATTGTCTTTGCCGTCGTTTCGTTGGTATTTTTCCTGATTTTTTATTTAAATTTCTGGATTGCCTCCCGATTCCTGAAAAGATCTTCCCAACCGGTGGAAGATGCGCCGGACAAAACCTATCGCAAAATTTACAAGGCGTTTCAGACCGGCTCTTTAATGTTCTATGTCCCCCTTTCTCTGGCCCTGAGCATTCCCATCGCTCTGCCGCTTTACCGCAATTGGGAAAAATTTCTTTTTTATATCTTCGGGCCGTCCATGGGGGTTTTGGATACGTTCTACGCTAAAGATGTCTCGTTTTACCTGTTTTCCTTTCCCATTTATATCCTCATAGAGCGATGGCTGCTGATCGCCCTTCTCATCCTTTTGATCGGAATGTTTGTCCTTTACATGGCGAAAAACCGTTTGCAGACCCGGCATGCGCTCCACTTCGGTCGCGGTGCAAAATGGCACTTAAGCATCTTGGTTCTGATCGTTTTTTGCATCGAAATTTGGGATTTCATGCTCCAGCGATATGCATTGCTTTACGATAAGAGCCACGAACCGCTTTTTTACGGACCCGGCTATGTGCAGATGAACGTGATCCTGCCGTTCATATGGGGCTCCCTCGCGCTGCTGGCCGCGTTGGCCATCACGCTGATCGTCGTCATCCAGTTCAGAAAGGGCTACAAACTGTTTGTCGCATTTCTCGTTCTCTTGGCCATCGCCTTGTCGGTGCGCTATACAACCTATTTGCCGCAATTGATCCAAAACTACATTGTCAAACCCAATGAGGTGAATAAAGAGAAACCCTACATCGCCAAAAACATTCAAGCGACCCTGGAGGCTTACAAGCTGACCCATGTGGATATTCGTGATTTTCCCTATCAACGCTTTCCGATGAACTATAAGGTAAGCCAGGTCAAAAACTTACTGCGCAATATCCCGGTTTGGGATGCGGAAACCTTGGATTATGTTTTCAAGCAGCTCCAGGAACTGCGCACCTATTACACATTCCCGTTCGTCAACGTGGGGCGATACACGGTAACGGGCAACTATCAGCAGGTGTTTCTTTCACCGCGCGAGGTCAATTACGACAACTTACCCCCCGGGGCGAAAAACTGGATCAACACGCATTTGACTTACACTCACGGTTTCGGCGTCGTCATGACGCCGGCCAGTCAGACCGGTGGCGAAACCATGACATGGTTTCTCAACAACATTCCTGCCGAATCCCAATACGGGCTGAACATTACTCAGCAAAGGATTTATTATGGCCTGAATAAATACCCTTATGCCATCGCCCCCAACAAGGCCGGCGAAATGGATTATCCCAAAGGCAACAGCAATGTGACGGCCGACTACCAGGGTGAAGGGGGCGTGCCCATTGCCTCGCTTTTTAAACAATTGTTGTTCGCCTACTACTTTAAAGACAAAAATATATTTTTTATGACCAAATACAAGCCGGACAGTAAAATTCTCATACGGCGCAATATTTTAGATCGCATCCGATACATGGTGCCGTATCTCAGGCTGGATCATACGCCTTATGTGGCGGTGACGTCCAAAGGGATTTACTGGATCGTCGATGCCTTCACGACATCGCCGTGGTATCCTGATTCCGCACCGTATACATCCAACGGTGCTTCTTTGAACTATATTCGCGATTCCGTAAAAATCGTGGTCGACGCTTTCAACGGCAGCGTCGATTTTTATGTGTACGACCAAAAAGACCCCATAATCCGGGCTTACGAGCGTATCTATCCGGGGCTTTTTAAAGATAAATCGCAAATACCGGCTGAACTCAAGCCCCACGTGCGCTACCCAAAAGATGTATTCGACATTCAAATGGCCATTTATGCCAAATACCATCAAACCGATCCCCAGGTTTTCTTCCAGCAGGAGGATATCTGGACCTATGCGGCGAATATGGAGGGTAAAAATGCACTGCCGACAAAACCCTATTATCTGACCCTGGACTTGATCGATCCCAGCCGGCTCGATTTTCTGCTGCTGCTGCCCATGTTTCCTAAAGGCAGAGACAATTTGAGGGCCTTGGCCATCGCGGGATGCGACGATCCCAATTACGGCAGAATCATTTTATATAATTTCCCCAAAGGCGAACTGGTCTACGGACCCGACCAGATCAATGCCTTGATCCACCAGGACCCGGCCATCGCCCAGCAATTTACCCTTTGGGATCAGGCCGGATCGTCGGTCGTGAGAGGCAAAATGATCATCTTACCCATCGAAAAGAGCATTCTTTTCATTCAACCGGTTTATCTCAAAGCCACGTCGCGGGTAAAGATACCGGAACTGCAGCGCATCATTATGAGCGAAGGCCAAGTCGCAGTGATGGAGACCTCTCTGGAAAAAGCTTACAGCGCTCTTCATGACAGCGTGTCCAAGCAATTTGAGGGATTGGAAAAGCGCTTCCCCCAAGTGACTGCCGTGCCGAATCAAACAACCCCGAATCAGCCGAGCGAACGGGGAGCGGGCGCCAATGCGCCAAAAAAGGATCACACACCGCAGGCCGGCCAAGGTCAACATAAGCAGCCCGGTTTGAGCAACCCATCCAAACCATAATTTTTCCCTCTATTCGTTTATCTCCTTTCAACAAGGCCGATGAGGGTGTTTTTGAAGCCAGTGCCAGTTTTTATCGAATCATCCTGGAGTGTATCGGTGTCAACGAAGCCTGCAAAATATTCGCGGGGTGTTTTATCGGACACCATGTAGAGCGTTAGCGAAACATTTGTTTCACTGCCGGAGACTTCAGGAGGGTTCGTTATGTTATCCATAGCAGCGGGCCGGGAATGGGTGGCCAGCATTTCTATAGATTTTATGAATTTATTTTGCCAGTTTACCCAAGTGTCATCTTCATCGGCAACCACAGGGACGGTATCGAAACGAATGATCGGGTTTGTTTCAGGCAGATTGTCGAGGAGATGCTCAATCACAGCCCGGCTGGTGGTGATAAACAGTCCAAAATCCTGAGGATCCTTCAGCATAACAGCTGCCCAGGCCGCTATTCGCTCGGCCGTCATATAACGGCCTGGATCCTTAAATTTTACTGCCGCATGCGCCATGGAACGGGCTTGAATGTCGTCCTCTTCTCCTTTGAGATCCTTCATGAAATCCGCTTCCATGGCGTCAATATCCATCAGATCCTGAGACAGTCTTTCATTTTCAAGGTCATATTCCTGGGCCATGTGAAGAAATAATCCCGCATTGAACAATGAATCGGGTTTTTCCTGGGTTGGGATCTGCCGGGTGTTTTTTTTGAGTTCCGACCTGATCTGTGAAGAAGCGTCTGTATCGAAAAATGGAATTTTACGGGCCATGGTTTTTAAAAAAGCAATTTCGGTTCCCCGGTGGGTATTGATCCATGCCCGGTAGTCTTTATAGATACTATCGAGCAGCCCGCCGTTGATTTCCATGGGAACGCGTATGTCAAGGATGCTGTTATCGAGCATGTTTTGCATGTCATCCGGTACTTTTGCGGCGGATATCTGGTACACCGTGATTTGTCCGAAACAGGTGGCCAGGGCCTTTCCCGCGGATTCGGGAATATAGGTAAAAGGAAAGTATATTGGTTTCATGGTTTTTTTTCCGACTTCGTTAAATTGTTAAATTTTGTATTCATTAGTGTTTGATCGAGAACCCTGCTTTTTAGGCCAAAAATACGAAACACGAAACACGAAATATTCGATATTCGGATTTTGCCTGAACATAACTTCCCGTTTAGACACTGATATGGTTGACAGTTGTCAAGAGGAAAAAAGCATCCTGGCCAACTGTTTTCCAGCGGTCCTTGTCGTGGATCGATTCCA
>Ga0210077_1000561_pt1 | contig 13280 bp, 15 predicted proteins | sample RushMan_CattailN_5_FD_185556 | JGI IMG/M metagenome (GOLD analysis project Ga0210077, IMG submission 185556) | Wetland microbial communities from San Francisco Bay, California, USA, that impact long-term carbon sequestration -... | ecosystem: Environmental > Aquatic > Marine > Wetlands ... | reverse complement strand
GGCATCCGTTTCATTGGACTGGATCGACCCGGATTAGGGCTTTCCGATTTTCAACCCCACAGGAAGCTGGTAGACTGGCCTGATGATGTTCTCGAGCTAGCGGATGGATTGGGCCTGGAGGAATTTGCCGTCCAGGGTGTTTCGGGCGGAGGACCATTTGCACTGGCCTGTGCGTATAAGATACCGGAGCGGCTCACTGCCTGCGGTGTTATCGTGGGGATGGGGCCGGCGTATCTCAGCACCAGGGGGATGCATCTCGGCAACCGCGTGATCTTCTTCCTCTCGCGCTATTTCCCCTGGCTTACAGGAATAATGCTGCGGAAGTCCGCCAGGGAAACGCAGGACCTGGAAGAGTCCATCGAACGTATGCAGGAACATCTGGATGATAATTTCCAGAAGCATGATGCGGATGCCCTGCGCGACCCGCAGAAATTGAGGATCTTTGCGCTGGGAGCTAAAGAAGCTTTCACAAGAGGAGTGAGGGGGATCGCGTATGAAGCAAAAATCTTCATGGATCCATGGGGATTCCGGTTGGAGGATATCCATTGTCCAAATCTCTATCTTTGGCACGGCGAGCTGGATACGAACGTACCTGTTGCCATGGCCCGTCATATGGCCGAGGTGATCCCCGGCTGCCAGAGCTATTTCTTTCCCAATGACGGTCACTATTCCCTGCCGATAAACCGACTGACTGAAATTATGGCAACTCTTACCTCGTTATGACGCTTGTCAGGATTTCCTTGTTTGATCGTAGACCTGAACATCCTATTGAAATAAGTATTAAGGAGTACAAGATGGACTTGAAAGAAGAACGTAATATGATCCTGGATATGATTGCGGAAGGCAAAATCAGCGTAGAAGAAGCCAAGCAACTTCTGGATGCCCTGGAACAGAGCGCAGAAGGTGAGGAGTCCCCAGAAGATTTTTTTGATCCGCAAACCTTCGAACCCTCTTTCAATAATATGAGGATCCCTAATATCCCGCGCATCGTCAATAACGCCAGGAGCAAGGCTTACCGGCATGCATACCACCGCCTGGACATGGATTCTACCCTGGATAGCCTGGAAAATGCCCGCGAGGAACTTGAAAATGAGCTCCAGCGCATGCGCGAGGAGCTAAAAGACCTGCACAAGGAGGAGGAACGGATGCGAAAAGAGAAAGATAAGGAATAAGAAGAAAGCATTCCTCATTGGGTGAGATCATGCACAGGAGTTGAAAAAACCTGCGGTAAAATTAATCCCCCTGGTTTACCAGGATATCCAGGTTTTGCATAAAGGGTTTCAAAGGAGAAAATAGTACTGGGAGATTGTATGCCTCTTAATTGGATGGATGTTTCGCGTTTATCTTTTTATACACTGCTGCTATTGGAAGAAGTGCAGATTGGCTGGTTCCCACGTTTCAACGTACCCGAAGCTGAGTTTGCTACGGCCCTGCGTGCCTACCCTACGGTGGAGTGGTACCTGCGGCACAAATGCCCTCAGGTCAATGCATGGCTCGATCGTGTTTTGGAACGCCACCCGTGGGACCTGCCAGATCTGAAACCGGCTGAACTGGCCGTACTCACCTGTTTCGAAGACTTGCTGGTGTACGTCCATGATCCGTCCATCTACGATGCACAACCCTTCTTGAAGTGGGATGACCGTGAGCTGACCTCGCTGGTGGATTTTAGCGGCAAGACAGTTGTCGATGTTGGCGCTGGAACAGGACGCCTCACTTTCGCGGTAAAGGATGCAAGGGCAGTTTTCTCTGTAGAGCCGGTTGCCAATTTGCGCGCTTATATAAGGCGAAAAGCACACGAGCGTGAAATGACAAACATCTATCCGGTCGATGGACTCATCACGCAGATCCCATTCCATGATCAGTTTGCTGATATCACCATGGGTGGGCATGTTTTCGGCGATGAACCTGAAGCAGAGTACGCCGAATTACGCCGTGTGACGCGCCCGGGCGGTTCGATCATCCTTTGCCCGGGGAACAGGGATGTCGATGATGCTGCTCATCATTTCCTGCTCTCCAAAGACTTTCGCTGGGAACGTTTCGAAGAGCCAAATAGCGGCATGGTGAGGAAATATTGGCTGCGACTTTCTGAAGGATGAGCAAAAGATTATATGTATAAGCAATATTGGTACCTGGCAACGTGAGAAAACCCAAACGATATGGTAAGGACAGCTGCCTGCATCTTTCTCATGCTGAGGAAACAGCGGATATAATTATGAGAGCAAATGAGAAATTCCGGGTTGAATACCTTTTTAGTGAAGGAGGATGAAGGATGAATAGACGCGACCTACGCACAGCGGGAAGCATCAATGCGGGGATCTGGTTGATAGGATTGGGAATCCTCTGGCTGACCAATACGTGGTGGCCTGGAATATTGATCCTGATCGGTTTGAGCATGCTTGTGCAGTCCATTATCCCCAGGCAGGCGCGGCAGGCAGCTGCTGTGGTAGATGCACCACCTGCAGCGCCGGTTGTCGAACCTGAAAAAGCGCCGGAAGTACCGGATACCAGGGAAGAACCCCAGGTGACAGCCGATGAGGAAGATGCGACGCCTTCCTTTATGGAAGAAGAAGCAGTGACACAGCCGGAAGCTCCTGCGGTCGATCGTAATTCCTGGCTGCCTGAGACTTGCCCTGCCTGCGGGGGTCCGGTGGCGTCAAATGCCGACAAGGTCACCTGGCCAGGTGAGACCATGGCAAAGTGTCCCTTCTGCGGAGTTTATCTCAAGGTCAGGCCTTGAGAAATTAACAATCTTCGACGAGTCGAAGCTGCTGGGAGAAAGATTTCATGGGGGGAAAGTCCTTTTTCGGTGGGGTAAAGGTTTGTTATTTTAACAACTCTCACCAAAATTTAATCTTAACAAAACTGTTTAACGATAAAATGTGGGCGCAGTTCTATCTTTACCTGTTGCACGAACGAGGTTCTTTATGAGCGGTGAGATAACAACGAAATCCCATACCCAGGGTCGTGGTAAATTCTTTATAGGCGGCGCCTTGATCGTGGTGGCCATTGTCTACCTGATCTATTCTTCTACGAAAGCCAGCGCGCAGTATTTCTTAACTGTTGGAGAACTGCAGGCGAAAGGCAGTGAGATGGTAGGCGAGGATGCCCGTATCTCAGGGGTTGTCCTGGGTGACAGCATCCAGAATGATACAGACAACACCACCCTGACATTTACGATTGCCAACATCCCGGGTGATAATAAAGTCATCGAACAGATGGGAGGATTAGCACAGGTGCTGCACGAAGCCACATTGGACACAAGCCTGCCCCGTTTACAGGTTGTTTACCACGATGTGATGCCGGACTTACTGCGTAATGAAGCCCAGGCTATTATCACCGGAAAGCTTGGCGAAGACGGCATTTTTTACGCCGACGAACTGTTATTGAAATGCCCCACCAAATATGAAGAAGCGGTTCCCAATCAGATTAGTGAACCTTGATTTTCCGCATGGATCGAACACTTTCAACGATCATCCACAGTAATAAGTAAAACTTCGGAACAGATTTCAGGCATATATGATTATCAATTTCGGATATGGAACGCTGCTGGTCGCACTTGTAGTAACCATATTTGGCACTTTCGCGGCCATTTATGGAGTAAAAAAGAATTCTTATGCCTGGGTAAAAAGCGCCAGGAATGCCATGCTATTGACATGGCCGCTCATCACCCTGGCCACCCTATGCTTGATTTATTTGCAGGTCAACGAACATTTCGAAGTCCTTTATGTGTATAACGTGGTCAGTAGAAGCATGCCGGTTTACCTGCGCATCACAGCCCTGTGGGGCGGGCAGCCCGGTTCTTTATTATTCTGGGCATGGGTGCTTTCTGCCTTTACCAGTGCGGTGATGTTAAGGAAATGGGATCGCGATCGTGAATTCCTCCCGTGGGTGATCTTTGTTTCCATGATCACACTGGCCTTCTTCCTGAGCGTGACCATTTTCGTGGAGAATCCCTTCCGGCGTATATGGCTTTCGCCAGCCGGTCAGCAGATCATCGCCATGTTTCAACCACAAGGCGCAATGCCGCTGGTGCCCAGTGACGGCTACGGCCTTAACCCCATGCTGCGTCACCCCGGTATGATCATCCACCCGCCGGCGCTGTACCTGGGGTTCGTGGCGTTTGTAATCCCGTTTGCATTTGCCATTGCCGCGCTGATCACAGGGCGCACCGATGACCGCTGGATCCGCATTACACGGCGCTGGACGTTGGTGGCATGGCTGTTCCTGTCGCTGGGATTGGTCCTTGGAGCGCGCTGGGCGTATGATGTCCTGGGTTGGGGCGGATACTGGGGCTGGGATCCGGTAGAGATTGCCGCCTTGATGCCCTGGTTAAGCGGCACTGCTTTTCTGCACTCGGTGATGATCCAGGAGAAGCGCGGGCTGTTCAAGCGCTGGAATATGATCCTGATCATCCTGACGTATGCGCTGGTAATCCTGGGGACATTCCTGACGCGTTCAGGGGTGTTCTCATCGGTGCATGCTTTTGCACAGAGCGCCATTGGACCGCTGTTCTTTGGCTTTATGGCGCTGACCTTCTTTGCTTCCCTGGGCTTGATGCTGTACCGATGGAAAGACCTGGGTTCTGAGGGGACAATGCATTCGCTGCTCTCGCGCGAATCGCTTTTCCTCTTCAACAACCTGTTTTTCATGGGCATACTGGCGGTATGCTTTTGGGGCGTGGTCTTCCCACTGGTTTCTGAGCTGTTCACCGGGCAAAAGGTAACGGTTGGGCCGCCTTTCTACGAACGCGCGACGGCGCCTTTGTTCGGTGCATTACTGCTGCTGATGGGCATTGCGCCGTTATCTGCCTGGGGACATTCCTCTTTGAAACGCATAGGGCGCGCCATCTGGATACCGTTTGGCGTCTCCATTATCGCGCTGGCGGGTACCTGGATGGCGGGTGTACGGATATGGGTAGCCCTGTTGGGCTTCTGGCTGATCGCTTTTTCCCTGTCGGTAACGCTCTATGAATATGGTCGCGGTGTGGTGGCACGCACGCGCAGTACAGGTGAAAATATTGCCCTGGCGCTGTGGCGAATCGGCGGCCGAAACCACCGACGTTACGGTGGCTATATTATCCACATGGGGCTGATCCTTATGGGGCTGGGGATCATCGGCATTGAACTTTTCCAGGTGCAGACACAGGTGACGCTGCAGCGCGGACAGACCCTGCAGGTGGAGAATTACCAGGTCAAGTATGATTCTTTGGCGATATTCGACACTTCGGAAGGCAGCAACGTGGCCCGTGCGGTGGTTGAAGTGGACCAGAACGGAAGCAAAATTGCCGAATTGTACCCGCGTCGTGATTATTACTACGATACACAGCAGCAAATTACTATCCCTGGATTGCGCAGCACACTGAAAGACGATCTGTATGTCATCCTGGTCGATTGGGAAAGTGTTTCGTTTGATCAAGCCACCTTCAAGATTTATTTCAACCCGCTTGTAGCCTGGCTGTGGGTAGGCAGCTTGATCTTCATTTTTGGCATACTGGTGGCAGCCTGGCCGGCGCGATCACGCCAAGGTGTCGGTAATGGCTAGAGGTGTAGCGTGAACAGAAGCACAGGCAGAAGAATGGGATTTTTCAATTCGAAAGCCGTTTTTTCCTCCCTGTTCCTGGTGATGGTTGCAGTTTCACTGGTTAATTCCGCTGCCCTGGCCCAGGCAACACCGCCACCGCAAAGCACACCTTCTCCCTCGGCGGATGATATCAATGCCATTGCCCGTCAGCTTTACTGCCCGGTGTGTGAGAATATCCCGCTGGACGTATGCGAAACCACGGCCTGTGAGCAGTGGCGTGCGCTGATCGGACAATTGCTAGCTGAAGGCAAAAGCGAACAGCAAATCAAGGATTATTTCATGTTGAATTACGGGGATCGGGTCCTCGCAGAACCTCCACGTTATGGCCTCAACTGGTTGGTCTACATTCTTCCGGTCGTATTCTTTGTAATTGGCATCTTTATTTTGTACAGGGTGCTGCGCCAAATGCGCCGCGCAAAAGCCCCAGTGAATCCCCAAATACCAGATAAACCTTCTGGCGTTACACAGGAGGACACATACCTGGCGCGTGTGGAGGAAGCATTGCGTGAGAGGAAAGAAAGGAAATGACCTGTCTCCCTTGATAGGCGAGCAGATCACTGGATGAGCAATCAGACACAGGTACAGGATGATGGATGAGACAACTGAATCAATCGAAGTGAGTGAAACCCCAGATGAGAAAAGACATGTCCCTGTATGGGTCATTGTTACAGCTTTTGCAGTTCTGCTGGCATTTCTTGGATTGATTTACTGGGGATTGACCCATGCCAAGCAAGGTCCGGTAAGTCTCGGGCAGAAAGTGCCGGGGTTCGATCTGGTGACATTCGATGGACAGCAGATCAGCACCGACGACCTGGCAGGCAAAGTAGTGGTGGTCAATTTTTGGGCTTCATGGTGCACACCCTGTGAGAGCGAAGCCGCTGCAATGGAACAGGCATGGCAGATGTATAAACCAGGCGGCCAGGTGGTATTCCTGGGAGTGGACTACGTAGATACCGAACCTGAAGCGATGGGATATCTGCAGAAGTACAACATCAGCTATCCCAATGGCCCCGACCTGCGTACCAGTATTTCGCAATTGTTCCGCATCAGGGGTGTCCCTGAAACGTACATCCTGGACGCCGATGGTCACCTGGCGAGCATCCAAATCGGCCCATTCCAATCTCTGGATGAGATTGTCAGTACCATCGAAGGGGTTCTTCAGAGCCAGTGAGATGAGGAACCGGCTGTAAGGAGCGAACATATATGGATATTGGATCCATTTTTCTTATTTTGACGTTGGCGGTTGTGGTGGTGATCTTTATTGCCAGGTCGTTCCTTGAACCGGGTGTAGAGAACCAGAAATTGATTGCCGTGCCGGTTGCACAGGAAAAGGAGCATCAATGGTCAGAGCTTCTGGCCGAAAGAGACCGCCTTCTGAGCTCGATCGAGGAACTGGATGCCGATTATGGCCTCGGAAAGATTTCAGGTGAAGATTACCATGTACAGCGTGAAACATTGGTCAAAGCTGGGGCCGATGTACTACGGCAGATTGATGTCGTAAAGCTCGAACGCAGCCGATCGACCCTGGGCAGGGAACAAACCAGTGCTCCTGATGATGAGTTGGAGGCTTTAATTTCGGCTCGTAGAAGTAAGGCTGCCCAGTCCAATACATGTTTCTGTCCCCAGTGTGGTAATATCCTCAAGCCGGATGATATTTTTTGCCCAAAATGTGGCACAAAGGTACGCTGAACCTGGTTTGCTGCCAATATATGGTTGGATTGTGCGAAGTATTGACTAATTATTCTGACAGAATCATCTTATAATAATGTTGACCTCTGGTGTACATCACATTTCGTATCGATCGGGAATTGATTTTAGCCATGCAAGTGGACGGTTACCCTTTCAACGATTTATTGATTTTGTGCAGGAATTATCAGCAAGATGTTCTCCAGGACGAATGAATGGGTCACTTTATTTTTGCGCGTGGACGGCTGTTGAGTTTCCCTATCACGTAAGATTGGAGGGTAAACATGTCACTGGGACAGGATGATATGGGTCAGGAAAATCAGATGGGTATACTGGAGTCGCGCTTCCAGGCTATTGTGGACCGCCAGGTGGACGGCATTGTAGTGGTCGATCCGGAGAACAGGGTGTGCTACATCAACCCGGCTGCTGAAACACTGCTTAACTATAGAGGTAAGCGCATAGGTGAGACCTTTGGCTGGAACCTGAAGCCGAATGAGACCATCGAAGTGGAGGTCATCCAGTCAGAGACGGCTGTCCGAACCATGCAGCTGCAAAGCACCCGGACCCAATGGGATGGCCAGCGCGCATATCTCATTTCGGTCAGGGATGTGAGTGAACGTAGGCGTAAGGAAGATCAGCTAAAGCAGGCGGTTGAAGCGGCTGAGAAACGAGCAGCCGATTTGGAGGCGATGAAATTCGTCGCCGATCAACTGAACCAGGCGGCACTTCTGGAGGAAGCAGTCCAGTCCAGCCTGGATACTATCCTGTCATTGGTGGATGCTCACGCAGCCTGGATACTGCTCCCGGATGAGAGCGGAGGCACGCGCCTGATCGCAAATTACAATCGCTATTCTTTACTGCGTTCAGAAAAACGGATGCTGGCTTCGGGTTTCCACTGTAAGGGGCTGGAAAGGCACCTCGCCGGTGAGTTGGATGAACCAACTCTGATCAAATCTGCGGATTGCATGCGATCCGCCGGCCTTTCTCCCAACCTGCCTGATGAGCACTATTCTGTACCGTTGAATATAAAGAACAAGCCGATCGGGGTTCTGAACATCTCATTAAAGCAAGATAAGGAGCTGGATGCGCGTGAGGTGCAGCTGTTGAATACAGTCAGCCAGCAGCTGGCCCTCACCATCGAGCGCTCACTCCCGCTAGCCGGTACAAACGAAGCCTTACGTAAAGAAGAAATTCTGAAAAAAGTCAGCCGTACAGTGAGCAGTTCGCTTGACCTGCCCACTGTGTTGCAAAACATCCTGCGCCTGGCGGTGGACCTTGTGGGATGCGAGGCAGGATCTCTGGGCCTGCTAACTCCTAACAAGCAGCATCTCACTTTCCTCTCGAATTTTCCCGGCAGTATGAGGCAGCACACGCTCAACAAGAATGGCGATGTATTGTGGAACGTTGTCCAATCGGGTGAATCGATATTGATCCCGGATGCCGGAGCCATTGAAGAAAAACTGCCGAACAGATTTGCCCTTCGGGCTAAAAGCTTGATTATCGCACCCATCATGATTGGAAGGGATATTTTGGGCGTGCTGGTCCTGTACAATACCAGCCTGGGCAAAGCTCTGAATGAGTTCGACCAATCCCTGGCCGGCACTCTGGGTCAGCAGGCAGGCATTGCTGTGCAGAATGCACAGCTGTTCTTTGAAGTACAGCAACTCACCGTGACTGACCCGCTGACCGGATTAAATAATCAGAAGAGCTTCATCAACCAGGCAGTACGTGAACTGGAAAGGACCTGGCGCTATAAGCGCCCGCTTTCCATTATCTCCATCCTGATCGATGATATTCGCGGCATCAATGAAAATTATGGCAGGGAATCAGGAGATGAGGTGCTGCAGGTGCTGGCACGGGTGCTTGTTGAAGGTTTGCGCCGCGTGGATGTGATGGGGCGTTACACCGGCAATAACTTCATCATTTTACTACCCGAGACCGACCTGGCAGGCGCCAGGGAAGTTGCAGAAAGAATCCGCCGGAAGGTAGAGGGTGCACGCGTTGACACACAAAAGGGACCAGCCCATTTCAGTATCAGTCTGGGTGTTGCAGGTCTTTCGGATAGTGAAGTGATCGACCTGGAGCGCTTCATGGATCGTGCGAACCAGGCGCTTTACAGCGCAGTCCAGACCGGTGGAAATAAGGTGCTGGCCTGGGAATCAGGCAACCGGATTATTTGATGCATACCGGTCGGCATAGCGGTCTTTAACAGCCCAGGCCGTCGGAAAAATTTTTGATGATTGGAATTTGATAATGCAATTTATTCGTAAGTACGCTGTAGTTGTCCTTTTACTGGTATTTCTAAGCTTTGCGGCCTGTTCACCTTCACTTGTAAGAGACGTAACTCCGCCTCCACAGGCACAAGGATTGCCTGCGGCAACCGCATTTCCCACTGAAACACAAATTACCTCACCGACCGGCGAGCCGGCTGGTGAAGCGGTGAATGAACCTACCCTCGACAACGTCACAGCTGCAGCCGCTGAAGTGTCGGGGACATTCAATATTCAAGGCCAGATCAGCAACGGCTCCGGGGGCAGCGTGCCCGAAGATCTCACTGTGGTTCTGCAGGGTTACGATAATATGCAGGTGGCTATGACAGAAGAGTCACAGTCGGCTGCAGACGGCAGTTTTTCCTTTTCTGATGTACAGCGTGTGCCGGACCGGGTTTTTGTAGCCGTATTGGAATACGACGGTATTCTCTTTGGTTCTGACGTAGTACACGCCGCTGATATTTCCGAGAGCGGCAGCCTGGACCTCTCCATACCTATATATGACCACACCGGCGATATTTCGCAATTGTATGCCGATAAAGCGCACCTATTCCTGTCTTTTTTGGCGGCAGATCGTTTGCAGGTCATGGTTTACCTGCTGGTTTCCAATCCATCCAACATGGTAGTCTCACCAGCCAGTGCTGACCAGCCGGTGTTGAATTTTGAATTGCCCCAGGATGCAGCCAACCTTCAGTTTGAAGACAGCGGAATGAGCCAGCGCTATATCCAGACCGGCAATGGAATTGGAGACATGTTGGAAGTCATGCCTGGGCTGCAGCAGCACGAAATCCTGTTCAGCTATGAAGTGCCGTATTCAGGGAAGAGAGCGTTGGATTTCTCTTTCCCGATCCAGGTAAATTCAGCTACCATAATGATGCCGGTCGATAAGGTAAAAATGACCATTCCCCAGTTAGCTGAGAGCGACACGATGAGTACCTCGATGGGGGATATGAGAGTATTTTCTGGCGAGAACCTGGCTGCAGGAGAAAATGTTGAAGTCAACCTATCCGGACGTTCCAATCTGAATACCTCGGCCGGGATTTCAAAGAATCTCAGCCTGGGAATAGGACTGGGAGCTTTCGCTGTGGTCCTGGTTGGAGCAGGGATATGGATCAACTACCGCCAGAAGAGGAAACCAGTTGAAGCTGTAGCGTTACACATGGGAGAGAATGAACTGCTGGATGCCATTGTCAGCCTGGATGAGCAATATGAACGAGGTGTTCTAGGCCTCGATGAGTACGAATCGCGCCGTGCAGAACTGAAAGAAGAATTGAGGAGGGCCAGGGAAGAGAACTAGCATCTCGAGCAATTGCGGAGTTGATTTCTCGTAAGTTGATTTGTTCTGACCGGTTGGCATGATCCAGGTAAAGAATCTCGTTAAACGTTTTGGGCCCAAAACCGTGCTGCGCAAGCTGGATTTCTGTGTGGAATCCGGTGAATTTGTGGCTTTGTTGGGGCCTAATGGCGCCGGGAAGACCACATTTCTGCGCATCCTGGCTTCTCTGTCGCGCCCCACCCTGGGCGAGGTGCGCATTTCCGGGTACCTGCTTCCTTCTGAGTCCACGGCAATCCGTCACCGCCTGGGGGTGGTATCCCACCTTCCCTTGCTGTATGGCGATCTCAGTGCTGAAGAGAATTTGCGGTTCTATGGCAAGCTGTATGACGTCTCGAATGTAAAAGAACGAATCGGAGAAGTCCTGCAGCTGGTGGGTCTTTCCAATCGACGCCATGACCTGGTGCGTACGTTTTCCCGCGGCATGCAGCAGAGGTTGGCAATCGGGAGGGCAGTACTGCATGACCCGGATATATTACTGCTGGATGAACCACATACTGGCCTGGACCAGGGTGCATGTGAGATGCTCGATGCAGTGCTGGCGCAGGTTGGCGCCCAGGGACGCACCGTGGTGATGACCTCTCACGATATCACCAGGGCTGCCAGCCTGGCATTGCGCTTCGATGTGCTGACCTATGGCCGCATCCGCGCTTCAATCACCAGGGAAGCACTACCTAGGGATGGCCTGCTGGCTTTTTACCGTCAGGCGCTGGAGGATAGCGCGGCTGAGGAAAAGAATGCGAGGAACGGTGTCAAAAGCCTCCGGATTCCTTAAGGTCGTTTTTGCGATCGTGTGGAAAGACCTGGCAGCTGAATGGCGCAGCCGCGAGCTTATTTCAGGCATGCTGGTTTTTGCCCTGCTGGTAATATTCATCTTCAATTTCGCACTTGAGCTGGATACTCAGGCCAGGTCAACTGTCACTTCAGGAGTGTTGTGGGCGACGTTTACCTTTGCCGGCACACTGGGGCTTAACCGTTCGATGGCGGTGGAGAAAGACCGCGGCTGCCTGGATGGGCTGCTGCTGGCGCCTGTTGATCGTACGGCAATTTACTTCGGGAAGACCCTGGCGAACTTCATCTTCATGCTGCTGGTAGCCGTGATCGTCCTGCCGCTGTATAGTATTTTTTACAACCAGAATTTATTCATTCCCGGTCTCCTGCTGGTGATTTTCCTTGGCTCACTGGGATACGTGGCCGTGGGTACCATACTGGCAAGTATGGCTGTTCAGGCGCGTACGCGCGATATCCTGCTGCCCATTCTGCTCTTTCCAGTTATCATCCCGGTCTTGGTTGCCGCCGTTAAGGCAAGCAGCGGCTTCCTTCAGGGTTCAGCCTTTGCGGACATTCAATCCTGGTTGAGTTTACTGGTGGCTTACGATGTGATCTTCGTTGCAGTGTCGTTCATGGTGTTTGATTTTGTGGTTGAAGAGTAACGCATTCATTAAGCAAATTCTTATTTTCTAATGGTATACCTGAATGAAGGAGAATGAAGAGGTGATTAAAGAACAGCCAAAATTGCTAAAAACACTTAATATCATCACCATGGTGATGATGTTGATTGCCATTGGATTAGTGTTCCTTTATGCACCCATGGAAGCCGTCATGGGTCCGGTGCAGAAGGTCTTCTACTTCCACGTTTCGTCTACATGGACCGGGGCGCTGGGATTCCTGGTTTCCGCAATTGCAGGCGGATTTTACCTGCGCACCAAAAAGCAGACCTGGGATATTATCAGTGTGGCAGGTGTGGAAATCGGACTGGTATTCATGTTGATTGGCATCGTCAGTGGGTCGATCTGGGCCAGACCAATATGGAATACCTGGTGGACCTGGGATCCACGCCTGACGACCACGACCATCATGGAATTGATTTACCTGGCTTATTTCATGCTCAGGCGTGGCATTGAGGAGCCGGAAAGAAGAGCGCGTTTTGGGGCGGTGTACTCGATTGTTGGATTCTTGAGTGTACCTTTAACTTTTCTTTCCATCCGCATCTTCCGCACCATTCATCCGGTGATCATTGGCAGTTCTGATCCCACGGCATCCGGTGCTTTTGATATGACCGGAAAGATGACGCAGACTTTCGTCTTCAGCCTGATCACATACTCGGTTCTGTTCGCCACATTGTTGTGGCACCGCACTCGACTGGGAAAGTTATCAGCTGAGATCGAAGAGGCGAAACTAAGGATTAACGAGTAAAGAGAAGACGGAGGAAATGATGCCTGAAGCTGCAGATACGATTAATTACATGGTTGCCGGATATGTGGTGATCTTTGGTGTGATGCTGACTTATCTTGTCAGCCTGGTGGCGCGCTGGCGTAGGGCGCATCGAGATAAGGCCATGCTCAAAGAGCTGGCTGACAGGGATGAGCCATAAAAATATTTTGGAATAGAGCCATTTAAAGACAGGAAGC
>Ga0210077_1000560_pt1 | contig 13283 bp, 10 predicted proteins | sample RushMan_CattailN_5_FD_185556 | JGI IMG/M metagenome (GOLD analysis project Ga0210077, IMG submission 185556) | Wetland microbial communities from San Francisco Bay, California, USA, that impact long-term carbon sequestration -... | ecosystem: Environmental > Aquatic > Marine > Wetlands ... | reverse complement strand
GTTCTCTATTCGGATTGTATTGGCCCGTGGGAAAAATCATTTGTAACTCGATCCTGTGCATGAATCGAGGACCGTTGGGGCCCATGATCGGATCCCATTGCAAAAAGGGCCCCACCAGAATGTCCCCCAAACCGGTCCCGTTATCCAGAGGCCCGGCCTCGCCCAACGTCGAACTAAAATCAATCGAGGCGACAGGTACGATCACGTCCAATCCCCATTTGCCGCCTAGCAGAATGGCTTGATCGGACTGGTAGATAAACTGGGACAGACTGATCCAGGCCTTGAGATCTTCATCGGCTGACGCCGGTAACAGCCGGTCTCCGTTCGAATCCTTCAATTCGTCAGAGGTCCAGTACTGAAGATACTGGGAAAAATAAAGCCCCGGCCCTGCCGGAGGACCACCGTCCAAAAAACTGGTGAAACCCAGATTCACGGACGGCAAATCATAGGCCTGAACCGGCAAACCCCCCGCCAGCGTCACGATCAATGCGCATAGAACACCATATGTTTTAGCGAATTTCATCAATCCTTCCTCCTTTTGTTCTGATCGATCCAGTCAACATGAATGCCGCGATTCCAAAGGAAACGTCGATTCATCAGCGGCTTTTTAACATCTTGGGCTTTGGAAAATTTTCGAAGACTTTTTCAGCGGCGGCAATTTCTTCATCGGATAGGGCAAAGTCGGTTAATTCATTTGAAAAATATTTATCGTAGCCCACCAGGTCGATCAATCCGTGACCGCTGAAATTAAAGAGAATCACTTTTTCTTTGCCTTCTTCCTTGGCTTTTAATGCCTCGGTCATCGCCATTGAAATGGCGTGGTTTGTCTCCGGCGCCGGAATGATGCCTTCGGTTCTGGCAAAAATCACCCCGGCGGCATAGGCATCCAACTGGGAAACGGCCCTGGGTTCGATAATCCCTTCGGCCGCCAGTTGACTGACCATGGGGGCCATGCCGTGATAGCGAAGACCTCCGGCATGCACCGGCGGCGGGACAAAGGCATGCCCCAGACTGTGCATGGGAAGCAGCGGCGTGTATTTGGCCGTATCGCCGTGATCGTAGACAAAGGGCGCCCGGGTAAGTGTGGGGCAGGCTGCCGGTTCCACCGGATAAATGTCAATCTCCTTTCCGTTGAGTTTGTCGTAAACAAACGGAAAAGACAACCCGGCGAAATTGCTCCCGCCACCGGCGCAACCCAATATGATATCGGGATACTCACCAATTTTTTCCATTTGCTTTTTAGCTTCCAATCCGATGATGGTCTGGTGCAAGAGCACGTGATTGAGAACACTGCCCAGGGAATAGCGCGTCTGGCCGCTGGTATCGGCCACGGCGGCTTCGATGGCCTCGCTGATGGCAATGCCGAGGCTCCCCGGCGTATCCGGATAGGCGGCAAGGATATCCTGGCCGGCTTTGGTTTCCGGACTGGGGCTGGCCACACATTTGGCGCCCCAGGTTTCCATCATCGATTTTCGGTAGGGTTTTTGATCGAAACTGACCCGTACCATAAAAACCTTGCACTCGATGCCGAATTGAGAGCATGCAAATGCCAGGGCACTTCCCCATTGTCCGGCCCCGGTCTCGGTCGTTATTTTCTTGATACCGAAAACCTTGTTGTAATACGCCTGAGGCACGGCGGTGTTGGGCTTATGGCTGCCGGGCGGACTGACACTTTCGTTCTTGTAGTAAATCCTGGCCGGCGTGTCCAAATATGCTTCGAGCGCAAGGGCCCGGACCAGGGGTGAAGGTCGCCAGATGGTCAACACCTTTAGGATATCTTCGGGGATATCGATCCACCTTTGGGTGCTGACCTCCTGTTCGATCAGGTTCATGGGAAACACCGGAGACAACATATCGGGCGTCACCGGCTTTCCATCCGGACCCAATGGCGGATTCAACTTGATATCCGCCAGCAAATTGTACCATTGCCTCGGCATTTCCGCTTCCGTTAACACAACTTTCCTGATTTTCATGAAAACCTCCTTTTAAGAGAAATAAAAAAACCGGGGCTCTCCGAAGCAGCCCCGGCTTTTAAACCAAAAGAGCCGTAAGCGACTTCCGGGAAACCCTCGAAGCTGCTCACAGCCCTTGATATATTATCCGCATCCGATCAGGTGATGAGCAAACTTCATGTCATATGCCACCACCAGCACCAATTTCTGATGATCATCATGCCCTCAAATGATATTTATTCATTACTCTCCAAAATGCTCATATCTCAAAAAAATACCCATTGTCAACACCTAATTGAATCCGACGATTTGGGTATCAACGCTTGACTTAAAAATTCCGGTTAGATATTTTTAGTGTTTTTAGCTTGTACTCATTCAGATATATTTTTGAAACCATATTCCTATGAACAGACAAACATTAAAATCCGATTCACTGCTTCTTCTCACATCGGCCATATGGGGATTCGCCTTTGTAGCTCAACGGGTGGGCATGGATTACGTAGGGCCCTTTTTGTTCAACGGCGTCCGGTTTGCTCTGGGTAGTCTCGTTCTTCTGCCGTTGATTTTAAAAAACGGCATCCAACAGAGTACCCCCACCGGCAATTTGCCTCGAACCAATACCAGAACGCTGATATTTGGCGGCACCCTGTTGGGAATCGCCGTATTTGCCGCCGCCTCCATGCAACAGGTGGGACTTGTCACCACTACGGCGGGTAATGCCGGTTTTATTACCGGCCTTTACGTCGTCATCGTGCCGATCCTCGGCCTTTTCTGGGGCCAGCATCCCAACGCCGGAACCTGGATCGGAGCCTTGCTGGCGGCGATCGGATTGTATTTTTTAAGCGTTACCCATGAGCTCACCATTTCATACGGCGACCTGCTGGAACTGATCGGCGCTTTTCTCTGGGCTGTACAAATTCATATCGTGGGATGGCTTTCACCGAAAACAGATCCATTAAAGCTGGCCTTTGTCGAGTTTTTGGTATGTTCGTTCTTAAGCCTCATCGCGGCGTTTATAATAGAAAAAATCGTTTTACAGGGCCTGGTTCAGGCCGCCGTGCCCATCTTGTACGGCGGCGTTCTTTCCGTGGGGGTGGCTTTCACCCTTCAGGTGGTTGCGCAGCGAAACGCTCATCCGGCTCATGCCGCCATCATTTTTAGTTTGGAATCGGTTTTTGCCGCTTTCGGCGGATGGCTTCTTCTCCATGAAACCATCAGTCCCCGGGGCCTTGCCGGTTGCATTTTTATGCTGTCGGGGATGTTATTATCACAGCTTTACGGATTATTGACCGTTGTCTTGATCGCCGGGTTAAAGACACCCCTTAAGACAAATCAACCGAACCGTAAAATTCCGAAAAGCGCTCGAAAGCTTAAAAAAATGTATTGAATCTCAAAATAAAACAACTATAATGCGTTGATCTTTTTTTGAAGCAGCTTCTTATTCAATTCCATTTATTGGGTTTATTTTTGTATTCAGGAGGCCAATTATGAAAGTGTTAGTCAGCGACAATTTAGGAGACGCCGGCATCATGATGTTCCAAAATGAAGATGGGATCGATGTGGACGTCAAGACCGGGCTCTCACCCGAAGAACTAAAAAGCATCATCAAAGAGTATGACGCGCTGGTCATTCGAAGCGCAACAAAAGTAACCGAGGATCTTTTAAATGCGGCCACGAAATTGAAAGTGGTGGGTCGCGCCGGAATCGGCCTTGATAACGTCGATATTCCGGCGGCCACCAAGCGGGGGGTCATTGTCATGAACACCCCCGGGGGAAATGTCATCACCACCGCCGAACACGCCATTGCCATGATCCTCTCCCTTTCTCGGAATATCCCCGAAGGCACTGCGTCGTTAAAGGCCGGAAGATGGGATAAAAAGAAACTTCAAGGCAGAGAAATATACAACAAGGTCCTCGGCGTCGTCGGTTTCGGAAAAATCGGCTCAATTGTGGCTGATCGCGCCAGGGGTTTGAAAATGCAGGTCATTGTTCACGATCCCTTTGTCACGCCGGAACAGATTGAAAAAGCGGGATTCGAAAGCGTAAGCCTTGATGAACTCTACCGGCGTTCCGATTATATCACGATCCATGTCCCCAAACTCAAAAACACCATCGGATTGATCAATAAAGACGCTTTTCACCAAATGAAAGATGGTGTGATGATTGTCAACTGCGCCCGAGGCGGCATAGTGAATGAGGCAGATCTTTATGAGGCTATGCAGTCCGGTAAAGTTGCCGGGGCGGCTTTGGATGTTTTTGAAAACGAACCTCCGGGAGTTTGTCAGCTTTTCGAGTTCGACCACCTCATATGCACCCCCCATCTGGGAGCCTCTACACAGGAGGCACAAACCAAGGTGGCTGTCGATGTCGCCGGACAGATTATCGATTATTTAAAAAATGGAACGATTATGAATGCAGTCAACGCGCCATCGGTCACGGGTGATATCCTCATCAAACTCAGACCGCTATTAACTCTTGCGAATCAAATGGGAAGCCTTCAGGCGCAATTGAACAAAGGCGCTGTCAAAGAAGTGTCCATCGAGTATGCCGGAGATTTTAAAGGACTTGACTTGTCGCCGGTCTCCATAGCGGTTTTAAGAGGACTGCTGACCCACGTGGTAAAAGATGATGTCAATTTTGTCAATGCACAGGTCCTGGCAAAGGAAAGGGGCATAAAAGTGACCGAGACAACCAGTGATGATTCCGGAGAATACATCAATCGAATCACCGTCAAGGTCGAGACTACAGAGACTACCAATACCGTGACCGGAACCATTTTCGGCAAAAACGAGTTGAGAATTGTAAAAATCAACAATTTCCGTCTGGAATTGATACCCAACGGACATATTTCGCTGATATACAACCTTGACAAGCCGGGCGCCATCGGAAGTTTTGCAACGCTTCTCGGTAAGCATAACATCAACATCGATCAGATGCAGGTGGGCCAGGAAGAGGCCGGTCAAATGAACATTATTTTTCTTAAAACCAATGTTTCGATTCCTCAGGAGGTTATTGAAGAAATGCACAGGCTGGAACTGGTTAGAACTGTTACGCCGCTGGAATTTGATGTTTAACCGCAATAATCGATTGACATATGGCGTTTTCTGCCTGCGTTCTCCGCAGGCAGAAAACATTCCGTAGCACAAAAATCTCACACCTTTTTCATATCAGACGCCGAATAACATCCAATCAACGCCAGATGACCGAAGATATCAGAAACAAAACCTATATTACCCATGAAGACATCCTGTCCTTAAACTTTATACGGAAGCCCGGCGCCTATGTTTTTCGAAAATATCATAAGCAGGGACTGAGATCACATATTATGGAAGTACTGAGCCCAAAGGATGTCTTAAAACAAAATAAAGGAGAAATGGTCGACGGGATGCGCATATTCCCATGGGCGGAGCCAATAAAGATTCTCAGAATTTTTAGAACAAAATTTTCTTGCATCGAGGATGTTTTTGAAGAGGTCAAAACATTAAAAATCATCGAAAAATATCTTCCAAAAGATTCCTATGCAAAGTCGGATGAATTTATCGCGGATTATATCTTATATGGAACCAAAGACTTCATCCTTTGCGGTCTTCAGGAATATATCGAGGGCGAGGTGCTGAATCCGTGGGACCCGATGCCTGAAGATCACTTGGCGGATTTTTTGGCGCAAACGCATGTGAATAGACCCGATGAACGTTGGACCGCACCGGAGCAACGGATTCAAAAATTTTATAAAAAAGTTGAACATTTCATCACCTGCATTAAAAGAATGATTTTGGAAGCCCATTATGTTCCGGATTTTGCGGGCGTGGAAAATCTTTTGATCACCCCGTCCGGAGACATTAAACTCGTAGACATCAACAATATTTCAAAGGTATCTTTTACGGCGGACATCAGACTGGATGATAAAGGGTATCCGGTGTGTGACAAATCCATTGAAGCGGTATCGATGCTTGAAAAAGAACTATTGGGTAAACCCATCGATCGTACCGAAAAATTATATCGGATCTTTCTTGACCCGCAACGAATGAAGGATGTAGGTGCGCTGGAGGATAAGTTTCATCTTTCCGCCATCAGCAAGCTGGTCTATCGCTGACCCTGCTAGATTTTTGCGAGAGCAAAATTTAGTTGTCTAATCATTGAGCGATTGGTATCAAATCGCTTGAAAAGCCTGGAAATGGTTTAAAATCAGTTGTTTATGCGTGACAGCTCTGAAGGAGGCCGATGATGAGTCCCCGTTATCGATTTAACCGAATGGAAATGGCCGGATCCTTGGGGGATCTGGGAACCTTGCTCCCCATTGCCATTGGAATGATCCTCATCAACGGTTTGAACCCCATGGGCATGTTTTTTTCCATCGGTGTATTTTATATCTTATCCGGCCTGTATTTCGGCGTTACGGTGCCGGTCCAGCCCATGAAAGTCATCGGTGCGTATGCCATTGCAACGTCAATGACGCCGTCTCAGGTTCTGGCGTCGGTGGCCTTAATGGGGGTGTTTCTTTTAATCATCGGCGGGACCAATGCCATCACCGTTATCGGCAAATATACGCCGAAACCGGTAGTCAGAGGCGTTCAGCTTTCAACCGGTACCCTTTTGATGGCTCAAGGCGTCAAGTTCATGATCGGCTCTTCAACATTTCAGGCCATGCGGCATATGGCGGAACCTTACTTAACGTTTCAGCATGTCGGACCGATACCCATCGGTATCATGATCGGCGTTGCAGGTGGTATTTTAACGCTGCTGCTGCTTGAAAACAAAACGTTCCCCGCCGGACTTGTCGTGGTCTCAGGAGGTCTTTTACTGGGATTGGTGTTAGGGACCCACGAAGGACTCGATCAGCTGAGCATCGGCTTATATTTCCCTAAATGGCTGCCCTTCGGACTGCCGGCCGGCGCCGACTTTACGTTCGCATTTTTTGCCCTGGTGCTTCCTCAACTTCCCATGACCATCGGAAACGCCGTCATCGCCGATGCAGATTTGTCCTATGAATATTTTGGAGATGATTCCAAAAAAGTCACCTACCGTTCCTTGACCCTCAGCATGGCTTTCGCCAATTTTTTAAGTTTCGCGGTGGGCGGCATGCCGCTTTGCCACGGGGCCGGAGGATTGGCGGCGCATTACCGGTTCGGCGCGCGCACCGCCGGTTCCAATTTAATGATCGGAATGTTGTTTCTGGCCTTCGCCCTTTTTCTCGGGGTTCATGCCCTTTCGGTGGTGTATCTTTTGCCCATGGCGATTTTAGGGGTGCTGCTGATTTTTGCCGGAACCCAACTGGCATTGACCGTCATCGACATCACCGCCCGGAAGGATCTGTTTGTTTCGTTGCTGATATTGGGAATCACGCTGGCCTCAAATCTGGCAATAGGATTTTTAGCGGGAATCGTTGTTGCCTATGCTTTGAAATCCGAAAGGCTGAATGTATAACCCCAATTGAGCGAAAACGCTCAATTGGAAGTTCTTCGTTATCCGTTATTCGTTATTTGGGAGAATCTTATCTTTTAAGCATCCAGAAGATTACCGGAACCAATATCGCCAGAATAATCATGATTCCCGGGATCGACAGATAGGGCTGATACCACGGGCCGCCTTTAATACGCACTTTTTTGACTTCCGACAGAAACCAGTTTCCCACCAGTATGGCAGCCGCCAGTGGCGCGATGATTTTTGCAATTGCTGCTAACGTCGACACATTTTGCTCCATTTTATCTCATTTATTTGAGGAATCGCGGTGTTTTTATGGGTTGGATCTCTCCTGAATCATGCATTGTTTCAAAAGATATTTTTCGAGTTCTCAGTTATTTCGCCATCAGATAATTGACCGCGCCTTCGAGACCGTCCAGCGTGAGTTCGAACATGGGAAAAATCTGTTGGATAGCGGTAATCGTCGTGGTCCGGCCCCACAACTGGGCAGACACCGGGTTCAGCCATACGCAGTGGGGAAATGTTTGGGATAAGAACTTGAGCTGTTCGATGCTCGGTTTTCCGCTTCTTTCCTCTACATGAATGGAGCCGTCCGCCGCCATCAGTTCATAGGGCGCCATACTCCCGTCCCCCACTATGATGAGGCGGGTCTTCGGATCAAAGGAGATAAAATCTTCAACCTTAAAAGGCCGGTTGATTCGGACCGGATCTTCCCAGAGAAAATCATAAACCGTGTTGTGAAAAAAGTATGTTTTAAGATCCTTGAACTGATCCCGGGCATAGTCGAAAAGTGTCTGAACAACCGGAATATAAGGATCCATGGACCATCCGCCGTTATCGACAGCCAGTATGACTTTGATGCGGTCTTTAAGACGCCTTGAAAAAACGATCTCGATTTCGCCCCCGTTTTTCATGGTTTGATAAATGGTTTCATCGACGTTTACTTCATCTTTGGGGCCCACGGGAACCATATTGCGGAGCCGTTTCAAAGCTTCGCCCATCATATCCTGTGTCAAAAGGCCCCTTCGGGAATAGTCTTTGTATCTTCTCTCCATGGCGACCTTGACGGCGGATTTGTTGCGGGATACACCTCCCACGCGCATGCCCTCCGGCTGGTATCCCGAATGACCCACCGGCGACGTGCCGCCGGTTCCGATCCACGTTCTTCCACCCTCATGCCTTCCTTTTTGATCCTCCAGCCGTTTTTTGAAATATTCCATCAACGCTTCGGGGGTCAGATCGATGATATCCGACACATCCATTTCAAAGGCGGCGGCTAGGGATACCGGGTCTTCCAGCCATCCCTCCAGCAAGGCTCTGGTGATCTCATCGAGCACCAGGCCTTCATTGTCAGGCATTTGGGCATCCTGAAACCGGTGGGCAAAAACCTGATCGTAACGATCGAAGTATCGTTCACTTTTGATCAAAATGGCCCGGGCGGCGGTGTAGAACGTATCTATGGAGTTGATGAGTCCCATATCCATGGCTTTTTGAAGCGTCAAAAAAGAGGTGGGGCTGACCGGAACGCCGGCATTTTTTAACTGGTAAAAGAAGTCGATAAACATATTCGCTCTTAAAAAGGGCTGCGGCGATTTATAACATCCAAGGCGATGGTATAATCTTGACTTTTTTTGAACAATACCCCCAAAAACGGAACGTCCTCTTTGAGCAGTGAATCGGGATTAAAATCAGGGTCGGTTTTAAGCGCCCGGATCCAGTTAATCAGTTCCCGTGTGGCCGGTTTCTTTTCAATGCCGTCAATTTTACGCAGCTTGTAAAATGCGGCCACCGCGTTTTCCATGAGGTGCGTGTCCATATCCGGAAAGTGAACCTGGACGATCTTTCGCATCATTTCCGGATCCGGAAAGGCGATATGATGAAAATTACACCTTCCCAGAAACGGATCCGAGAGATCCTTTTTGGCATTGGATGTAATCACGATGACCGGCCGACATACGGCCTTTACGGTCCTGTCAATTTCAATGATGTCAAACTCCATCTGGTCCAGAACATCGAGCATATCGTCCTGAAAATCAGTATCGGCCTTGTCGATTTCATCGATCAACAGCACGGTCCTTGCTTTTGACGTAAAGGCCTGGCCGATCTTGCCCATCTTAATATAATCTTCGATGTTGCTGACGTCCCGTTTTGAATCGCCGAAACGGCTGTCGTTCAAACGTGTCAGCGTGTCGTATTGGTAAAGGGCGTCTATCAGTTTCATGCTCGATTTCACATTGAGTACAATAAGGGGCATGTTCAGATTTTCCGCAACGGCATGGGCCAGCATGGTCTTACCGGTGCCGGGCTCCCCTTTGAGCAATAGCGGCATTTCAAGAGCCATGGAGACATTGACGATGCCGGCCAGTTCATCATCCAGAACATACCGGCTGGCACCCATAAATTTATCATTTTGATGTGTTTCCATTAATCAACCTCTTGTAAATAACTTATCATATCGCCAAAAAAAGATTTTTTCAACCCTGTTGGATTAAGAAGTACCTAAGACGCTGGAATAGGCGTGTTTAGCCAGCCACTGGAATGTATACAAAAAGGAGCTTGAATAGTGGCAGACCTGGAAATTGCAGGTGGAAAGACAAGTAGGGGTGCAGCGCATTTTTATTTTTGAAAGCCTGTCCGGATCAAACTTGGGGCCCTCGTAAATGTTTCCCCAATCTTCATCCGAACCGTACAGCTCAAAACACGGCGCAAAACTGCCGTCCAGCCGGATCACCAGGGACAGATTCCCGGCTTGACACGGCCATGGGGCCAGTGTGCGGCGAATGAACGGTTTCATCGCACAAAGATGTTCCACGGAATTCACCATAACATATCCTTCACGATTTTTTTCAATCAGCCAGTCGACGAGCTCGTCAATGGCCAGGAATTCCGCCGAAGTGATCCAGGCACCGTCATGTCGATGCTTGTAATCGTGATATTCGATTGGGGGAGGTTCATTGATATGATAATCCGTTGCAATACCGTACGCATGTGCGATTTCAGTGAGTGCTTTGACATCGGGGGCGTTGTTTTGGGTAATGTTGATGTTAAAAAATGTGATATATTGATATTTTTTTTCCTGCTGAATTAAATATTCGAACTGGGACTTTATCCGGTTGAAGTATTTTGGTATGCCTGGATATCGATCCATGGCATCCACCGCCAGATTGATGACGGATACACCGGCCTGGCCGATTTCGTCGATAAATGCCTCGTCCATAAGGATGCCGTTGGTGGGCAGATATACAAAAAATCCATTGTCTATGGCATAGCGGGTCAATTCAATAATAAAATCTTTGCGAACCAGAGGCTCTCCCCCCATATATGCCAGGACCCGACATCCTTTGGATTTAAGCCATCTTACGGCGTTTTTTGCCGTGTCCATGGTCATCCCCGGTATGTCTTGACCCCGGCTATAACAGTAGTGACAGTTAAGATTGCAGTTGAGGTCCGTGTATAAAAATGAAAGAACCGGCCTGAATTGTTTGGGATGGATTTTTGAATTTACGTAGGGAATAAGCCAGCTTCGATAGGCCCTGGTAAAATTCGAAAGTTGATATTTGCGGCTATGTCGTTTGTTATAGCAGTTCATGTGAAGGTTTGAATCTTGATCGGATGTCGGTAAACGGCCATGGACTCAATCGATCGCGCATATTGATACGTCAATTTTCTCCAAGCAGTCCCGGAGGTTAAAAGCAGAAATAGATTCGATTTTATAGATCATTATATTTTGTCACCAAATTCAAAATAATCCATAGGAATATGCGCTTATTTTAATAGGAAAACGTCCTGATCCATAGGAATTTTTCCTGAAAATTTGTAAAGGATTTTTTCAACCGGCATGGGAAAAGTTTTCTTCTTCAGGTAAAAGGGCTCGAAGCCCGATCAAAATGAATGCCCTTTTAAAGTTACTTTAAGCTATTGCGGCATATTGATTTGTTCTTGCAAAACATCATATCTATGGTATGAAATTAGTATTAAACGGTATTGGCAATGACAAAGAAAGCGATGTCAGTGAATGCTATCAATGAACATTAAACCGGAAAGGAGGTACGAAGAATGAAATCTATCAAGATAGCTGTGGCAGCCGTACTGGCGCTTCTGATGGTGACCGCGCCGATGGCTGTCGCGGGAACGCTTCAGGATGTTCAGAAAGCCGGATTTATCAAGGCCGGTGTCAACGGCGGCGTTTTCGGCTTCAGCATGCCGGATGAAAAAGGCGTATGGAGAGGCCTGGATGTGGATACGGCCAAGGCCATCGCCGCCGCGGTCTTTGGCGATGCAAACAAGGTTAAATATTTCCCGCTGACCGCCGTCCAGCGCCTGCCCGCCCTTCAGTCCAAAGAAATTGACGTTCTTTGCCGAAACACCACCCAGACGCTGACCCGGGAAGCCGCAAACGGTCTGCTTTTCGCTCACGTCAACTTTTACGACGGTCAGGGGTTTTTGGTACCGAAAAAATCGGGCATCACAAGTGACAAGCAACTGTCCGGCGCCACCGTATGTGTCCTGCCCGGAACCACCACGGAAATGAATGCCGCGGACTTTTTTAGAAAAAATGCAATGAAATGGAAGCCGGTGGTCATCGAGTCGACCACCGAACTTTCCAAGGCGTTTTTTGCCGGTCGCTGCGACGTACTGACTTCCGACAGATCTCAATTGGCGGCTCAACGGTCTATCGCCCCCAATCCCAAAGACTATGTAATTCTCCCTGCAACGATCTCCAAAGAACCATTGGCGCCGGTGGTACGCCAGGGCGACGACCAGTGGTACGATGTCGTCAACTGGACGGTTTTGGCCCTGATCCAGGCAGAGGAATTCGGCATTACCTCCCAAAATGTCGATGAGATGCTCAAGAGCAAAGATCCCGGAATCCAGCGCTTCCTGGGTGTCACCCCGGGCCTGGGTAAAGATCTGGGACTGAGTAATAAGTGGGTATACAACATCATTAAACAGGTGGGAAACTACGGCGAAATCTTCGAGCGCAACGTGGGCGTCAATACCCCTCTTGGACTCGAACGCGGCTTGAATGCCCTGTGGACCCACGGCGGTTTGATGTACTCCGCTCCTTTCAATTAACAGATGATATAAAAAAGGTGCCCTTTTCAGGGCACCTTTTTTATCTGTCATTCCCGGACTGTATTGTCTCATGATTTGAAAACAAATTGGCCCTCGGCATTTAAAAAATTGTGAAAAATACCGCATCCGAAAAAGTGCCATTCTGGCTCGACCCCAAAAAAAGAGCAATCTTTTTTCAGTTCATAACGCTTTGCATGGTGGGGTTACTGGCCTATTATCTCACCTCCAACACGATTCATAATCTTAAAAGACAAAACATCGCCACGGGATTCGGTTTTCTCCATAAGACATCTTCTTTTGAAATCGGCGAATCCCTGATCCGTTATTCTGCGGCCAATTCTTACGGCCGGGCACTCATCGTCGGTGCGCTGAACACTTTGTACGTTTCGTCCATCGGCGTTATCATCACAATCATATTGGGCACGATTATCGGCGTGGCCCGGCTTTCCTCCAACTGGCTGGTATCCAAACTGGCCGCGATTTACATTGAAGTGTTCCAGGATATACCGGTGCTGTTGCAACTGTTTTTCTGGTATTCTCTTTTTTACACAACCCTTCCAACTCCCCGGCAGGCCCTTCATCCCTTGCCGGGTGTTTATTTGTGCAATCGGGGGCTTGAAATCGCCGTTCCAAAGGCCGACCCCGCACATGGTTATATGGCAATCGCTTTTTTGGCCGGCTGCATTTTCGTTTATCTCATCCGCCGGTGGGCTAAAAAGCGGCGGGACAGAACCGGACAGCTTTTCCCGGTGTTTCGGGTTTCTCTGGCCATTTTGGTGGGGCTTCCTCTGGTAACATGGTGGCTGGCGGGTGCCCCAACCGCGATGAGCACGC